>Ga0206127_1000005_pt1 | contig 315482 bp, 287 predicted proteins | sample Helgoland_Spring_6_FD_148646 | JGI IMG/M metagenome (GOLD analysis project Ga0206127, IMG submission 148646) | Pelagic subsurface seawater microbial communities from Kabeltonne, Helgoland, North Sea - Helgoland_Spring_Bloom_20160419_1 | ecosystem: Environmental > Aquatic > Marine > Epipelagic ...
AAAAAAATAGCTAAAGAATATTCTTTAGCTATTTTTTAATTATTTTATTTTTCTACTCAACATAATCAGAAATTGGAGCACAAGAACAAATCAAGTTTCTATCTCCAAAAGCATCATTTACACGCCTAACAGAAGGCCAGAATTTTTTATCTTTAACCCAGTTTAATGGGTAAACCGCTTTTTGTCTTGAATAGTTAAAATTCCAATCATCATTTACCGCTAATGCTAAAGTATGAGGTGCATTTTTCAAAACACTATCCTCAGCAAGAATTTCTCCTGAAATTACTTCAGAAATTTCTTTTTTAATACTAATCATTGCACTACAAAAACGATCTAATTCCTCCTTACTCTCACTCTCAGTAGGCTCAATCATTAAAGTTCCTGAAACAGGAAAGGAAACAGTAGGCGCATGGAATCCATAATCCATTAATCGCTTTGCAACATCAACCACCTCAATTCCATCTTTCTTAAACATTCTAAAATCAACAATCATTTCATGAGCAACTCTATTATTATCTCCTGTATAGAGTATGTCAAAATGACTTGCTAATTTTTCTTTAATATAGTTTGCATTTAAAATCGCCATCTCTGTAGAAGATTTCAACCCAGTAGTTCCCAACATTTTAATATAAGCATAGGAAATTGATAAGACCAAAGCACTTCCCCAAGGAGCAGAAGAAATAGACATTCCTTTTTCACCTCCCATTTTTACTAAAGGACTATTTGGTAAGAAAGGCTTTAAATGTTCCACCACTCCAATCGGCCCCATACCAGGACCGCCACCACCATGAGGAATTGCAAATGTTTTATGTAAATTTAAATGACAAACATCAGCACCAATAAGTGCAGGATTTGTTATCCCCACTTGCGCATTCATGTTTGCACCATCCATATATACTTGCCCACCATTATCATGAATAATTTTGGTGATTTCCATAATTGCTTCTTCATACACGCCATGTGTTGATGGATAAGTTACCATTAAAGCAGAAAGATTTTCTTTATGCTCCTTAGCTTTTTCTCTTAATGCTTTAACATCAATATTTCCATTTTCATCACAAGGAGTAACCACTACTTTCATACCTGCCATAACGGCTGATGCAGGGTTTGTACCATGAGCAGATGAAGGAATTAAACAAATATTTCTATGCTCATCTCCTCTACTTTCATGATATGCTCTAATAACCATTAAACCTGCAAACTCACCTTGCGCACCAGAATTTGGCTGTAAACTCATGGCATCAAAACCCGTAATCTCACATAACATTTCTTCTAATTCATGAAACATAATATGATAACCTCTTGCTTGATGAGCCGGAGCAAACGGATGTAAGTTTCCAAATTCTGACCAACTTAACGGAAACAATTCTGAGGCTGCATTCAACTTCATTGTACATGAACCCAAAGGAATCATTGAATGCGTTAACGATAAATCTTTATTCTCTAAACTTTTAATGTAACGCATCATATCGGTTTCCGAATGATACTTATTAAACACTTCATGTTGCATAAAAGTTGAAGTACGATACAATGCATCTGGAATTCTAGCAGTTGCTTCAGTATAATCTCCACTCAATACTTCTTTAATTAAATCTTGCGAATCAGAATGATTACAACTTTTAGCAAACACTTCTAAAATATCATTGATATTACTCAAGTCATCTTTTTCATCAATACTTATAGAAAGCATATCATCATTAATATAATTAAAGTTGATTTTAGCATCTTCAGCATAAGTTTTTATGTTTTCCATAGAAACATTACCAACTGATATTTTTAAAGTATCAAAATAAATAGGATTTAATTGATGATACCCTAATTGTGTTAATCCTTCAGCCAAAGTAGCGGTTAAAGAATGAATGTTTTTACTCATTCCCCTTAACCCATCAGCACCATGATATACTCCATACATACTTGCCATAACTGCCAATAGCACCTGTGCAGTACAAATATTTGAAGTTGCTTTTTCTCTTTTAATATGTTGCTCTCTTGTTTGCAAAGCCATTCTAAGCGCTCTATTCCCATCCATATCCTCACTTACTCCAATAATCCTTCCAGGCATACTTCTTTTGTACTTATCAAAAGTTGCAAAATAAGCCGCATGAGGACCACCATATCCCATAGGGATTCCAAATCTTTGGGTAGTACCCACCACCACATCAGCCCCCCATTCAGCAGGAGGAGTAAGTAAACTTAAACTTAACAAATCAGCAGCCACAACAACCCCAACTTCAATTTCTTTTAATTGAGAAACAAAGACAGAATAATCAACAACCTCACCATGCTTTGCTGGGTATTGTAAAATAGCTCCAAAATAATCTTCATTCACAACAACTTCTTTATGGTTACCTATCACTAATTCTATCCCGATTGGAATAGCACGCGTTTTTAAAATTTCTATCGTTTGTGGATAACATAATTCTGAAACAAAGAACTTAAGAACATTTGCTTTTTTCTGCTTTCTACTTCTACTATTATATAGTAGAATCATAGCCTCAGCAGCTGCTGTACCTTCATCTAATAATGATGCATTTGCAATTTCCATTCCTGTAAGCTCACTTACCATAGTTTGGTAATTTAATAACGCTTCCAGCCTACCTTGTGCAATCTCAGCTTGATAAGGAGAATAAGCCGTATACCAACCTGGATTTTCTAAAATATTTCTTTGGATAACACCTGGAAGAATGGTATTAAAATAACCCATTCCAATATATGAACGATAATTTTTGTTCTTCAGTGCTATACCTTTCATATGCTCTACAAAGCGACTTTCTGAAAGCGCATCAGGCAAATTCATCTCTCTTCCCAAATGAATTTGTGCAGGAATAGTTTCGTTAATCAACTGCTCAATTGAAGACGCATTTACTACTGATAACATCTCCTTAATATCATTTCCTCTAGGACCTATATGTCTATCCGAAAACTTATCTATACTCATCTTTAAAATTTTAGACCGCAAAAATAGTTAATGAAATCTTAAAAATGGCAATGTTAATAAAAAAAGGATAAGTCTGATATTATAGTAGTTATGATAAATAATAGAGTAATTTTGCAAAAAATTTAACAGCATGACATTTTCTGAAACAGGACTGAATAAAAACATTCAAAAAGCAATAACCGATTTAGCTTTTGATACACCAACACCTATCCAACAGGAATCAATTCCTTATTTATTGGAAAACGAAACCGATCTTATTGCACTAGCACAAACAGGAACAGGGAAAACTGCTGCTTTTGGATTACCAGTATTGCATAAAATTGAGGTTGAAAGAAAATTACCTCAAGCAATTATTCTTTGCCCTACAAGAGAGCTTTGCCTACAGATTGCAAAAGACATGGAATCATTTGCAAAATACACAAAAGGATTAAAAATTACTGCTGTTTATGGTGGGGCAAGTATCATGCCTCAAATTAAATCATTAAAATCAGGAACACAAATTGTTGTTGGTACTCCAGGAAGGGTAATTGATTTAATCAACAGAAAATCACTTAGATTACAAGATATTGAATTTGTAGTTTTAGATGAAGCTGATGAAATGTTAAACATGGGATTCAAAGAAGATTTGGATACTATTTTAGCAGAAACTCCTGAAGAGAAACAAACTTTGTTATTCTCAGCAACTATGCCTAAAGAGGTGATGAGAATAAGTAAAAACTACATGCACAACCCAAAAACAATTGAGGTTGCAAGTAGAAATGAAGGAGCTAAAAATGTAGAACACCATTACTATATGGTAAATGCTCGTGACAGATATAAAGCATTAAGAAGAATTTGTGATGTTAATCCTGATATTTATGGAATTGTATTTTGCCGTACAAGAAGAGAAACTGCTGAAATTGCTGATAAACTAATGCAAGACGGATACAATGCTGACGCTATACATGGTGAACTATCTCAAGCGCAAAGAGACCATGTAATGGGTCGTTTCAGAAAAAGAAAATTACAAATTTTAGTAGCAACTGATGTTGCTGCTAGAGGGATTGACATTAATGAATTAACCCATGTAATTAACTACAACTTACCTGATGATAATGAAGTATATGTACATAGGTCAGGGAGAACTGGTAGAGCTGGAAACAAGGGGACATCAATTATTATAGCGCATAGCCGTGAAGGAAGAAAGCTAAAATCAATTGAGAAAATGATTAAGCGTGAACTTACACTTATGAAAGTTCCTAATGGTGATGAAATTTGTCAAATTCAATTAATGAAGTTAATTGACAAAGTAGTTTCTACTGATGTAAATCATCAAATTGATAAATATATCCCTTCAATAGAAGAAAAATTAGCACACTTAGATAAAGAAGAATTAATTAAGCATTTTGTTTCAGCTGAATTTAATCGTTTCTTATCATTCTATAAAAATGCTCCTGACTTAAATGTTACTGGAAGCAAAGGAAATGACAGAAACGATAGAGGAGACAGAAAAGGAAAAAGAGGAGATAGAGGGGAAAGAACTGGACATGCTGAAGCAGGTCACACTAGATTCTTTATCAATTTAGGAAGAGAAAAAGATATGCAAGCTCATAACCTTATTGGTTTAATTAACGAATGTACTCGTAATAGGAATATCCCTGTAGGAAAAATTGATATTATGCGTAAATTCTCATTCTTTGAAGTTCCTAAAGACTTTGAAACTGACATCCTAAGCGGAATGGTTGATTCAAATTGGAATGGAAACAGAGTAAATGTAGAAGTATCTCAAGCTCCAGGAGTAAAATCACCTAGAGGTGGTGGCAACAGAGGTGGTGGAGGTGGTCGCTCATACGGAGGTGGTGGCAACAGAGGTGGTGGAGGTGGTCGCTCATACGGAGGTGGTGACAGAAAAAGAAGTAACTCAGGAGGCGGTAGATCTTCTGGAGGATCTTCATCAAGAAGAGAGTCATCAACTGGTAGCGGAAGAAGTAGTGGTGGAAGCTCAAGTTCTTTTAAAGGAAGATTTAATGCAGCTGCAAAAAGGAAAAGAAGAGACTAAGCTCCCTTTTTTCCTGCAACAAAATCTTTTAAATAATAAGGCTCAAAATAAGCAACATCTTCAAAATCCTTATTTTCGAATTTAGCATTTGCTAAAATTCCTAAATTCTTTGCTGAAGGGTTAATTCCTTTAATAAATTTAGCATTTTTATGGTTGATTATTTCTTTGCATTTTAAAGCGCCATCCCCAAAGAATAACACTTCATTTTTCAAGAAATTAGTGTAGGTTTGCTCATCCACAACATCTGCTTGTACGCCTCTTATCTCCTTATTATTTTCATCAAATAAAGCTGAGAAAACTTCCATTCTCCTAGCATCGATCATAGGACAATAAACAACTGAACTTTCATTTTCAGCCATTCCAAATGCCATAGCTTGTAAGGTAGAAATAGCCAACAATGGAATCTCCAATGCATAACACAAACCTTTAGCTGTTGAGGTGCCAATTCGTAACCCAGTATAAGAACCAGGCCCCATACTCAAAGCAACTGCTTCAATTTCTGTTAAAGTAATATTAGCAGAACCAACAACCTCTTTAATAAATAAATTCAATTGTTCAGCATGTGTATATCCATCAGAAACATGTTCTTTTTCAGCTATTAGCTTACTATCCTTAAAAAGTGCAACAGAACAATTTTTAGTGGCTGTTTCTATTCCTAAAATTAAGGCCATTAAAAATCGTAATAGTGATTAAACAAATCGCTTACAATCCCAAAATTGATAAATTGAGTTTGCATTTCAGACTCCTCATTTTCAAAATCTCTTAATGTAACTCCTAAATTTATTTTAAGATTTGTTCTTGGGTTAACAACATAAGCAATATTAAAGTTTTTAAGATTAACTGTTGTTAAATTCCCTTGATACATTTCAATTCCAAAATCAGAAGGCCTTCCTATACCTACATTTTGAAACCCTGACTCACTAGCAAAATTTCCTGTTGACATAAATAAATCATTTCCATAAGAAGTAGCATCTCCCTTAATTTTAGCTCCATATTTTGCAGAAATAAGCTTTGCATCTATCTCCCATCTTTTCCATTTGTAATTTGCAAGAATTAGAAATTCTGAAAAATTAGCTCCTAAAGGATGTGCTAACTGCTGATTGTAATGCGCATAATTCTGTTGAGGATTATGATGAGCATAAGTATATGGTCTCACTAAATTATATTCAGTTTGTAGAGTTAAATTTTCAATTCTAAAAGCATTAAATATTTTATAACCCAACTGATAACCAAATTTATTTGCCCAAAAATCATTATTCTGTTTCAAATCATTCAAACTAAACTCATCTAAAATTAACTGCCCATACAGATAAGATGAGAAGGGTAATTTATATTTAGCATTAAGTCCGACCAATACATTATCAGGAGAGTTTATCGAATATTCTAATGGTCTTAAAATAGCAATTGGATTTAAATAATTCACATCAAAACCATTACTTCCTGGCGCATGATTCATTCTCCATATTACAGCTTCATACAATGAGATATTTAATTTTTTAGTTGCATTAATACTCAAATAATGAGATGACATGTACTTTTTAGCATAACCCATTTGATCATAATTATCTAAACCATTATTTAAGAAATAATTGATATCCTGAAACTCTGTATACAGATTGGTATATTGTACTTTCCAAAAAGTAGTTTGCAACCTTAAATAAGGATAATTGAATGTGTTATCTGAAAGCAATAAGGAACGATATCCATCTCCAATAAAATGTTTTCCATGCCCAAATTGTGCTGCAAACATTTTATTTACTCTATAAGAAACATAACCTGAAGACATAGCATAATCAAAACCGGTTTCTTTAAAGTCTCTAGCATAACCTTGTCCTGGAACAACTCTATTTTTACGGATATAAGCATCCATATAATTAGGAAATATCGATTGATTTTCAGAAAAAGAACTAAAAAAAGATATCTTTTTTCCTAAATCTCCCTCCACAATAAAACCTCTTGTATTTGTAAATGTATTTTTATCTTCAATCAATTCCTTACCTTTTGACAAGTTAATAATTGGTGAAGCAATTACCCTATAATCTTCTCCTTTTAAAATAATAAAATGATCTGAAAATATCTTTTTTAAATACCAATTTGAATAATCTGAAGCACTCCTTTCCTCAAGAACAGAATCAACATCAAACTTTAAATCTGACTTTAGAAGAGATTTGAAAGAAGTATGATAGTTTGAATTCTCATTATAGATGAGGTGATTAAAATTAGATGAATAATTATTTCCTAAAAACACACCCGAATGTTGTGCCGATAAATTTAAAGCAAAAAAGAGAAATGAGAAAGAGAGAAATCGCATTAATTTGACCTACTTTTAAGGATATAAAAAGGAATAAATAAGAGAATAAAACTTACAACAGCAAGTATTGCAATACTGACATTTAGATTTAGTTCTAATAAGAAATAAGAGCAACAAATAATCAAAAATGAAAATAAGTATAATGTAATACTCGTGTATTTATGCCCAAAACCTAAATTCAATAAAGCATGATGTATATGCCCTCTTCCTGGAGATAATGGATGTCTTCCTTTCAATATTCTTGCTACAAATACTCTTAGGGAATCAAACAAAGGAATTGCTAAAATCACAATAGCCATTAAAGGTCCTTTATTAGGCAATTTGATTGTTTCAGTTACTAAACCATAGCGAATTGTATTAATTGCTAAAACAGAAAGAATCATACCCACTACTAAAGAGCCTGTATCTCCCATAAATATTTTTGCAGGATGAAAGTTATATTTCAGGAAACCTAATAGAGCTCCCATTAATGTAAAAGCAATAATAGCCATATCAGTTTGCACCATAAATAATGCTATCACACCAAATGAGAAAGAGGCAATCACACCAATTCCTCCAGCAAGACCATCTACTCCATCAATCAAGTTAAACCCATTTGTTATTACTATAACCACAAAAACTGTAAACAATGTGCTTACCCAGTCTGGCAATTCATAAATCCCCAAAACTCCATGCATATTATCTATTTCAAGGTTTTGCAAATAAATTAGAATAAGCACTGCAATAATTTGTCCTATCAATTTTTTATTAGGGGATAAAGCCAATAAATCATCAATAACTCCAACAAAAAAAACAATTAAAAAACTCACTAAAATAAACTGAATACTTTCTAATTCAGCCCAGAATAAAAGAGAAAAAATAAGTCCCGAAAAGATAGCAATACCTCCAAAAATAGGCACACTACCTTTATGAGCAGCTCTTTCCCCTGCAGCATCAATAAGTCTTAGGCGTTCTGCAAAAAAAATAACTTTTGGAATAACTACAAAAGTTATTAGAAATGCAGTAATAAACGAGAAGATTATGTTTATTTCAGAATTTAACACTTGTTTTGTTTTGCTTGTAAAACTAATCATATTTATTCAATAACAGACAATAATTCAGATCCCCATTTTGAAAGAGTGTATTTATCATCCACTTTTACAGTTTTTATATTCTCTTTATTACCTGCTTCAATATCACTATCTGAATCACCAATTAAGTATGACTCTTCTCTCTTTATGTCAGGAAAGTCAATGAAAGCTTGTTTTATCATCCCAGAATTTGGTTTTCGGCAGTTACAGTTTTTGGCAGCCAGATGAGGACAATAATAAATCTTATCAATCTTACCACCACTCTTCTCAATTTCTCCCCGCATATATAAATGGAGATTATCCAATTGTTCAATTGACATAATTCCCTTACCAATTCCTTGCTGATTAGTAACAACTAAAATTTTCTTAAACACTTTAGAAAGCTTTGTTATGATTTGTATTGCACCAGGCATAAATTCAAACTCATTCGCATCCTGAACATACCTCCCATCTAACTTTACATTAATTACACCATCTCTATCAAGGAAAAGAGTATCTAATTTATGCATCTGGGAACATTTCTTCTTCAATCAGTTGACAAATAATGTGTCCAATTAAAATATGAGCCTCCTGAATTCTTGGCGTGTCATCAGAAGGAACACAAATCATAATGTCACAAATCTCTTTCATTTTCCCTCCACTTTCACCTGTAAATCCTAAAGTAAGCATCTCTAATTCTTTTGCTTTTCGCATTGCTTTTACTACATTAGGAGAATTTCCTGAAGTTGAAATGCCAATAATAACATCACCTTTTCTCCCTACCGCCTCAATCATTCTAGCATAAGTAGCTTCATAACCATAATCATTTGCCACAGCTGTCATATATGAAGAATTTACATGCAAAGCCTCCGCATACAAAGGTGGTCTGTCAGTATAAAACCTACCACTTAATTCTGCCGCAATATGTTGCGCATCAGAAGCACTACCACCATTTCCGCACAACAACATCTTTTTATCACCTCTAAATGCAACTATACTTTCAGTTACAATTTTCTGAATACTTTCTTGCAAAACATCATCTTGTAAAATACGAGTATAATTCTCAAGCGAACTCTTTATACACTTATTTATTCTACTTTTCATCTAATTTGGTTTTTGGCTAAAATACAAATTAATCTATTGATTGATACGCTCGTTTAGTTTGTCTTCCAATTTCAGCCCAATCGTATTTAGTTTTTATTAATCTCTCTCCATTTCTTCTCACACTTTCTAATTTTTCAGAATCTGAAAAAATTAAATTTAACTTTTTAGATAATGAAGTTGGATTTTCTGTTTCAAATAAAAAGGCCGTTTCCATATCAGTAACTACTTCTTTTAACGGAGGTAAATCCGACACTAAAGCAGGTTTTCCATAGCTTAGAGTCATTACAAGAACACCACTTTGATATATTTTTTTGTACGACAACACAACTAAGTCAGCTGCACAATAATAATGTTCAACATCCTCATGAGGAATAAATTTAGTATGTAAAAGACAATAATCTGACAAATTATTCTCTTCAATAATTTTTTGATATATTCTAAAGTCATTTTCCCAGGGTTTTCCAGCAATCACCAATAGAATATCAGGATTTTCCTTTATTACATCTTTTAAGGATTTCAATAAAACTTCTAGTCCCTTTACTTTTTTTATCATTCCAAAAAATAATAACACCTTTTTATCAATTGGAATTCCTAATTGCTTTCTAGACTTTTCTTTATCATCCTGAATATTAATAAATGGAGTATAGTTCCCATGCGGAACTATATAAATACATGATGACAAATTAGCATTCCCTTTTATAATTTCTGACTTAGAAAATTCATTATGAGTTAAAATCAAATCTGTAAACTTATAAATAAGATTATTAATAATTGATGATTCAGATGAACTAGCAAATGAACTTACATCATGAACAGTAAGTACAACCTTTCCTAATAGGAATTTTACTAATAATAAATTAAGAACAATAAGTATATTAAAATAAAAAATGTGGAAATGAAAAACAGAAGCACCTGAAAATCTAGCATGAATTATAGATAATAATGAACCAAAAATCCATTTTAATCCACTTAAAATATTAGAATTACTAGAGAAAATATTGTAATAAAATGTAAAAAACTTTAACCCTTTAATTCTAGGATTATTAGTTTCGTTATTTGTATACAAACTAACTGAAACATCATTTTCTATTAAACCATCAGCTTGACCAAACAAATAGAAGTTATGGGAACTTCCGTGAGCTCCTAAAGGATCAATAATTGCTACTTTTCTATTCATTATTTAAAGGATTCAAATATACTATCTTTTTCATGATAAACAATTTATATATTTGCAACAAACAAGTAAATCAAAAACCAAACGCTTTTTAACAAGAATAAATGTTATTTAACTCTCTACAATTTCTAATTTTCTTCCCTATTGTAGTTACTATCTTTTTTCTATTACCTCAAAAAAGAAGGTGGATACTTTTACTTATTGCCTCCTACTATTTCTATATGTGTTGGAAAGTAGAGTACATTGTACTTATAATCATCTCTACTTTAATTGATTATTATGTAGCCAAACAAATGGACAGTCTTAAGGAAAAAGCCAAAAAGAAAAAATGGCTATACTTAAGTTTAATGTCCAATCTTGGAATATTGTTTGGTTTTAAATATTTTAATTTCATAAATGAAAATATTCAATCCTTCTTTGATCATTTTAATGTCTTTTACAATGTTCCAGCCTTTGAAGTATTACTTCCTGTAGGAATTTCTTTTTATACTTTTCAAACCTTAAGCTATACCATTGATGTGTATAATGGAAAAACAAAAGCCCAAAAACATTTAGGAGTATTTGCTGTTTTTGTGTCTTTCTTCCCTCAACTAGTTGCAGGTCCTATTGAAAGATCCAACAGATTATTACCACAATTTTTTATCAAACATAACTTTAGTTATGAAAGAGCTAGGTATGGATTGCAACAAATGATGTGGGGATTCTTCAAAAAGGTTGTAATTGCTGATAGACTTGCTATCATAGTTGATGGAGTATATAATAATCTTGACAGTTATAGTGGGTTCCCATTAATTATTGCAACTATCTTTTTTACCTTTCAAATCTATTGTGATTTTTCAGGATATTCTGATATTGCAATAGGCTCAGCTAGGGTTATGGGATTTGAATTAATGGAAAACTTCAAACGTCCTTATTTCTCAAAATCAATTTCTGAATTTTGGAAAAGGTGGCATATTTCTTTGTCATCTTGGTTTCGAGATTATTTATACATTCCATTAGGGGGGAATAAAGTTGTAAAATGGAAATGGTATTACAACCTATTTATCACCTTTTTAGTAAGTGGATTTTGGCATGGCGCAAATTGGACTTTTATTATATGGGGAGCATTGCACGGAACTTATTTAATGAGTGCGATCATCTTAGCAAAACCAAAAGAAATAATTCTAAGTTTTTTAAAACTGAAAAACACAACAATTCATAAGTTATATCAAGTAAGCATTACTTTTTTATTAGCTGTTTTTGCTTGGATTTTTTTTAGAGCAAATAATATTACAGATGCAATTTATGTAATTACTCATTTATTTACTGATATTGAAGATTATACTAATTTTGCTGTGATGAAATTAAAATTAAGAGGCCTTGGTGTGGGGATGAACGATCTACTTATCTCTTTTGGGCTCATTATTTTCATGGAATTATTCAATCTTTATGAAAGAGGAGGAGATGTTTGGTTAAAATTAAAAAGCAAACCTAAATGGCTAAGGTGGTCAGTATACTACATCATAATGTTTGGCATTTTATTTTTAGCCCCATATTCTAAAGTAAGTAATTTTATATATTTCCAATTTTAGATGAATACCGAACTTAAAATTTTATTACAAAAAGGAAGCATTTTTATGTTACCTATTATTGCTTGGGCGTGTATTGTAATTATTGTTGATCCCTTCAATTATTTTAATCTAAGCAATACTATATCAAAGCATTCAAAAGAAAATTCTGCTCAAAAACTAAATTCTTTATTATACAACTCTATTAATTTTAAAAATCATCCCACTAACAGTGTTATTATTGGAGATTCAAGAATTAGACGACTACCAACACAACAACTAAAGAAATTAACTGGAGATGATTATTACACTCTTCATTCAAATGCTGCAAAACTGAATGAAATTATTGATTTGTTTTGGCTAACTAACCAATATTCTGAATTGAAAAATGTTATTATTGGCATAAATTTTAATTTATACAATGAATATGCCTATGCAAATAGAGTAACAGATGTTCAGGAGGTGTTACGCAACCCATTTATTTATATCTTCAATTGGAATATTGCTGAAACTATATACCTATCACTAAAAAATGAATTCTTTGGAATCCAAAAAAATACTAGAAAAAATCAGGAGAAATTCTGGAAACACACTATTAATACTGTTGCTGCTAATCATTATTCCAAATATAAACATCCAAAAACTACACTAAACCGTCTTGAAGAAGTTGGTGTGTACTGCCTAGAAAATAATATTAATCTGAATTTAATTATTGTTCCACATCACAAAGAGTTTCATGACAGATTAGTTGACTTTAACCTTGAGGAAGAAGAAATTCAATTTAAAAAAGAAATCAGTACAATTGGAAAAGTTTTAGATTTTGATTTCCCAAATGCAATTACAAATTGCAAGCCTTGTTTTACCGATCCAATACATGCTACTGACTCTATAAATACAATAATGGCAAATGATCTATTTTCTGACAGTTTATTAGTAGGCAGGCTACTTTAACAACAATCCTTCAAAATATGATTTATTAATCAACCACCAAGTTGCTAAATTCTTTCTTAGCTGTGGATTTATAATAAACCTAATATTATTTTTGAAAAATAACCAACATATAAAACTATAAGCATAGAGTCCTCCAATCTTTTTCAAAAAATAGATGTGATTTTTAGTATTCTGTTTTATAAAAAAATCTCCCCTAAATATTTTTTCATTTTCCTTATTAAAGGACTTTGTTAAACTTCCCACTTTATGATAAAAATTTATGTCAGGATAGTAATACATTTTATGCCTACCATCTTTCCAGACTCTATATGAAAAATCTGTATCATCAAAATAGACAAAGTATTTTTCATCCATCATTCCAATATCTTCAAATACTTCTTTCTTGGCCAATAAGCAACAAGTTGGAGCGTATTCTACCTCAATAGTTTCATCATACTGCCCCTCATCCTTACTCTTCATTCCTCTATGCAAAGGCAAGTATCCTGTATTTTTTATAAACCAGCTTCCAGCATACCAAATATGATTAGGGTTATCATAATACATCATTTTAGGAGTAACTAAACTACAATCTTTATCAGACTGAATCTTAATTAATTTCTCAATTAAAGTATTTTCAAACTCAACATCATTATTTATAATTAGAACCTGACTGCAACCATCTTCAATAGCCTTTTCTATTCCTTGATTATTTGCTTTAGCAACACCTAAATTAGCCGAGTTACTTATAACTTTTAATCTATCATCTTTTTCATTTTCTAACAATGAAAGTGTATTGTCTGTTGAATCATTATCAATCACATACAAAACCAGATTTGAATGTGTTTGCTTCCAAACACAATCTAAAAATGGCTTTAACACATCAGCTGAGTTATAAGTTATAGTTACTAATCCTATTTTATCCATTTTGTATAATCTTTATCTATAAGTAGTCCTAAATTTTCAATGTCAGATTTAAATAATTTTTTTAACTGATCTCTAGTACTTGATAACATTACTGGTTTATCATCATTCTTAAATAAAAAGGATCTAATCTTTTTTATTAGTTGTTTTGAAAAAATAACTACCAAAATATTTCTTAGAAAAACAAAAGAATAAACAAACCTAATTAGTTTATTTTTTGGCATTGTAAAAGCATTATGTTTTTTATTTATATTAGCTGAAAACTCAGTACTTATATCTAGAAAACTATAAACCAAATATACAGCTTTCCCAACATCATTTTTAAAATCTTCATAATCAATCAGCAATATATTTTCTTTTCCAAACTCTTCAAAATATCTTTTCAATTGCTGACAATAGTTTCCAACACTAATATATTGCTGATAGAATAAATGAGCATTTCTATGTTTTGATTTTTTATTTATCACGTCCTCAAAACTATCACTAAGCAAACCTAACCTATAATCCATTAAATAGTGTGAAAAAGCCCTTTCAATTGGATTTCTTAGCATGATAATAATCTTTGCATCTGGATTATATTTCTTTATATCTGTTGCTACATTTTCATAAAACAAATAGGATACGCTACCCTCTCCATAAAGCACTCCTTCTTTTTGCATAAAAAGAGCTTCATACTTCTTTAAAGTATTGATACGATTTTTACCGTAATACATTCCTCCTTCCTGAATAGCCTCATCAGAAAAATAATCAGGTTCTTTCTGACTACTCATCTCTACTTGTGGGTGCTCACTTAAATAATGATACAATGATGTTGTTCCTGCCTTAGGGGCTCCTACTATAAAAAAATCTACTTTCATCAATGTTTTACTTTTATTAATGTTAAACTATATGGTTTTAATAAAAGCTCATTAACATTATACTTAAGTTCTGAGGAGAAATGAATAAGATCTTCTTCATTATCAGCTAAAGAATACAAATCATCTCCACAGAACTGATCAATTTCACTATTTAATAGTGTTTTATCAAATTTTATTTTTCTGTCATTACCTGACCAATTAATTATAAAACTATATTTCAAAATAGAATTATCATCCATAATATCATATTGAAAACATTCATTAGAAATCACTTTTTTAGTTATAATAAGTGAATTATCCTCAAATACATTACTTAACATCTGCATTGGATAATAAGTAACTTGTTCCTCTAGTACTCCTTGAAAACTTCTAAAAATAGAGCCCCCATAATCCCTACCAGCTAAATTGTGAAAAGTAGTAAGCTCTACTTTTCTCAACTCTGGTTCAGAAGCTAAATCTAAAAAATAATGTACTGAGAATAAGCCCTGAAACAAAGTATTTCCAGTTATTTTAGAATATTGTAAGTTCCATTCAGTAATCCAAATTGGCTTATTATCAAATACCAAATTATATTGTTGGATTTTTTCAATAAAACCTGTAGAAAAAAACTTTAAGACTCTCTTCTTATAAATATCAAATGCAATCTTTTTTGAATCTGCTTCTTTACTTTCAGTAATCATCTTCCCATACCTATCTTCTCCTGTAGTCACCTTTACGTAATTATGTACTATTATTCCATCATAAAAAGTTTCTTTAGCTAAGGCTTTATTCCACAATGAATGCCTATTCAAAGGATTATTCATTAAAGGAGCAGCTACTACAGTTATCTTCATATCAGGGTAGAACTCTTTTATTTTCTTAGCGCATTTTTTAGACCATACAATATAATTATCTTTATTAACCTTATGGTTATAACTCTGATTTGAGAGTTCTGCACCCATTTCAACTCCTATAACTTCAATGCCATTTGATTTGAGTTTTTTAAGGATATTGACAGTTTCATCATCTTTAGCTGTAATAATGTTAGCCGTAATAATTACTCTAGCATTAATTTTCTTTGCTAAGACGATAAAGTCTTCTATATAATCATGCTTATGACCTCTTTGTTTAGAATTTCTCAATAATCCCCTTGCTCTTTTTGGAAACCCTGCTCTATGCCACTCATCAATTTCATCTATATCTAAACCATACCCTACACCTCCAAAGTGATAAAAATTAGAACCAGGAAACCTTAATATTTTTGGTGAAATTTTCTTTACCTTACTAATAAAATCACTATCTCTAACATTAGTGAAAATAAATGTTGTTTCAGTTGTTAAACCAAACAAATCAGAATTAACTAATTGCTGAGAAAAAAGAAAACTATTAGAGAAAAATAGGATAATAATACTTAATGTTCTCATTTGATTAATCCTTTATTTCTTAGTTCAGCAACTGATTTATCATAGTTATCCTCCACCACTTCCTGAGTTTTAACCCAATTAACAAAAAAGGTTAATCCAGTAACAAAATCAAACTTTGGAATGAATCCTAGTACATTTTCTATTTTAGACAAATCAGCATAATTATGGCGAATATCACCAAGCCTATATTTTCCACTAACTGAAATATTTACATCTGAATCATATAGGGATTTTAAAGTATTAGCTACTTTACTAACTGTAGTAGGCACACCAGAACCAACATTAAAAACTTGATGATCTGCCACTTCTTTCTCTAATGCTAATATTGTAGCACTAACTACATCATCAATATAAACAAAATCCCTACTCTCTAAACCATCTTCATAAATATCAATGTCATTCCCATTAAGTAAACGAGTAGAAAAAATAGACAATATACCTGTATAAGGATTACTTAAAGACTGACCTGGTCCATATACATTCTGATACCTTAAAGCTACAACTGGGATTTTTAGCGCTTTCCCCATCAAAAGCACCATTTGTTCTTGCTGATGTTTAGTTATTCCATAAATAGAAGAGGGATGAATTTTTGAATTTTCATCTGTAGCACATAATGTTAATATACTTCCACAATTGTTGCAAATAGGGTTAAATTTTCCTTTTTCCATATCAGCAACCTCTCTATCATTTGGGTAGACAATACCATCTTGAGGACATATATATTTCCCCTCTCCATAAATAGAACGGGATGACGCAATTATTATTTTTTTTACACTATGCTGTTTATTTGCTAAAATATCTAGTAAATGTGTTGTTCCTAAAATATTAACCTCATTATATCTGGATATTTCATACATTGATTGTCCAGTACCAGTTTCTGCAGCCAAATGCACTACAGCATCTTGTCCTATCAAAGCTTTGTCCCAATCTTCTTTACAACAGACGTCTCCCTTAATAAAGGTAGCAATATTTTTCACTGAATTAAATAAAGGAGAATTTTGATTTTCACCATGAATCTGTTTTGATAAATTATCAAGGATTGTTACTTTATAGCCATTGTCAAACAACCTCCTAGCTAAATTAGAGCCAATAAATCCAGCTCCACCTGTAATTAAAATTTTTTTCATAATAGTTTTTTGTTATAAGATGTAATCTTATAAAATGTATGCATAAAGCCTGACATAATAAATAGAAAGAAAAAAGGGCGTAATAAAAGAGGGGATGTCATTAATGATAAAATAATTATACTAAATAATAAATATTTTCTTTGATTAAAAATTCTCTGATTAAAAAACATATATATAAATAATATAAATGTTGGGAACCCCATTGTTGATAAAAGAAACATAAATGAGTTACTGCTTCCTTGGTCTGTAATATCCATTTTTAACTCAAGTCCTACTTTATCTTGTACCGAGTTAAATAGACTAGATTCAAAATAGAAACTTGATCTATACTCTTGGAATTTATCAAGATCTAGTCCTATCCCTGTTAAAGGGTTTTGCAAAGCAATAAATAAAGGTTGTACTAAATCAAAATAACGTTTCTGAAAAGAAGCTTCTTGATCCCCTACTATTTTCTCCTCTACATTTACACTAAATATTAAATAAACAGGGAATGATAAAACCAAAACAAATGGAATTAGAACTTTTCTATTCTTCATTTCATACTTAATATAATAAACTATCTGAATCAACAGTATTGAAATACCTGTAGTTGAATAAGTAGTTAATATTGAAAAGATAGCTAACAACACCCAAAACTTACTTTTTTTAAAGATAAACAACTCTAAATACAAGAAAATATTTAGGAAAACCTGTAAGACTCCTGCCTCCCAAAACAAACCTTGATTTCTATAAAAATCAAATCCAACAAATGACATTAATGTAAATTTCTTTTGTAGTGTAGAATAAAAAAACACATTAGCAAATGTCTGACATTCATGGAATAAATTAGAAATTGTGACTACACTATCCTTAACAATTCCATATATCAAAACATTAATACAGGCATGTATAACAATAACTTTTAATACAAAATACAATCTTTTAATAAACAAATCTTCTTGTCTATTATTGCGGAAATGAAAAGTTGTTAATAACGAAACTGTCATTACCATTAAATAATAACCATACTTGTTTAGAGATTGTTCCGCTATTGCAGATGCATAATTTATAGAAAACAAAAATATCAAACCAAAAAATGCCAACACTGTAGCACTCATTAATGAACTCTTAATTTTATTAATGCTAGTTAAAAAAACTAGAAATAAACAAAATAAAAACACAAAATACATTACATTTCTATTAAAAACAAATAACATACCTCCTGAGCTCATTATCAATAGAAATACAATAATATTATCAAGAAATTTCTGTAGCAATGTATATTTCATTAATTCCAATCCATTTTTTTATTAAGTAACTCTTCTAACTCTAGAACTTCATGCTTAAAGTATCTATTATACAAATCTTTTTTTTCAATATCCGAAATTTCATCAAATAAGAAATTTACATTATTTGCTCTTTGAATTCTGTTTCTTAAAATTCTTCTAAATTCAACTGATGATATCATTTTCTTTAAAACAACATTCCACCAAGTTTGCTTATTCATTATATTTTTTAACCATGTAAATCGCGCTTTACTAGCGATATTACTCTTTAAATCAATTTCCATTTTTTCGTTATTAACATTCAAAAATAACAATACTTTATCTATTGTTTCTTTTCTTTCAGCAACAAATTCTTTTTCAAAATTTAAAATTAAGAAATTCTCTTTTGGAAAATACTTAAAATATTCTTTCAACATATGAGCATACGACCCTTGTCTTATATACGAGAATCTCAATTTTGACAAATAATCGCCAATACTTACAGATTTTTCAAACCTTGTTTTTTCATTAACTAATGCTTCTTTAAAAGATAGTAATTCATGACAATCTCTTTTAGAATGGAGATAGTGTGAATATGCTCTATCTACAGGATTTCTTAAAATCACAATAAATTTTACATCTTTCCCTAAATCATTAAATATTCTTTGAGCAGTTTTTTCTTCAAACAAATAAGTTGGCGTAAAATCACCTACACAATTTTCGTTTTTTACATTACTAAAATAAGACTTCTCATACCAAGAAATTCCATTCTTATATGCTGAGGGAATATCAAAAAAATGAGGTTCCTTAAAAGATGGTACAAAAATATCAGAATGTTGCTTTAAAATATCATACAAACTTGTTGTTCCTGATTTAGCAGCTCCAATACACATAAAATTTGGCAAACTCATCTTATCCAATTATTTAAATTTCTATTCAATAGTAAAGATAATAGTTCAACATCCTCTTTATAAAAATTCTTCAACCACTTTTTAGTTGAAGGTCTAATTTTTCTCACCTTTTTTGTACTTCTGTTCTGTAATAATTTACGAATAATTTTCCTTATACTTTGAAATGGAAGTAATAATTTCACATACCTTTTCAAGCCATTATCTTTCATCATAATTGCTTTAATCAACTCACTATTCCATTCCCAACCTCCAACCATATGTTGTTGTTTTGCATTAACTTCAATTGCATTAAGATTAAGAAACTTAAAAACTTTTAAAATTTCAGAATTAAAATCATTTTTATAATCATCATAAATTATAATATGAACATTTTCAAATTCCTCAATAAACATTTTAACCTGCTTAAAGTACAAGCCAAGTTCTAAATACCTAGAAGCTGGTGTCATATCAGCAGTATTTTGGTAACGATTTTCCGACACTTTAAGAGCAGTTTCAAAAGATAAAGACTCCATAACATTGTACCTTTTTACATGCTGATAACCAGAATAAGCTCGGTCAACAGGATTTCTAAGCATAATGATAATCTTTACATCATCCCTGAGGTATTTCTTTATATTAGGTATTGTAATTTCAGGAAAAGACAGATACATTACACTAGACTCCCCTCTATATATTTTATCTTCCTCACCATTGAACAACTGCTCATATTCATCAATATTTAAAATTCCTTTTGGAATTCTCTTTTCACCAATTTCTTTGTTAATCAAGAAGTGAGGCTCTTTTGGGGAGCACATAAAAATATTCTCATGTTGATTTAAATAGTTATGCAAAGAAGTTGTGCCACTTTTAGCAGCTCCTACAATCAATAAGTTAGGAAGAATATTTGACATTATATCTTTTTAAAAGGATTATAAATAGTTAAAAAACCGAATTCTTTTTTTACATAATAAACCATTGTCAGGTTCCAAAAAATAATACTCCCCATGCTTGCAAGAGCAGCTCCTTCAATCCCATATATTGGAATTAAATAAAAATTTAAAGCAATATTAATAACTGCACCTACAAATAAAACATTCATAAAAATTACTTGCTTACCGGTCATTTGCAATAAATTACCAGCTGGCCCTGTAAAAGCACTTATCATTGTCGCTAAACTTAACAAATAAAATGCCATTCTCCCTTGTTCAAATTCATCACCAAAAAAACCTAAAATAAAAAAAGAACTTAAAAATAATCCAATAAGAATTGGAATACTTGACCAAAATATCAGTTTTGTTGATTGGTTAACAACCTTTTCCAACCTTTCAAAATCTTTTATTGCAAATAACTTAGCAAATTTAGGAGCTGTAATACTAGTAACTGAAGTTAAAGCAATATTTACAATCATTGATAACTTAAACGCGACATCATAAACACCTACTTCTTGTGCAGAGGATATACCACCTAGCATAAGTTTATCTGTCCATGCCATAATAAACTGACCTGATTGAGCTAACATTAAAGGCAAAGAAACTATTAAAATACTCTTCAACTTTACTGTGTTAATTTGTTGATTCAAAAAATGGCTATGATGCTTATTAATAATTTTCTTAAATACAATTTGAGAAAGGAGAGCAACTAATAAGAGTCCTAATAAAAATGCAAAAATTGGAATATCTTTATCTCTAGAAAACTGAATTGCTATTAGCATAATAGCTACAGAGAACACCAATCTACCCATCCAATAAAAAAATGAATAAGCTGTTATATTTTTTAACCCTCTTAAACTTTGGTAATTCAACATAAAAAGAGAAAGAGGGAACACAAAAAATGAATTCAATCGAATATAAACTTCTTTTGCACCAACTAAAGATGCTATTGGAACTGCATAAATATACATTATAAAAGAAAAAAATATTGATGACACAAACAATAACCCAACTACTTTCTTCCTGAAATTTCTAAGCAATCCCCATTCTTTTTTTGCCATATAGGAGGCAATAAACCGAACAGAAGCAGTATCTACCCCAAACTTAGCAAGTAGAACAAATACTCTTAAAACTATAATAGACAAAACATAATCTCCTAATCCTCTTGCACCAAAATAATGCGCAATAATAAAAGTAATAGCAAACCCTAGTATTTGCCCGCCAATTCGCATCAAAAAAGATACTCCACCTTTTTTAAAAAGCTCAGCAAAGTCCTTATCCTTCAAAGCATTTATAAATCTTTCTTTCATGGTTTATTTTACCAAGAACCAAGGATTTAATAAATCCTCTTTATTATAAATTACATCCTTTTGGGAGTTATATTGTTTAACCGAAAAGCCAGCATATTTTGCAATTGCATGTCCTGCCCCCGTATCCCACTCCATTGTTGGCGCATATCTAGGGTAAGCATCTGCTTTTCCTTCAGCAACCATACAAAGCTTTAAAGATGAGCCTACTGCCATAACCTCAACACTTCCATGTTCTTTTTTCATTTCATCAAAAAACACTTCAGTTTCAGCAGACATATGAGAACGAGAACCCACAATCACATAATTATCTCTATCATAATTAATTGGTAATTTATCAGATGTAGAAATCAACTCTTCTAAATCATCAATTACTGAATTTATATTTACTTTATAAGAACCCAATCCCTCCATTGCAAAATAAAGCTCCTCTTTTACAGGAACATAAATTATTCCCATTATAGGATTCCCATTATGAATTAAAGCAATATTAACCGTAAACTCCCCATTTCTTTTTACAAATTCTTTGGTTCCATCTAAAGGGTCAACTAACCAAGAATATTCCCAATTTTTTCTGTCATCATAAGTAATCTCTGCCCCCTCCTCACTTAAAAAAGGAATATCTGTTCCATTAAGATGAGCTTCAATTACTTCATTACAATTTTTATCAGCTAGTGTTAAAGGGGATTTATCATCTTTATGTTCTACTGCAAATTCAGAAGTATACACTTCCATTATAGCATGACCTCCTTCAACAGAAGCATTAATTGCTTTTTTTAATAATTCATTAAAATTCATTTTTTACTTTTCGTTATATATTATTTTTGCTTTAGAAGTCCCAATTCTAGAAGCACCTGCTTTAATCATTTCTAAACAATCCTTAAGGTTTGACACCCCTCCAGATGCCTTTATTTTTAAATTTCCTGCAACTGATTTAATTGTTTTAACATCCTTAACAGTTGCTCCATAACCACCATAATACCCAGTAGATGTTTTTATAAAAATTTTACTTGTGTGTTGAGGAAAATTTATTTGTACCATTTTGCTAATTCGCCTTGAAATTTCTCTAATTTCATCTCTAGATAAAGCTCCAGTTTCAATAATCCATTTTACAATTTTCTTATTTTCAACACCCAACTTTGTCCCCTCCAAAATATCATTATCAAACTTTTCAAAACTTCCTCTTTTAAAAGCATTATAATCACAAACATAATCAATATCGTTTGCCCCACTTTTAATAGCTGATTTACCCTCAATAATCTTTTGTTCTGTTGAGGAGTTTCCAAAAGGGAAATCAATTACTGTACCCACTTTTAATTTTGATTTATTTGATTCTATCATTTCTTTTGCCATAGCAACAAATTCAGGACGAATCATTATACAGGCAAATTTTGCTTCAATTGCTTCATGAATAGAATTGACAACAATCTCTTTTGTCTCTACTTCAGAAATCCCTGCCTCACTAGCAGTTTTTAAATAAGTTGAATCTAGATATTCGGCTATATTTACTTGTTTTTCCATTCTCATATTTTACAAAGCCAAATTTAAGTAAATTATCAGATAATAGACTGTTTTTTCATTTGATAAAATTTACTAAATTTGCAGGCTTACATTATGAAAGAAGCGAAAGGTAATTTATTTCCCATATTTGACGATATTCTCCAAAAAGAGGATAAAGAAAAACTATTGCAACAAAATGCAAAAGTAATCTGGATGACTGGTTTATCAGGATCTGGAAAAACTACAATTGCTAAAGGAGTAGAGAGGTATTTACATTCTCAAGAAATTTTAAATCAACTTTTAGATGGAGATAATATTCGTGTAGGCATCAGCAACAATCTAACTTTCTCTTCAGATGATAGAGCAGAAAACATCAGGAGAATTTCAGAAGTAAGTAAGCTTTTTATAAATTGTGGAGTGGTAACACTCAACTGTTTTGTAAGCCCAACAATTGAAATTAGAGATATTGCCAAAGAAATAATTGGTGCAGAAAATTTTATTGAGGTTTATATAAATGCATCAGTTGAAACTTGTGAGAGCAGAGACATAAAAGACCTTTACAAAAAAGCAAGAAAAGGAGAAATAAAAGATTTTACAGGAATTAGTGCACCATTTGAAGCTCCTAAAAATCCTGAAATAGAAATAAACACATCCCAACTTTCAATAGATGAATCGGTACAAAAAGTTTTGGATTACATTTTACCGATTATAAAAAACAAGTAAAAAATGAGTTCGTATAATTTAACACACTTAAAAGAATTAGAGTCGGAAGCGATTTTTATTCTAAGAGAAGTGGCAGCACAGTTTGAAAAACCTGTAATGTTATTTTCAGGAGGAAAAGATTCTATCATCATGTTTCATCTTGCCAGAAAAGCATTTCATCCAGGAAAAGTCCCTTTTCCATTGATGCATGTTGACACTGGACATAATTTCCCTGAAACTATTGAATTTAGAGATAGATTAATGGTGGAAACAGGAGAGACTCTTATCGTAAAATATGTTCAAGATTCGATTGATAACGGAACTGCAGTGGAAGAAACTGGAGTAAATGCATCACGAAATGGATTGCAAACCGTAACTCTTCTGGAAGGATTAGAAGAAGGGAAATATGATTGTGCTATGGGAGGTGCAAGAAGAGATGAAGAAAAAGCTAGAGCTAAAGAAAGATTCTTTTCTCACAGAGATGAGTTTGGGCAATGGGACCCGAAAAATCAAAGACCAGAACTTTGGAATCTTTTTAACGGAAGAAAAAAAATGGGTGAACATTTTAGAATTTTCCCAATTTCTAATTGGACAGAAATGGATGTGTGGCAATACATTTTACATGAAAAAATTGAATTGCCTTCTTTATATTTCTCTCACAAAAGAGAAGTAGTAAATAGAGATGGAGTACTTTTAGGAAAATGCGACTACATCCAATTAAAAGATACTGAAAAATGGGAAGAAAGAACAGTTAGATGCAGAACAATTGGAGATATGACTTGTACTGGAGTTGCAGAATCGTATGCAGCAACATTAGAAGAAATTATTGAAGAAGTAGCGACAACAAGAGTTACCGAGAGAGGTGGTAGAGCGGATGATAAAAGATCGGAAGCAGCCATGGAAGACAGGAAAAAAGAAGGGTACTTTTAAAAAACAAAATTATGAGCGAAACGAAAGGATATTTAGATATGGAGCTTTTACGCTTCACAACTGCAGGGAGTGTAGATGATGGAAAAAGTACTTTGATTGGAAGATTACTTTACGATAGTAAAGCAATTTTTGAAGATCAAATGGAATTGCTAGAAGAAACAAGTAAACAAAGAGGTGAAGAAGGTGTAAACCTTGCCTTACTTACTGATGGATTACGATCAGAAAGAGAACAAGGAATTACTATTGATGTAGCTTACAGGTATTTTGCAACTCCTAAAAGAAAATTCATTATTGCAGATACTCCAGGACACATTCAGTACACAAGGAATATGGTTACAGGAGCTTCAACTGCAAACTTAGCCCTACTTTTAGTAGATGCAAGGCATGGAGTGATTGAGCAAACTAAAAGACATGCATTTATAGCATCTCTTTTACAAATTCCACATATTGCAGTTTGTATTAACAAAATGGATTTAGTAGACCATAGCCAAGAAGCATTTGAGAAAATAAAATCTGATTTTGAAGATTTTGCCTCTAAATTAGAAATTAAAGATGTTCACTTCATTCCAATTTCAGCTTTGAATGGAGAAAATGTGGTTGATCGTTCTGAAAACATGGATTGGTATGAAGGATCTACTTTGATGCACCTATTAGATAATATTCATATTGGCTCAGATCAAAATCATGTAGATTGTAGATTCCCTGTGCAATTTGTTGTTCGCCCTCAATCCAAAGAATTCCCTGATTATAGAGGATATGCAGGAAGAATTGAAGGGGGAGTTTTCAAGCCAGGAGATGATGTAACAGTACTTCCTTCAGGATTTACTTCTAAAATCAAATCAATTGATACTTTTGATGGAGAGGTTAAAGAAGCCTTTTCTCCTATGTCAGTTTGTATGACTTTAGAAGATGATATTGATATTAGCAGAGGCGATATGTTGGTTAGAGAAAATAATAAACCAACAATTGAGCAAGATATTGATGTTATGATTTGCTGGATGAATGAAAAGAAAATGATTCCAAGAGGAAAATACACTATCAGACATACTAGCCAAACTGCAAGATGTATCATAAAAGAAGTTAAGTATAAAATGGATATAAATACATTACATAGAAATGAAGAAGACAGAGAAATAGGCTTGAATGATATTGGTAGAATTACTATCCGTACAACAAAACCTTTATTCTTTGACAGCTACAGAAGAAACCGTAACACTGGAAGTATTATCTTAGTAGATGAAGCAACAAACGAAACTGTTGCTGCTGGAATGATAATCTAAAAACTGAAATACTGAAGCATAAAAAAAGCCAGACAATTGCCTGGCTTTTTTATTTTTATCTTATTTCTTAATTCAAAGTAAAATTAATTGGGATGGTATACATCACTCTTACTGCCTTCCCTCTTTGCTTCCCTGGCTTATACTTAGGTAATGATTTTACTACTCTTACAGCTTCAGCATCCAAGTTCTTATCTACACCTCTTACAATTTTTACATTAGTAACACTTCCTGATTTATCTACAATAAAGTTTACATAAACCTTTCCTGTAATATTATACTCCTTAGCTATAGCAGGGTATTTTACATTTTTTTGAATATACTTCATTAAACCTAAATCTCCTCCAGGAAATTCAGGCATATTTTCTACCACCATAAAGAACTCTTCATCATCTTCTTCCTCAATCTCTATCTCTTCATCTTCATCTGATTCCGTATCTTCAATTTCAATTTCATTTTCAATCTCTACTTCATCCTCAACAATTTCAATTACTTCTGGTGGAGGTGGTGGAGGTGGTGGAGGTTTTACTTCCTGCTTAGTAATTGGAATAATTTCTTCTTCCAAATCATCAAGATTTAATGCTCCTAAATTATAAGCTATTTTTTCATATGTTTTATATTCGAAAGCACCAAGAACTACTAACAAAGCGATAATTAAACCTATTTGTAAAAACAGTCCTTTCTTCCTTTCTAAATCAACTTCTGGATTCTTTTTTGGTTCCATAATATTTTAATTTTACCCTACTAATTCCTGATATGCTGAAGCATCAAGCAATTCATCTAACTCAGTAGCATCTGATATTTTAATTTTAATAATCCAACCTTCTCCATAAGGGTCAGCATTCATTAATTCTGGTTCATCTTCTAGCTTTTCATTAAACGCTAAAACCTCCCCATTTATTGGCATGAATAAATCAGAAACTGTTTTCACCGCCTCCACAGATCCGAAAACTTCTTCTTTTTCTAATTCTTCACCTTCAGTATCTACATCTACAAAAACGATATCTCCTAACTCCCCTTGCGCAAATGATGTAATCCCTACATAGGCAATACCCCCTTCAATTCTCAACCATTCATGGTCCTTTGTATACTTCAATTCTTTTGGAAATTCCATTCAATTATTTTTTTTCAAAAATACATTTTTTTGTTAGCTAACAAAATTATCCGGCCAAGGTAAATCGTAAACTAAATCCTCCATTAGTAATTGCACCAGGAAAAGTTGTTGAAATAAACGGATTGGTAACTACTCTATCATAAAACACCTTAATATTTAACCTTTGATTTAGCACATAATCAGCCGAAAACTTAATACTAATAATCCTTTGCCCCATAGTTATTTGCTCTTCATCTTCAATTACTTTTCTAATAACTGTTTTATTATTTCTTATATTTAGGTCTAATTTCAAATCTAAATCACTCGAAATTTTCTTTCCTCTTCCTCCTGAGAACATTTTAAATTCTACATCTTTTATTCTATAACCCGTACCTACTACATACTCATTACTATTAGTTTCAGTAAGCTGATTGTTTGCAAGTGACAGAGCTAAAACTCTACTTTTCTTTATCTCTACTTTTGTAATTAATGAATTTTTCCATGTCATATCTACCTTAAACAGAGGACTAAATTGCTCATTAATGGTAACTTGCGATATCTCACGAGAAACATGATAACTCATATTATTCATATTCATTTCATCCGTGAATCCATCTTTATTATCATCCTTATAATCCAGATTAGTTGTATAAGAGCCCACAGAATAAGTAGAACGATAAGCATGCCCAAAACTAAAAGTCTTAAATCTTTTCTTAATTGCAGGGATCTTAATTAATCCATCATAAGTAATTCTCCAGTTTGGTAAAGGTATAGCTGGAAATGCAGTTAATTTAGAGTTATTAGGATCCTTTCCTCCATAAGCCGCCAAGAAAGCTGGGATCATTACTTCTTGTGAAGTTGCCCCATAACCTCCAATTAAAGTTGGTAGTGTATCCCCAGGATAAGTAATATACTCAGTAGGGTAACCAGTAACAGGATCAATCCCACCGTTAAAATTAGGATTATTGGCTGCCAATTGGCGGGCTATATCAGCTCTATATCCTCTAAACTGACTAAATGTAAAAGATTCATAATCATCATTATCTCTTTTAAATGCTGTACTCCAAGAAATAAATGAGACACTATGGCCTCCTGTTTCCATTGGGCTAAAATGATTAAATTTATCTTGAAAATCATCCCACCTGAAATATTCAGTTTCACTATGAGAAGTTGTTTTATTAGCTGTTAATTCAATTCTAAATTGTTTTATTGGCTCTACTGTACTTCTTAAAGTTAAATTAGTAGAATTATTTGTTTTGTATAAAGTGTTTAAAGTAGAATCTTTAGTGATCCAACCTTGGTTTCCTGCATAATTTCTAATATCCCTTTGGCTTCCAAAAGCAAAAGGCAACCCTGGAGAAAGAGCCGACCAATCTTGTCCTAAAAAGTGAGGTTGATTCAAATAACCTGGAAGAAAAGTACCATTGTTTTCAGAATAATTAAGTGAAATATTTTTCACACTTAACATAAAACGAGTTATGTGTTTTAATACTTCAAATTTATTTTTCTTTTCCTCTTCTGAATCTTCTTTTTTAACTGCATTTCTATTCCTGCTAACTCGCCCCCTATTCCTTCCTCCTTGATTAATCTTCTTAAAATAAGGCACTTTATTATACAGTGTATTCATATTTATTTGCCCATTGTATTGTTTGGTGTTAGAATTCTGTATAGTATGCCCTAACTGCTTTAAAGCAAGAGGTGCAGAAGTCCAATTATAGCTTGAGTTATATCTAGTATTTAAAGAAATAAAATTAAACAGTGGAATTTTATTTAAAGGCACTTGATAATTCAAACTAAAAGTTTGATGATATGATGTTGCTCTACCAAAATCCCAAACATTACTCCAAATTGTATCCATCTTCCCTTTGTAATGAGGATCACTTTTATCTATTTTCCCAGATGGCTCATCAATATTTGCTTTTGAATTTACAGCAAAATCAAGTTTAAGTGTACGAGTTAAATCATATTTAAATTCATACATTCTATTCCATTCAAACATCTTGCTATAAGTAGGTGCTATAGGGTAAGTGTTTCCATAAGAAGACGTTAAACTTCTAAGCTGAGTTTCATTGTAGTTTCTATTTACATCCGTTCTAAAAGAGAACAACTTTGGCATAGTATTAAAATTAATATCCTTTATCAATCGGAAATAAGGCGATTTAGGGAATTTAACTTTAGCAAATGGTTTAATATTTTTTGGTTGGGTATTAAAATTATAAGTTAATGCACCCCTATAATTTACAGTGCGATTTTCCTCAATATTTATATTGCGTATAGATGTTTCATTTTTAGAATAGGAGACAGAAAAATTCTCTACATCATACACCTTTGGTTTCTTAGCTGCTTTTCCTTTCTTATTAGTTTTTGTCTTTCTTACATTTGTAAAATTGATACTCTTACGCTTCACATAGTCCTGAACTATGTGTTTTAAAGAATCCTTCTCAGTTGCATTATCTAATGCTTTTAATGAAGTAGTTAATAATATATCAGGATCAAGCGGATTGTATTGAGGGTTTTTAATTGATTCTGAATGCCCTATATACATTGGAATTTTTACACCAAAATCTTCAGGGAAAAATTTACCTAAATCAAAGGATGATGAAAAATCATATTGATAAGCATTGTACTTTTGGCGTTCATTTACTTTTTTCTCAATACTTCCAAAGCCAACAGTACTCATATTTCCAGAAAGAGTTACATTTCCAAAATCAGCTAAACGAGCAGTTAATCTACTATTGGCTGCCCATCCGCCATATTCATCAAAATCAGTAAGCCTAAGTTCATTTACCCATATTTGCCCACACTTAGGCAAACCATCATCAGCTGAGTTTATACTTACTTTTTTAGGGTTCCTTACCCCAATCATTATCGTTTTTACTTGTGCTAAATTAGGGTTTCCAACAACTGTTACCTTCCCTCCACTTGTATGCTTAATATATGGCAGTCCTACATCAGAACCATTAAAGTTCCTTTCTTGCTTAGCCAATTGGAAAATCTCAAAAGCTATATCTATTTCGTTTTCAGTTGGCCAAATAGCATTTGCTGAGCTTGTAAAATGATCGGTAGGCTGTAGAGATATTTCATACTCATAATAATTAGCTGTAAAATCTGTTCCCAAACGAATAAAACAAGATAAATCTCCTTTCTTCAAATCATCTTCCTCTCCCTCAGCATGCACAAACATTTTTATACGCTTATAAGCCCTCACATCAATATCAGCTGTTTTGTAGGCCGCACGAGAATCTCCATCTTGTAAATCACAAACCTTTAACACTAAGGATTGCTCATTCTTTTGTCTAAGTGAAGTAGTTGTATTATCTACTTCTTGCTCAATTCCAGGAGGTAAAACATAGTTGATTGGCGAACGATTTCCATTTTCCTCAATATTTACAGCCGAGACATCAAAAGTTGTTTCTCCTTGATCATCCAAAGGAATATATTCCCCAGGCTCTGCTAATGAGAAGTTATACCTTCTCCATTCTCCTCTCACTAGTTCCAATGTAGCAAAACGACAAACAATTGGCTGATGAAAATCAGTAAATGCCATTCGCATAAAACGGATAGACTTAAAATCTCGAATACTTCCAATTACATTATCGGGCTGATAAACAGGCACTCTAAACTGATACCATTTTATATTTCTTGTGGACCCATTTTCTGTTTTTACAGTAGTTTCTAGCACATCAGAAATATGACTATCCCCAACATCCATTCCAGGAAATAATCTTACTTTATACTGAAAGTAACTTTCTGTTTCACTTAAAGTATGATCCCTATTTAGATCCTCAGTATTCGGTTGTGAGGATGCTGCTGTTGGATAAGTTTCAGGAGAATTATCGGTAGTAACCGAGTTACCATCTGTATTATTAAAATTCTTGTACCTATCCAAAATTAATTCTGATCTACTATCAAAATCTGAACCTCTGAAATAATGAAAATCATCTGCTGAAGGATCTTTTACTGCATTTTTATATGCAGTAGAATTTGTACCATAAGCTGAAGCTAAAGGCTGGATATACACCGAATCAAAGAATAATTTTTCATCAGTATTTCTTAGCCCATCCATACCAACATCCTGAAATTCACGAGAAGTAGGGTCATTATCAAAGGCTTCAACAATAGAAAAATTAGTTGGGACTCTACCCCAAACAGTTGTATCTACATCCTCAACTGTTGCTGAAGTTGGCAATCCATTTTCAAAACTTTTATACCCATCACGCAACACATCCTCCGACACATTTCCTAAGTGTAAATACATATCACCCCCTGAATGATTCACCAAACCATCCTCATCATTAAAAGGATCCATCATCCAAAACTCTACAAATTCAATATTAGCAGCTTCAAAATCATTCGTCTCTAGCTTACGCATTATCCCTCCCCAATTTTCGGAAGGAGATATTAAAGTTCCATCAGCATTTAATCCGTTAACCGTATAATTATTAGACCCCCTTTCAGCAGGATAATATGCCAAATCAAGTACTGCTAAATTTGTGATTTGACTTCCTAAATCTGGATCTTTATTTGGAAAAACTTCTGTTTCCAATACCTCTCGTGCATAATGATAAGATTGCTGAGCTATTGAACTTCCGTTTGCTAAAGCAATGGTTTTATTTACATTTGGTGGAGTAATAGATGTACTTCTAAAAAAGAGAGGGTCAATAGTATACCAAGCTAATTTTGCTCTTTTATACCCCAACATTAAATCATTATTTAATGCGGAATTCATAAAAATATCTTCTTGTTTTTCAGGAATTGAAGCCATACGCCAAGCCCCCATATTTTTAATATCTATTGATGTCCTGCTCGACTCAAAATCATCAATATACGAAACCCCTTCCTCACCAACAGCCTTGTGATGGCCAGGAATAAGGTGTGCAAATTCAGCAGTAGCAATTAAGCGAGATTTTGCTTTTGTCTCAATCAAAGGCAACCAATCAACAGCACGAGTCAACCAAGGTGCTTCTGTTTGGTAATTCCCATCTAGTCCCCAAATAGTATTTGATATAGGCTCATCACCAGTATTAATTTTTTGCGTGTATGGGCGCTCAGTTAAATTCAACATAGTAGCTCCAATTAGAAAATCCTTATTAATTTCATAATCAGCATGCAAACCAACTAATGTTTTATTCTGAATACCGAACATGGAGTTGTTTTCTAAGGAAATCTTGATTGGTACACCAGAATTTAAAATTCCTTCATTGATAATTGTAACACGCCCTAACATGTAATCAACTGTGTAATCCTGGTTTTCTGTTAATTTTTGCGACCCTGCAGTAACCGTAACCGATCCTTCCGGAACATTCATAGCATTCAAGCGAATTTCAGCTCCTGATGAAGATTGATAAGTTCCTTTCAGTCTAAACCTATTTAATTCAGGATATTGTTGCGCAACTGTAAGGGTAGAGTCATACAATGCTTGATACACATATTTTTTTGCAAGTGTTGGGTTGTTAATCTTATTGTACAAATGAGAACCAAACGGTTCGCGTACAGGAAAAATGACTCTTCCATTTGAAGCTTTAGCAGTTATCCCTTCTATAAAATCAAATACTCCATCTGAATGAGTATCCATCTGCTGATTTAACCTATCTAAATTTAATACTTTGATTAATGGAATTCCTTCTAGATTTCCTTCTCCTAAATAATTTGTTAATGCCCCAGACTCTTCAGTATTTTCATACACTACATCCATGATAAAACCATCTTTACTCATTTGATAAGCCCCTAAAGCATAGACATTTTTCATCATCAAACCCCAATTAGGAAGTAATGGTGTGAAATTTGTTCCTTTTAATAACTTTACAATTAATGCTTCTGGTGCATTTGGTCCAGTTGAACTTAATTCTCCAACCTGAAAAGTCTTACTCCCTCTAGTGTATTTAAAAGCAACTGCTAAAACCTCATCATTATTAAGTGCTTGATTCAAAGAAATATACCCTAACTGATTATTAATAGTAAACTCTGATTCAGAAAGTTTTCTTGCTCTTTCAAGTTTTTCAAAATCTGTACCATTAGATAGTGAGCTTGATTGTAAAACAGCATTTACTTCATTAATATCTCGGATACCTGAATAGGTTGTTGTAAGTTTACTAAATAAATCATTTGCTTCATTGTTATCAGGAAGTGCATCAGGGCGAAAATTATATATTTGCACCTCTGGATCATTAATATTTCCTTCACCTGTTTCTTCATCATAATATGAAGATGTCTCTCCAATGTCTAAGAATGCAACAATATTTCTTGTGTTTTCAGTTGTACCAGTTTTATTAGTTACCCAAACCTCAACCTTTGTAATATTAATTGCTGAATTAACAAAAGGTAAGTTTGCTAATGCTACATCATAATTATTCTTAAAATAATGTGCTAAAAAGAAGTGCTTATTCGCTTCATACTGGTCTGCATACACATCAAATTCTGAGGTTTGCGCACCTCCACTTACTTCAATTTCAGAAGTTGTGCTTTTCTGCTGAGATAAAATACCTGTAATTGTTGTGCGACCAAACTGGAGTTGAGTTTTAAATCCAAATAAAGATTGACTACCTGTAATTAGAGTCCCATTTAAAGGCAAACTAACATTACCAACTTCTAACTTTTTTATAATTTCATCCTCATAACCTGAATATTCTAACTTCATTTGATTCTCAAAATCAAAAGTACTTTCAGTATTAAAACTTGTTGTAAGTTTTAATTTATCTCCAATTTTACCAATTACATTCATTTGTATTTTCTCTTGAAAATCAAAAGAAGTAGTCTTTCTTTGCTCCTCTGGTAAAGCAGGATTATCTAGTCTATTAATTTTTAACCCAAAAATAAGTTCTGCTGAACCTTGAGGTCGAATATCTACAGCATTACCTCCAAAAATCCTATCAAAAGCCTGCCCAGGAATAAATAGCTTTGGTAAACCTAAAGCTGAAGTCTGATTACCTACTCTCTCTTTTGACCTATCACTCCAATAATTAGCTATAGATTTTTGCATCTTAAACTGCTGATATTCCTGAAAACCGAGCACCCTCCCTTTTTCTGCATCTAAACCACCAATTTTATTTTGAATAAGATATTGATTATTTGTTATATCATATTTTACTTGGTTATGAATGTTAGGAGGATCATACATAAATACCCCCCTATTTTGATTACCAGAAAAAGGGTAAGCCAAGGCAGTATCAGCAGTAGATTGCGCTCTCAAATTTGTAATTGCAAAAATAATTGCAAAAACAAATACGAATAACTTATGGTTTTTAATGCTTTTCAATTCCTGGTAAAGTAATTACATTTGGCTTAATGCCGTTCTCACTAAATCTTCTACACTTACAATTTCAGGGTTTGATTTTAGAACCTTATCAATCTTACTCTCTGCCCCTTTTTTAGCAAATCCTAAAGCTAGTAATGCAGATAACGCTTCTTCTTTAATTGTATTGTCTATTGCATCAAACAATAAATCAGAGGTTGGCATCCCTTTTGCTACTTTATCTTTTAGGTCAATAATAATTCTTTGAGCTGTTTTCGCACCTATCCCCTTCACACTCTGCACAGCTTTTACATCAGCAGTAGTAATGTGGTGTATGATTTCCTGAGGGGAATAAGTAGATAAAATTACTTGTGCTGTACTTGGTCCAACACCGGATACCGAAATTAGATTTCGGAATAAATGACGCTCACTCTCTTCATAAAACCCAAATAAAGTATGAGAATCTTCTTTTACTGAAAGATGAGTAAATAGCCTACATAATTCCCCATCAATTGCCGAAAAAGTTTGCAATGAAATTTTGATTTTATAGCCGATTCCATTACAATCTATCACCACATAAGTTGGTGTTTTTTCAACTAGTTTTCCTTGGATGTGTGTTATCATTTTTTAATTTGTGCGTCAACCACTGACAGGGTTACCATATTAATAATTTCACGAACTGTACAGCCTAACTGCAAAATATGCACTGATTTTTTCATCCCCACTAAAACAGGGCCAATAGAATCTACCTCAGCTACTTCTTGAAGTAATTTATAGGCTAGATTTCCTGACTCAAGATTAGGGAAAATTAAAGCATTTGCACTTTCTTCTGCTAATGGGGAGAAAGGAAATATCCTTTCTGTTTTTTCAGCATCTAGAGCAAAATCAGCTTGTATTTCTCCATCAACTACTAAGTTAGGATGTTCTTTCCTAATAATCTCAGCAGCTTTTGACATTTTTGCAGAAGCATTAGTTCTAGTAGATCCAAAGTTAGAAAATGACAATAATGCCAATCTAGGTTTTATTCTAAATTGCTTAACTGTTTTTGCAATCATTACACTCATTTCAGCAATCTCCTCTGCAGTAGGATTAAGGTTAATAGTAGTATCTGCTAAAAACAATGTTCCTTTTTTTGTTCGCATAATATACATTCCAACTACCTTATTTACACCATCTTCTTTTCCAATAACCTCAAGTGCAGGCTTTATTGTGCTTCTGTAATTTCTAGAAATTCCTGATATCAATGCATCAGCTTCTCCAGTCTCCACCATCATAGAGCCAAAATAATTACGCTCACGCATTAATTTCCTAGCTTCAAATTGTGTTAAACCTTTTCGTTTTCTTTTCTCCCAAAATAAATCACCAAATTCATGGCGCTTTTTTTCTTGAGCAACTTCCTTAGGGTCAATTATACATATATCATCAAACTCAATAGAAAATTCCTCAATTAATGCTTCAATTTTTTTTCTCCTTCCCAATAAAATTGGCTCTGCAATTCCATCATCTTTTACTTGTTGTGCAGCTTTTAATATTTTGTAGTGCTCTGCTTCAGCAAAAACTACTTTTTTAGGATTTCTTTTAGCTCGAGCCGTTAAAGTTCTTATTAATTTATTATCCAACCCTAACCTTTTCTTTAAATTTTCACGGTACTTGTTCCAATCCTTAATTTCTTCTTGTGCTACCCCAGAACGAACTGCAGCCATTGCCACTGCAGGCGCTACAGCAGTAATTAATCTTGGATCTAGAGGTTTTGGAATAATATAATCAGGACCAAAAGCAAGTGTATTATCATCATAAGCCAAGTTAATTTCATCTAAAACTGTTTCCTTTGCTAAATTAGCTATTGCTTTTACAGCAGCTAATTTCATGCTTTCATTAATTGCAGTTGCTCTAACATCCATTGCTCCTCTAAAAATATAAGGGAATCCAAGTACATTATTTACTTGGTTGGGATGATCTGATCTTCCTGTAGCCATAATAATATCATCACGAGATTTCATTGCCTCCTTGTAAGATATTTCTGGATCAGGGTTTGCTAAAGCAAATACAATAGGGCGTTTTGCCATTGACTGGAGCATTTCTTTACTTACAATATTTGCTGCAGAAAGACCCAAAAATACATCTGCATTTTTCATTACATCCTCTAGAGTATCAACTCGTCTATTGGTTGCAAAAAATAGTTTCTCTCCAGTTAAGCCTTCTCTATTTTGTTTAATAACTCCTTTGCTATCAAGCATTACTAAATTTTCTTTCTTAACTCCTAATGCCAAATATAATTTTGAGCACGACATAGCTGCTGCACCCGCTCCATTCACTACAATTTTAACTTTAGCAATCTCTTTTTTAGCAATCTCTAATGAATTTAACAATGCTGCTGAGGATATAATAGCTGTTCCATGCTGATCATCATGCATTACAGGAATGTCTAATTCTTCTTTTAACCTCCTTTCTATCTCAAAACATTCTGGTGCTTTTATATCTTCAAGATTAATCCCTCCAAAAGTAGGAGAGATTGCTTTCACAGTCTCCACAAATTTATCTACATCATTAGCGTCTACCTCAATGTCAAAAACATCAATATCAGCAAAAATCTTAAACAACAAACCTTTTCCTTCCATTACAGGCTTTGAGGCTTCAGGGCCTATATTCCCTAGTCCTAATACTGCTGTACCATTGGAAATAACAGCAACAAGATTTCCTTTTGCTGTGTATTTATATACATCATTCTTATTCTTTTCTATCTGTATACAAGGCTCTGCTACTCCAGGAGAGTAGGCCAAAGACAACTCTCTTTGTGAAGAATGTTGTTTTGTTGGTACTACTTCAATTTTTCCAGGTCTTCCTTCAGCATGATATGCTAATGCCTCCTTCTTACTTACTTTCTTTGCCATAAATCTATTCTATCTATAAGTAGGCAAATTTAATGATTTGATTGTATATAGCACCATAAAAAAGAAAACCCTGCACTTAAGTACAGGGTTTTAAAAATTATTTCTTTTATTTATTACTTTACAATCAGTTTTTTAATTGAAATCACCTCATTATTAACCACTAAATTTCCAAAGTAAATCCCCTTAGTCATATCGCTTAAATCTAATTTTTGAATCCCTTCTTCTTTAAGCTCAATTTCTTTTACTTCATTTCCTAGAATATCAATCAGTTTAAGTGTTGCTAAATTCCCTTTAAAAGTAAAATACACCATTCCATTAGCAGGGTTAGGATAAAAGTCTCCGACCTCATTGAATGCTTGACTCTCATTAATTGATGTAGATTCATTGCAATCATAAGTTATAGTAACACATGCTTCATCTGCAGGATTATTTTCATCATAAAAACAATACTCAACAGTTGCAATGCCACTGATTCCTTCAGGCTTATAGTATCCAGAATGCGCATCACCATCACTATTTGAATAAGTAATTTGTTGTCCCGATCCTAGCACCGCCACATTACTAGGTCCTGTAGCGCTTGTTGGATAACATGCTCCTGCAAAACAATAATACGAACCACCCCAAGTTGGAAGGTCTGCTGGTAAACTTATATTTGTTTTTTGACAAATAACGCTTATTGAATTTCCAGAAATATTTTTAACATCCAAATGATGCTCAATTTCAGTGTTAAAATCTCCAGAAAAAACTGTATCTCCTGTAATAACTAAACTTTGTGCGGCTACAAATCCAATTTGAGTAATTACTAATATAAAGAATAGATTTTTTTTCATACTTTTATTTTTTGCAAATATATATTATTTATCTTAAAATTTTTTGTTTTTGAATACATAAGACCTTAAATAAAAATTCTTTCCATCCAATCTATTTTTTGTATTGTTGCAAATTATTTAATTAAAAAAACAAAAATGAAAAGACTCTTTACACTTGCCTTAGTTCTTACAACAGCAATAGGATACGCTCAAATCTTCTCTGAAGATTTTAATGCAGGAATTCCTTCAACCTTTACACTTACTGATGTAGATGGACTTACACCAAGTAGTGCCAATTTTTCAGTTGCTTCTTTCTTTGGAAATACTTTAACTTCCTCAGCAGGTGTTGCTAACGATTGTGCACAAAGCGTATCTTGGTTTAACCCAGTAGGACAAGCAGATGATTGGATGGTTACTCCTGCAATTATCCTCCCAAACACTACTCTTGGACTTGTGCTTGAATTTACTGCCATTGCGTATGAAGCAGCATATTCAGATGGTGTAGAAGTATATATATCTACAACGGGGACTAGTCCTGCTGACTTTACAGGCACTGCCATATACAATTCTACACCTACAACACCTGGTCCAAATCCAACTGGTGGAGAACTTGATGTTTGGACTAAACGTTCTGTTTCATTATCTTCCTACATGGGGCAAACAATATATATTGCTTTTAGAAATAATTCAAATGACATGAATATTTTAGGTATTGATGATATTATTGTTAAAGAATTACAAGACAATGAGGCTGAATTAACATCTCTGGATATTACTCCTTTTTCTGTTTCTCCTGCTACAATTGACATTTCAGGTGTCATTACCAACCAAGGTGGAAATGTAATTACTGCCATTGACTTGATATGGACAGATGGGATAAACTCATATACTGACAACTTAACTGGTCTTAACATTTCTCCTGGAGGGTCATATAATTTTATTCATAGCGATCAATTAATTCTGGCCACTCCAATTTCAGCTAACATTACAGTTACAATTGACTTGGTAAATGGAAATACTGACCCCAACCTCAATAATAATACTTTAACGGCAGCTGCTGTAGGACTTACTTCTATCCCAAACAAAGTTACTGTTGGAGAAGAAAAAACTGGAGCTTGGTGCGGATGGTGCCCTAGAGGTGCAGTAGCTTTAGCTGAAATGGAAGCAACTTCCAGTTTTATTGGGATAGCAGTACATAATAGCGACCCAATGACAATTAGCGCATATGATGGAAATCTTGGTGCATATATACCTGGTGGATATCCTGGTGGTGGAGTTGATAGAGTATTAGAAGATGATCCTAGCAACTTCTCAACTATGCATGCTACAAGAGTTACTGATATTGTTCCTTGTGCAGTAAATAGTATCAATGCTATATTTGACCAAGCAACCAACAAAATAAGTGTTACATCTGATGTTGAATTTTTTGGAAATATAGCTGGGAATTTCAGATTATCATGTGTTATTGTTGAGGATGACTTACTAAGTAGTAACTCTAGTTGGGATCAAGTAAACTATTATGGACCTGGAGGTTCAGGAAATAGTTCTAATATGACTTTTCCTCCTAGTATAAATAATGGATTTAGTTTTAATACTGCAAATTCACCTACTCCTTCAGCTAATTTTGGTGGCTATGACCATGTTGCTAGATCATTGTCTAATAATGATATTTTAGGAGATGTAGGGAGTCTTCCATCTGGAATTGTTAATATTGGAACATATAACCATGCATTTACTGATGTAAGTGTTAATACACTAGCAGGGTATAATGATGCAGGCTTTAATTGGACTAAAGCTCATGCTGTTGTTATGATAATAAATACTACTACAGGAGAAATATTAAATGCAGAAAAAGCTGCTTTAACTGGCTCAAATATTTCTGACTCATGGGATTGTGATCCTATAAATGGCTGTATTGATCCTGGAACTGGTAGTGGAACTTACAGTACATTAACCGCTTGCACTATGGAATGTAATGTTAATGCAATTCAGGAAAATAATGAGTTTTCAGTTAACATCTATCCTAACCCAGTTAAAGATGTATTAATAATTGATGGAGAATATACTTCAGCAAATATTTATGATGTATTTGGTAAATTAGTTTTATCTACTGAAGCTCAAAAATTAATTGATGTTTCAACCTTAAGCAATGGTGTTTACTTTGTAAATATTAATAACAATAAAACAACTAAAGTTAAAAAGATTACTATAACAAAGTAATTCACAACAACATACTACTTATAAAAAACCCTGAAAATTTCAGGGTTTTTTATTCTCCTTTAATTCAGCTATTATTATTAAATTAGCCAACAATAAAACCTAAGTAAAATGAAAAAACTATTTTTAACTATAACTGCAATTGCACTATTTTCAACCTTAAGTGTTGCCCAGAGCAGAACATTACCTTCATTAGATGTAAAAACACTTGATGGAGAAAACATAAATATTACTGCAATAGAAAATGACGGAAACCCAATCGTGATTAGTTTTTGGGCAACATGGTGCAAACCTTGCAAAAAAGAACTTAATAATATCTCGGAAGTTTATGAAGATTGGCAAGATGAAACAGGCGTAAAAGTAATTGCTATTTCAATTGACAACTCTAGGTCAATGGCTAAAGTTTCTCCTTATGTAAATGCATCTGACTGGGATTATGAAGTTTATTTGGACCCTAATGGAGACTTAAAAAGAGCCATGGGGGTATCTACTGTTCCTCATACATTTTTATTAAATGCTAAAAAAGAAATTGTTTGGCAACACAAAGGCTATGTTGATGGTGATGAAGATGATCTTTTGGAACAAATTGAAAAAATAGTAAAAAAATGATCAAAAAAATAAGCCTTACTCTTACTACAGCCTGCTTAACTATTATCTGTTTTGCACAAGATAATAGTGGTGAATTTCATGGTGACTTTGACTTAAATATGCAAAGCTATCAGGAAGATGAGCTCATTGGAGCAAAAGCTGCAGATGAAATTATTCTCAATAATGCTTATCTAAATATTAATTATACGAAAGGTGATTTTTCAGCAGGTTTGCGTTACGAAAGTTACCTAAATGCCTTATTGGATTTTGATGATGAATACAAAGGAAATGGAATTATGTTTCGCTATGCTACTTACACAATTGATGGGCTAGAAGTAACAGCCGGTAATTATTACGAACAAATTGGAAGTGGCTTAATTTTCAGGAGTTATGAAAATAAAGGGTTAGGGCAGGACAATGCAATGGATGGAGTACGCTTAAAATACCGACCGTTAAAAGGAGTTTATTTAAAAGGATTTATCGGCAAAAGCAGAACTTATTTTACCTATTCTGACGGTATAATTAGAGGAGCTGATGCTGAGATAAATGTTAATGAAGCCTTGAATCTTGAATCAAAAACAAGAATAATTGTTGGACAAGGATTTGTAAGCAGATTTCAAGCAGACATCAACCCTAAGCTTTTATTACCTCAAAATGTTGCTGCTTATTCATCTCGTTTAAACATAATAAATGGAGGATGGAACTATTCAGGAGAATATGCAATTAAGTTAAACGATCCAGTAGGCTCAGCTACTGCTGAAGAAAATAATTATGCAAATGGAAATGCATTGATGAGTAGCCTAACCTACTCACAGAGAGGGTTTGGGATTGTAGCAGAAATGCATAGAGTTGACCATATGGAATTTCGGTCAGAAAGAGCAAAAGAAAAACAATACATCATCAACTATATTCCAACCTTAACAAAACAACACACTTACACTTTATTGGCTTTGCACCCATGTGCAACTCAGCCAGAAGGTGAATTTGGAACACAAATTGATGTATTTTATAAAATCAAAAAAGGGAGTCTTTTAGGAGGAAAATACGGAACAAAAATTTCGTTTAACTTCTCAAGAATTAATGCTCTTAATGGAGGTAATTCATTTTTGAATGACAATTCTGAACACACACCAATGTTTATTAGCATTAAAGGAGAAGAACTTTATTTTAGAGACCTAAATTTAGAAATCTATAAAAAAATTAACAAAAAAATTAGAGTAACCGGGGTAATAGCCAGACAGTCCTACAATAAAGATGTGTTAGAAAAACCTGGAAATTACGGAATAGTTGAATCTACTATTGCTATTGCTGATATAAGTTATAAAATTAAAAAAGGACATACTGTTCGAATTGAATTGCAAGAACTATTGACTGATGGTGGAGATGGAAGTTGGAGTATGGGGCTAGTTGAATATACAGTATCTCCACACTGGTTTTTTGCTGTACAGGACATGTATAATTGGGGAAATCATGATTTAGAAAAACAATTACATTATGTAAATATTAACTGTGGTTTCCTGAGCGGATCTAACAGGTTTGCCATTGGTTATGGTAAAAAAAGAGCAGGAATATTCTGTGTTGGAGGAGTCTGCAAAGAAGTTCCTTCATCTAACGGATTTAGTTTAACAATATCATCAAGTTTTTAATATGAAAAATATAATCACACTTTTTAGCTTTATTTTAATTATCACATCTTGTGATGTAGTAGAAGGACCTTACCTAATTGATGATGGAGGAGTTACTCCAGTTGACACCTCATCAAACACTTATGTTAAAAAAGTCTTAATTGAAGACTTTACTGGGCATACTTGTTCCAACTGCCCAGCTGCCGCTAGAGAGTTGGAAGCAATACACGATTTGTATGAAAATCAAATTATTGGAATGGCTTTGCATGTTTCAACTAGCTTTGCTAGACCTAACCCAATTGGAAATCCATATGATTATGATTTTAGAACAGATTGGGGAGATTCATGGAGTAATTTCTTTGGAATATCTTCATTACCTAGCGGGATGGTAAATAGAATTGGCTACCCTAACGAGCATAAATTAGGAAAAGATTCATGGCTAGATGCTGTAATTATAGAATTAGAAAAAGAAATTGATTTTGGGATTAGTATTACAAGTGATGTGAATGGAAATGAAGGTACTATCACTGTAAATACTGAACTCATAAATGATGTAGTTGGTGATTACAACCTAGTAGTTTGCTTAACTGAAAGCCATATAATTGACTGGCAAAAAGATGGACAAACAGATAACGAATTTTATGAGCATAATCATGCTTTAAGAACTGTGCTTTCTGATGAAAGTTTAAGTTCTTCTACTACCTATATCATTGGGGATAATATTTCATTACCCATAAATATTAACCTAAACACATTAGAACAATATAATATTGACTATTCTACAAATACTGCTGAAGCTGGGAATGGGAATGCAGGAGGATGGAATGCTGAAAACATGTCAGTAATTGCTTATATTTATGACAACACATCACAAGAAATCGTGCAAGTTGAAGAAGCACATTTAATGAACAAATAAACCATATCAATTATGAAAAAAAATCTATTTACACTTTTAGCAGCCTTTATTGGGTTTACATCCTTTGGGCAATCAACAGGCCAGATTACAAGCATTCTTGCTGATGACATAACACAAGGAGAACAAATTATTGAAGCTTACTTTACTCCAATGGCAGAAAGCTTTGGAGCGAGTTTAAATAATGGTTGGTACAATACCGCAAAGCCACATAGTTTAGGTGGGTTTGATTTAACTTTTACTTTAAATACCGTTATTATACCAAATACTGCAAAAGCCTTCAATATCAAAGAAGCAGGAGGAGATGTATTTACTTCTACTGAAGATGAAGCTGCTACTATTTTTGGAAGTTCTAACACAACTGAAATGATTTATGACATTGGGGCTGGAGTTAACAACCCTAAATTTGACATGCCAGGAGGGTTTAAAACTCCTGCATTACCTTTGCCTATGATGCAGGCTGGTATTGGTTTAATTAAAAAAACTGCTATTGATGTGAGATTTATGCCTATGATGAATGTTGGAAAAAATATAAATGTAAATCTATTTGGGATTGGCTTAAAACATGATTTATTACAATGGATTCCTGTAGTTGGAGATGCAATTCCTATTAGTTTATCTATTCAAGGAGGATATACTACATTGAATACTGAACTAAAAATAGCAGACCAAAAAGTTGCTCTAAAAACTAAAGCAACTACAATAAATCTTGTTGCATCAAGAAAAATATTGATGGTTACGGGTTATGCTGGAGTAGGATACAATTCATCTAAAACAACTTTTTCTGCTGATGCTAATTTTGATTTAGGAGGCGTTAAGTTTGAGGAAGAAGTAGCAATGGATTTTACAAGCAATAATAACCTTAGAGCAAATATTGGATTAAGGCTTAATATTACTCTTTTAACCATACAAGCAGATTATACTTTTGCTGAGTACCCAACAGCTACTTTAGGTCTCGGTGTTAGCTTAAGATAGCATGAGAATCTTTCTTTACATTCTTCTTTGTGTTGTTTCTATCAATATTCAAGCACAAAATTTTGGAGGAGGATTAATTTTAGGATTAAGCACTTCACAAGTTTCAGGAGATCATCTTGGAGGATTTAATAAAGCAGGATTGCTAGTTGGTGGTTTTGTTAATTTACAACTCAGTAATACTCTAAAAGGTCAAATGGAAATGACTTTTATTCAAAAAGGGAGCAATAACCCTAAAATGAATGAAAATGGAATTACCGATATTAATTTATCCTATGTTGAAGTGCCTTTACTTTTAAAATATCAACAAAGCAGTACAATAACTGTTGAAGGAGGGATTGAAACTGCTTTTCTAATTTCCTCTTCTGACAATGATATTTACGGTCAGCTTTCTAGCAATAAAACAAGAGAATTCAACACAACAGACATTGGTGTTTTTATAGGTGTTGATTATTCTATTAACCCCCGATTAGTATTAAATAGTCGTATTAGTAATTCTATTTTACCAATAAGATCTCATGCATCAGTTAGTACTTTTCAACTTAATAAAGGGCAATACAATTCTGTATTGAGCTTTGCACTTCATTATCATTTATAAATGAATAAGAAACACAAAATAATAGTTGCTGTAACTGGCGCAAGTGGCGCAATATATGCCAAAGTACTTTTTGATAAATTAGTTCAACTAAAAGAGCAAATAGAAGAAGTTGCTGTGCTGATGAGTGATAACGCAAAATATGTTTGGGAAACTGAATTAGAAAATACAGACTACAACAATTACCCATTTACATTTTATGATAAAATGGATTTTATGGCTCCTTTTGCAAGTGGTTCAGCAAATTTTGGGACTATGATTATTTGCCCAAGTTCAGTGGGAACTATGGGGAGAATTGCAGCAGGAATTAGCAATGACTTAACAACTAGAGCGGCTGATGTAATTCTAAAAGAAAGAAGAAAATTGATAATTGTTGCAAGAGAAACCCCACTAAGTTTGATTCATATCAATAATATGAAAACAATTACTGAGGCGGGAGGAATCATTTGCCCAGCAACTCCATCATTTTACAGCAAACCTCAAAATTTTGAAGCCTTAGCTGCTACTGTAATTGATCGAGTATTAACACTCGGTGGTATAGAAAACAATTCATATAGTTGGGGTACAAAACAATAAATTGCTGAACTTTGGGTTATTGTAAATGAAAAGAATAAAAACCTATGTTAGAATTCAGTAAAAAGATACTTCAAAAAGTAAGTTTTGATCAAAATTTATTCAGAAAAGAATTACAAAAAAGTGCAAGATGGATTGGTAAAAATGAAATAATTACCTTAAAAGTTTGGGCACTTACCTCCTTTGCTCAATACAAAGACACAATACTAGAGGTTTTTGATCAAATTTCTTAAAATAAATTTCCTTGGTCAGCAGATTTTGTTTTTCCTAAATGTTTAAAAGCTAAATCAGTTGCTTGCCTTCCTCTTGAAGTTCGCATTAAATAACCTTCCATAATAAGGAAAGGTTCATACACTTCTTCAATCGTTCCCGCCTGCTCACCCACTGCAGTAGCAATAGTAGTAAGCCCCACAGGACCTCCTTTAAATTTATCAATAATAGTTGATAATATTCTATTATCCATTTCGTCCAAACCATGCTCATCAACATTAAGTGCAGTTAAAGAATATTGGGTAATTTTTTTATCAATATTTCCATCTCCTTTTATCTGAGCAAAATCACGAACACGCCTCAATAAAGCATTTGCAATCCTTGGTGTACCTCTACTTCTTCCCGCAATTTCAGCTGCCGCATCCTTTGCAATACTTACATCCAAAATAGAAGAAGAACGATTTACAATTTTAGAAAGTAAATCTAATTTATAATATTCCAAACGAGCATTAATCCCAAAACGAGCCCTCAATGGTGCAGTTAATAATCCTGAACGAGTAGTTGCTCCAATTAATGTAAAAGGATTTATTTTAATTTGAACCGAACGCGCATTTGGCCCTGATTCTATCATAATATCAATTTGATAATCCTCCATTGCAGAATACAAATACTCCTCAACAATAGGATTTAACCTATGGATTTCATCAATAAATAACACATCTCTTTCTTCCAGATTGGTAAGCAAACCTGCTAAATCGCCTGGTTTATCCAAAACAGGACCAGAAGTAGTTTTGATATTAACACCTAACTCATTGGCAATAATATTGGCTAAAGTAGTTTTTCCAAGCCCAGGAGGGCCGTGTAACAATACATGATCCAAAGCCTCTTCTCTTTGAGAAGCAGCCTGAATAAATACTTCAAGATTATCTACAATTTTTTCTTGCCCCTCAAAATCTTCAAATAGTTTAGGACGCAATACTTGCTCTATCGCCAACTCCTGTTCAGAGAAAGCTTCATTATCAGGGTTTAGATTTTCATTCATGCTAGCAGCAAATGTAAACAATAATTGATAAAAAAAGGGTCAGCAATGCTGACCCTTGAATTTTATATTAACAAACCTAAATCTTAGGTATGTAAGTGTTTACTCTCATCTAAGAAAGGATGATTCTTAGTTTCTAATGGTTCTTTTGTTAAAGCATTTAAAACTAAGTATATTAACAAACCTCCAAATCCTAATCCAATTCCAACCTCAGTAAATCCAATATGACCATGTGTACCTAAAGTACCAGGAGTTACCAATAAATAAGAATTTAACCAGTGACCCAATAGAATGATACAACCTACAAAAATTAATCTTCCATTGTTTCTTTTTGCATCTCTACTCATCAATAGAATAATAGGAGCAATAAAGTTAATAATCATACTGAACCAGAATAAGAACTTATAATTTTCAACTTCTAATCTAGCAGTAAAGTAAGTTACTTCCTCAGGGATATTAGCATACCAAATCAACATAAATTGTGAGAACCAAATATATGTCCATACCAATGAAAAGGCAAAAATCCATTTTCCTAAATCATGAATATGATTTTCATTCACATCCTGCAAATGTCCTTTCCTTTTTAGATAAAGGGTAAATAATAAAACAGTAGTAAAACCAATTGCACACCATTCAGCAAATATATACCATCCAAAAATAGTTGAGAACCAGTGTGTATCAATTGACATAATCCAATCCCAAGAAGCCATTGCAGAAGTTACCGCAAAAAATACCATAAACCATGCTGAAGTACTTACCCCTCTAAAGTGAATAGCTGTACCTCCTTCTTTATCTTCTAATACTGATAAAGCTCTTAATTTCTTAGCAAAATAATTCCATCCTAATAAGTAAATTATTGTTCTGATGATGAAGAAACTTGCATTTAAGTAAGCTTCTTTACCTGCAATAATTGCATCATAGTCTTTATGACCAACAGTCATAATACCTTCATGTAACCAGTGGTAAATATGATTCCAGTGCATAATACTTGCCACCATGATGAATAGCATAATTAAACTAAATACTGGTAATGCTGCCATAATTGCTTCTGGCACCCTTTTCAGTACGATTGACCAACCTGCTTCAGCTACATATTGTAAGGCAACAAAAAACACACCAAATACTGCAATACCTATATAAAAATAAGTGTTGAACAATAATGCTGGCCAAGCTCCATGAGGATTTGAAACAAATCCAAAAATTAATGCAATTAACCCAATAGCCATTAATGCCATTGTAAAATTCTTTGCTTTTTTATCTATTGTAAACATTGTTTATCTATTTTTTATTTACCTAAATTCTGTAATTCTTCCTGAACATAAAGAGTAATTTTCCATCTTTCATCTTCATTAATTTGTGTAGCATGAGGCCCCATAGCATTCAATCCATAAGTAATAGCATGGAAGATATGTCCTGCCTTTAGCTCGTTCATAGGAACGCCTGGTCTTCTATTCAATTTTGCATCATTATAATGAGGTACTGCAGAATAAATTGCATGAGTAATAGTTCCATCACCAGCACCAGTTGCACCATGACAATGCTCACAGAACATTCCGTAAAGCGCTTTACCATCTGCTAGGTTTTTCTCATTATTTTCAAATGGATTAACAGCCGAATTTCCTGCTGCTAAATACCCATCTAAAGTTCCGTCATAGTTAAATGTAGAAAGGTGTCCTCTAGCAACTGTACCTTCAACAGGCTGTAAAGCATTCATACCAGTAATAGTATTTTCACCATAAGTTTCCAATGATGGTGAACGGTACATATTAGGCATAAATTCATATCCAGGATCAGAATCTCCTCCACAAGAAGACAAGAATACAACTCCTGAAATAAAGGCTAATTTTAAAAGTAATTTATTCATAATTATGCGTCTTTTTCGTTAATTTCAGTAGCTCCAGTTTTTGTAAGCATTGCTTTTACATCTGCTACATTTCCTTCCACTTCTATCTCCATTAAAAATTTATCATCTGTAGTTCTTGCATCAGGACTATCAGAAACTCCACCTGGGTACAATCCATTTCTTATCAAATAAGTAATTGACATAAGGTGAGCTGCAAATAGTACTGTACATTCGAACATAATAGGAATAAATGCTGGCATATTATGATAGAAAGTAAAGTTTGGTTTCCCTCCAATATTCTGTGGCCAATCAATAATCATGATATTATAAATCATTAAAGCAGCTAATGAAAGCCCAATGCAACCATAAATAAAAGCAGTAATTGCCATTCTAGTTTCTTTTAAGCCTAAAGCTTTGTCTAAACCGTGTACAGGAAAAGGAGAATAAACCTCCTTTATCTCAATTTTATTAGCGCGAATTTCTTTTACTGCAGCTAATAAAACTAGCTCACAATCAAAAATTCCGTATAGTGTATTTTTACTCATTATTTCTTGTTTTTATATTCAGATCCTGAAGATTTAACAATTGATTTTAATTCTGCCTGTGCAATTACAGGGAAAGTTCTTGCATATAAAAGGAACAATACAAAGAAGAAGCCAATTGTTCCTAAGTAAATTCCTATATCAATAAATGAAGGAGAGAACATTGTCCATGCTGATGGTAAGAAATCTCTATGCAGAGAAGTTACAATAATCACAAAACGCTCAAACCACATCCCTATATTTACAAAAATTGACAAGATGAATGTTGCTACAAAGCTCTTTCTTATTGAACTGAACCAATATAATTGAGGAGTTAATACATTACAAGTCATCATAATTGCATAAGCCCACCAGTAAGGACCAGTTGCTCTATTCAAGAAAGCATATTGCTCAAACTCAACACCAGAATACCATGACATGAAAAGCTCAGTAATATATGCCGTACCTACTAATGAACCTGTAAGTAGAATAATAATATTCATGTACTCAATGTGCTTAATAGTAATATAAGCTTCCATGTTTACTACTTTCCTCATAATGATAAGTAAAGTTTCAACCATTGCGAAACCTGAGAACAATGCACCCAATACAAAGTAAGGAGGGAAAATTGTTGTATGCCATCCTGGAATAACAGAAGTAGCAAAATCCATAGATACAATAGAGTGTACCGAGAATACAAGTGGAGTTGCTAAACCTGCTAATACTAAAGAAACTTCTTCAAATCTTTGCCAATGCTTTGCCTTACCACTCCATCCAAATGAAAGGAAAGAATATAATTGCTTTTTCATTGGTGCAGTTTTTTCACTCATTCTATCTCTTAACATTGCAAAATCAGGAATTAAACCAATGTACCAGAATACTACTGACACAGAGAAGTAAGTTGAAATTGCAAATACATCCCAAAGTAAAGGAGAGTTAAAGTTTACCCAAAGGGAACCAAACTGATTCGGAATAGGAAATACATAATACGCTAACCAAGGACGACCCATGTGAATTAATGGGAAAAGTGCAGCCTGAGCTACACCAAAAATTGTCATTGCCTCAGCTGAACGGTTAATTGACATTCTCCATTTTTGACGGAATAATAAAAGTACTGCCGATATTAATGTACCAGCATGACCAATACCAATCCACCAAACAAAATTGGTAATATCCCAAGCCCAGTTGACAGTTTTATTAAGCCCCCAAGCACCAATACCAGTACCTATTGTATAGGCCATACTCAGTACACCCCAAATAAACAACACTAATGATAGTGAGAATAATATCCACCAATATTTATTAGCCTTACCTTCAACAGGCTTTGCAATATCTTTTGTTATATCATGGAAAGATTTATTTCCAAGAATTAACGGATCTCTAATTTCTGCTTCTTTTTGCATATCTATATATTAAGCTTTATTTCTAATTTTTGTTTGATAGAATACTGAAGGATCAGTATTTAAATGTTCTAATAAGGCATAAGACCTCTCATCTTTCTTAAGTGCCTGTACTTGATGTGTATTGTCATTTACATCACCAAATACAATTGCGTTAGTAGGGCAAGCTGATGAACAAGCCGTTTGAGCATCTTTATCAGCAACTCTAGTTCCTGATTTTTTAGCATCCAACTTAATTTCTTGGATTTTTTGGATACACATAGAACATTTTTCAATAACTCCTCTTGATCGAACAACAACATCAGGGTTCAATACCATTTTACCATGGTCATCATTCATGTTGAAATCAAACTTATCGTTATCAGAATATTGGAACCAATTAAATCTTCTAACTTTATAAGGACAGTTATTTGCACAGTATCTTGTACCTACACATCTGTTATAAGCCATGTGATTTTGCCCTTCAGCACCATGTGATGTTGCTGCAACAGGACAAACTGTCTCACAAGGAGCGTGATTACAATGTTGACACATTACAGGCTGGAATACTGTTTCAGGATTCTCAGATGGGTCTTCCATTTCAGCATACATAGTAATAGCAGATATCTTTTCTTCAGCTGATCTTTCTTTCGTCATATCAGAAGAAAAATATCGATCAATACGCAACCAGTGCATATCTCTAGATTTTCTTACTTCTTCTTTCCCAACAACAGGCACATTATTTTCAGCATGACAAGAAACAACACAAGCTGAACAACCAATACAAGAAGTTAAGTCAATTGACATATTCCAGAAATGCCCAGTTGAATGATCAAACTCATCCCATAGAGTTACCTCAGAAGCAGGTTTAAATCCATCATGAGTAGCATAAGTTACTTGTTTATTCCCAGCATTAGGGTTTTTAATAAAGTCTTCTAAAGTAGTTTCTTTTACTATGTCTCTACCCATCATAGTATGATGTAATTGTGTTGCAGCAAATTCATATTCACCTTCAACAACCTCAATAGTAGCTATTCCATTTCCTAATGCAAATGCATTAAAACCAATATCATTACCACATTTTCCAGCAGCAGTTCTACCATAACCAACAGCCATTGCAACAGTACCAATAGCTTGCCCTGGCTGAATCATAACTGGTACATTGTTAAATATAGTTCCGTTTACAGTAAGGGTTACCATGTTACCATTTAATCCCCCATTAGAAACATTCCAATTTTTAATTCCTAGATCACGAGCTGTAGAAGCTGACATAGTTAAGTAATTATCCCAACATGCTCTTGAAAGAGGATCAGGCAACTCTTGTAACCAAGGGTTGTTAGATTGAGTTCCATCTCCCATTGAGATTTTTTCAGTCATTTCAAACTCAATTCCATCTGCTTTAGCTAAACTAAATGAAGGAACAGGAGCAGCAAAAGAACTTACAGTTGGAGCAGATTGATTTTGTGTAAAATAACCATCATGTACAGATTTATTCCAATCAATAGATGAATATGTATTTTGCAAATATGTATGGTAATCTGATTTCCCCATCCAAGTCATTAAACTTTCTTGGAATTGACGACCATTAAATAAAGGAGAAATTGTTGGTTGTATTAAAGTATAGACTCCATTAGACGGGTTTGCATCTCCCCAACTTTCTAAATTATGATTATCAGGACAAGCATACATCATTTTTGCAGCCGACTCATCATTATATAAAGAAGTAGCAATCGTTAATTCTACTTTTGCTAATCCTGTATTATAAGCAGCAGAATTTTGTAAAGTATAACTTGGGTTTACATTATTAGTAATCAATGCTGTAATATTTCCTGCATTCATTTCACTAATAAGTGTAGCAACATCAGTATCATTTCCTTGTTTTAAGTATGAAGGATTAGATAAAGATAATGTGTTTTCGTAATTTCCTAATTTGTTGTTAATTGCATTTACTAAAGTTTGAACTTGAGCATCATTGCTATTACAAACAACAATTGATTTACCAGCATTGTTAGCTAAGTCATTCGCCATTTTAGCAATTCTGCTATCAGCAGTACCACCACTTAATGCGCTATATAAGTTGGATAATAAACCTGCTTGTTCAGATGGCTTAATCTGTGTTCTATCATCAGCATTAGAACCTGTAAGACTTAAAGAAGATTCTACTTGGTAATGCTTAGCCATTGTTCCGTTCTTAGGATTACGAGCGGTAACATATTGTTTAGCATAGTCAGCATTTAGCCAGTTTCCTAAAAAGTCAGCCCCAAAAGAAACGATAACGTTTGCTTTATCAAAATTATAAGTTGGTAATGCTCTTACTCCAAATGAAGCTTCATTAGCATCCAACATTCCACTGTAAGAAACAGCATCCATTTGCACATGCATTACATTACCGTAAGCAGCAGAAAAATCAGCAATTAATTGTTTAGTAGAAGGACTTAATATTGTAGAAGATAAAATAGCAATTTTACCACCATTATCTTTTATCTCATTTAATTTTGCAATAATCTCAGCATCAGCAGTACTCCAATCCGTATCCACACCTGCTTTCATTGGGTTTTTCAATCTTGATGAATCGTATAATGAAAGAACAGAAGCTTGAATTCTTGCGTTAGTTGCTGATTTGTTTGAATCAATTTTGATTGGACGGCCTTCTCTAGTTTTAACTAAAACTGAAGCGTAATCGTGCCCGTCATACATAGTAGTTGCATAGTAGTTAGCAACACCAGGAGTAACTTCCTCTGGCTTTATTACATAAGGGATTGCTTTGTTAACAGGAGCTTCACAAGCTGCTAAAGTTGCTGCAGCAGTACTAAATCCTAAAAACTTTAAGAAATCTCTTCTTGATGTAGAAGTAGAAGATAATTCTTTATCTCCTAAAAATTCATCAACAGGAATTTCTTCAACAAATTCATTTTGTTTTAGCTTGTCAACTAACGGATTGTCATTTAGCTCAGCTAAACCTTTCCAATATTTTTTTGCTTTTGTCATTTTATATAGAAATTAAAATCTAAATCTTTTATTAATAATGGCACTTACCACATTCCAAACCACCAATCTTGTCAACAGTGATTTTTTCACCTGCATACTTTTCCTTCATTTTTTCGTGCATGCTTGTGTAATAGTCATTTCCTTCCATCTTTACTTCAGTTTCTCTATGACACTCAATACACCAGCCCATAGTTAATTCTGATTCTTGTTTCACCACATCCATCTCCTCAATAGCACCATGACATTCTTGACATTCCAACTGACCAACAGTAACGTGTTGAGAGTGATTAAAATAAGCTAAATCAGGCAAGTTATGAATCTTAACCCACTCAATTGGTTTTTGTTCATACCCTTCAATATAAGTTCTTGTTTCAGGGTCATAACCAATAGCATCATAAATCTTTTGGATTTCAGTAGTGCCAGTTGTAGTTCCTGAAACAATACTAGCATGACAATTCATGCAAACATTTGCAGAAGGTATTGCTGAATGTTTTGATGTACGAGCTGATGTATGACAGTAATTACAATCGATACTATTGTCACCAGCATGAATTTTGTGTGAGAAAGCAATCGGTTGGACTGGTTGATAGTTGGTAGTTACACCAACTCCCATCATAGCATCAAAAGCAAACTTCAATACGACAATCATAATGAATAAACCAACAAATAACTTATTGATATTGTTTGCTAAAAATAATTCAGTTTGATTTTTTAAAGTTTCAGGAACTGTTTCTGTTTCTTGCCCTAAACTTTCTTTTAAGCTATTTTTTACTGATGTAAGAATGAATACTAGCGTTAATAAAACTAAGGCAACAATCATCATTTGAGTAGAACCACTCATCCCTTTATCATGTTCTGTTGCGCCAGCAGCTGAAGCCACTTGCACCTCTTCAACAGGAGGGTTTTCCAAATAAACCAATAATGCAGCCATGTCCTCATCCGAAAAATAAAAATCAGTCATTACTGATTTATTGTATTCTTCAAAGATTGCAATTGCATCAGCATCACCAGAAGCAATAAGTTCTGACGAACTATTAATCCATTTTTTTAACCAATCTTTTGTTCTTTTTTCAGTTATCCCTTGCAAATCAGGACCTACCAATCTACCTCCACCAATCATATGACAAGCTGTACAGTTTGCTTTAAAAATTTGCGCACCATCAGGCTGAGCAGAAGTTTGGAATGAGAAAGTGAATACAACTGCTAGAAGTAAAATGCAGCTTTTAAAGTTATTAATTCGAATCATGTTAAATATATCTTCAATTTTAGGTTGCAAATTTATATTTTTCAACCTATAGAAACATGACGAATATCAACTATTCTTTTAATTTATATTTATTCTAAATAAACAATACAATACTAGAGATAAACAAAGTAAATTATAAAGATGAGATTTCTACAACCTCTTTTACTTGAGGCACAGCACGCTTTACCACAACCTCAACACCATTTTTAAGGGTCATCATACTAATGTTACAACTACTGCACGCACCAACTAATTTTACCTTAACCACCCACTCATCAGTAAGTTCAATAAAATTAATATCCCCACCATCAGCCTCTAAGAATGGTCTGATTTCTTGCAAAGCAGCTTCAATTTTATCTAGTATCGTTATATCTGTTATTATTCCCATAATTATTTTGTTGAGCACCCTTTTGAGTTCGTTAATTCCACCGCTTTTGTTGGCGCTAAAGTAGTATTTCTTTTTTCAATAGCTGTTACTACATTTTTTGCCATATTCAAAAGTTCAATTGCAATAGGAGTAGCCCCTTGCAATACAGCTGGCCTACCTGCATCAGCTGCCTCACGAACAGACTGAACGATAGGGATTTCAGCCAACAAATCAATTTCCATTTGCTCGGCTAATCCTTTTGCCCCTTCTTTTCCAAAGATATAATATTTATTATCTGGCAATTCTTCAGGAGTAAAATAGGCCATGTTTTCCACCATCCCCAAAACAGGAACATCAATGCTGTCCATACGGAACATATTTACTCCTTTTTTAGCATCAGCCAAAGCGATATTTTGAGGCGTACTTACCACCACAGCACCCGTTAAGGGAATGGACTGCACTAAAGATAAGTGAATATCACCTGTACCTGGAGGAAGATCCACCACCAAATAATCCAACTCACCCCAATGAGTATCCCACAATAATTGATTTAATGCTTTGGAAGCCATAGGCCCTCTCCAAACTACTGCCTGCTGACTTTGCGCAAAAAAGCCAATGGAAAGCAACTTAACTCCATAGCTTTCCAAGGGTTTTATTTTTGACTTTCCATCTACATTAACAGTACTAGGGGTTGCTCCTTCCAAACCAAACATGATGTGCATTGACGGCCCATAAATATCAGCATCAATAACCCCCACTTTATATCCTAAATCAGAAAGACCAACAGCCAAATTAGCTGCAATGGTTGATTTACCAACCCCCCCTTTACCAGAGGAAACCGCAACAATATTTTTAACGCCTGGAATAGGATTTCCTTTTATTTGAGTTTCCTTTTCAGGAGCATTAACAATAAGGTTTACTTTTACTTTTGATTTTTCATAGGCATGATCATGTATTGCCTTTAAACAATCCACTTCTACCTTTTTTTTGTATTGCAAAGTAGGATTTTTAATCTCTACATCTAGCTCAACATCAGTGCCAAAAACCTGAATATTTTTTACAGCACCAGAGTCTACAATATTTTCCTTTTCATTAGGTAAAGTAATGTGCTGTAATGCTGCAATAACAACCTGCTTAGTTAACTTCATTTTAAAAATTTAAGGTTGCAAAGATAGTAATAGTTGCTAGTTGTTAGTTGCTAGATATTGGATTTAATTGAAGGACAGTATATAGGACTAAGATGAGAAGAAAAAGAACACAGCCACCAGAAGAATATAGTTAGCTATGGGAAGAAAATTTACTGCTATGGGAAAAAAGAACACTCGTATGGGAAAAAAGAACAGAGCTACCAGACAAAAGAACACTCGTATGGGAAGAAAATTGAGTGCTAGCATGATAGGAATTTTAAAGATTTGAAATATAAAATGGCTCGTAAAAGCAGATGGACACTAAATACCTGTTGGCTCCCACAAGTATTTTTCCAAATCAATTATTTGGTTGTTTTCAATAACAAGCCCTTCATTTTCCAATAACTGTTGCATAAGGGTTATGCCATCAAAATGTATTTTCCCAGTAAGTAATCCTTTTTGATTTACCACCCTGTGTGCTGGCACATCACTCGGGCATTTGTTCAAAGCCCAACCTACCATTCTGGCTGACTTGGCACTTCCTAAAAATTTACCTATTGCACCATAAGTACTTACTTTTCCTTCAGGAATCTGGCGAACAATAGCGTATACTTTATGGAAGAAGTTCTCTTCCATTATTACTTTAACCTAAACCTTAGGTAAGTAATTGGCAAACCTCTATCCAAATAGATTTGTTCGTAATGGGTTTTTATTTCCATATGTTCTCTTTCCACTGGGGAAGTATATAAATCATGGGTGCTATCCTCCAGAATATGATTTTCACCCGTAATGATTCCCAATGTGAAGCCATGTAAAAACTGACTATCCGTTTTTAAGTGGATAGGCCCATCTTTCTTTAGTATATTGCTATATCTTTTCAAAAAATCAGGATGGGTTAAGCGTTTTGTTCCTCTTCTTTTTTTCATTTGTGGGTCAGGGAAAGTAATCCAAATTTCATCCACCTCCTCTTTTGCGAAACATTGTTCAATCCAATCAATACGGATACGCAAGAAACCCACATTCTTCAAGTTTTTTTCAATGGCGTCAGTTGCACCTTGCCAAATTCTTGCTCCTTTAATATCAACACCTAAAAAGTTTTTATCAGGAAATTTTTCAGCCAAACCCACACTATATTCTCCCATACCGCAACCCAACTCCAACACCAAAGGGTTTTCATTCTTAAAGAAATCCTTTTTCCAATTCCCCTTCATTGCATAACCATGCTCCAACACCTCCAAATCCGGTTGTTGTACATGAGGGTAATCCTCCATCTGAGCGAACTTTTTTAACTTATTTTTTGCCAAAACTTTTATTTTGCTGCAAAAATACTTTGTTTTAAGTATTTTTGGCCTGTGAAAGCAAAAAAACGAATTTTAGTTGCCCCACTAGATTGGGGGATAGGACATGCAACAAGATGCATTCCTATAATTAATGCTTTAATCGCTAATAATTATGAGGTAATATTGGCTGCTGATGAGCGCCCATTACATTTGTTAAATACTGAATTTCCTCAACTAGAAATTATTCGTTTTGAAGGGTATAATGTAAAATATCCAAAATACTTACCCATGAGTATAAGTATGCTACTGCAAACTCCAAAACTATTATGGAAGATAAAAAAGGAAAATACTGCCCTTGCTGAAATCATAAAAGATTATAATATTGATGGGGTAATTTCTGACAATCGTTTTGGACTATATTCCAAGCAAGTACCCTGTGTTTTTATTACGCATCAATTGCAAATACAAAGCCCTTACTTTACAGAAAGTATGCGTAATTTCAATTATAAATACATTAATAAGTATGCTGCTTGCTGGGTGATGGATGATGAAAACATCAATTTGGCAGGTAACCTATCCAAACCAAATAAACTACCGAACAACACTAACTATATTGGTATTCAATCCCGCTTTGAAAAACAAGCAATAGAAAAAGAATACGACTATTTAGCTATTGTTTCAGGACCTGAACCCCAAAGAACAATTTTAGAAAAAGGATTGATAAATGCTTTGAAAGATAGAATAGAAAAATCCTTAATTGTATTGGGCAAACCTGAGCTAAATACTACTGAACAAATCGGAAACTTAACGGTAAAATCCCACCTAAATGCAAAGGATTTAAACACAGCCATTGCACAATCCGAACTAATTATTTGCAGGCCAGGATATTCCACAGTAATGGATTTGGCAAAGCTAGAAAAGAAAGCAATTTTTATTCCCACACCAGGGCAAACAGAACAAGAATACTTAGCCTATAACTTTAAAAATTCAGGTATTTGTTATGCACAGAACCAAAGTGATTTTAATTTTGAACTTTCGGTAAAGGAAAGTAAAAACTACAAAGGATTTACTGCTGAAATCAATTCCAAAACAGATTGGAAAAGTTTATTTCTCCTTTTTGAGGGTGAATGAGAAAGTAGAGCCAACACCAACTGTACTTCTTATATTTAAAGTCTGCTGATGTGATTCCATAATATGCTTAACAATAGACAATCCCAATCCTGTCCCTCCTTTTTCACGAGAACGACTACCATCTACTCTATAAAATCGTTCACAAAGGCGTGCCAAATGCGGCTCTTCAATTCCTATTCCATTATCAGAAACCTCAACAAGTACAACATCATCCATATCAAAGAAACGCACTTTTGTTAAGCCGTTTTCATTTCCGTATTTTATAGAATTCATCAATAAATTAGTCAATACCTGATTAATCTTTTGCTCATCAGCTTGCACTAAAATTGGCTTATACTCCTTGTCAAACACTAAACTTATTGCATTTTCTCTTGCCTTGTCCTCTAGAGCATCCAAAACAGCAGTACAAGTGGCTACAATATCAAATTTATCAAATTCTATTTTTTCTACATTGGTTTCCAAATGAGAAATACTTTCTAAATCCTCCACAATAGAAATCATACGCTCCACACTTTTTTGGGTACGCAATAAATATTTTCTATTGATTTCTTCATCCTCCAAAGCGCCTTCCAATAAAGTAAGAATATAGCCCTGTATATTAAAAATTGGGGTTTTTAATTCATGAGAAACATTCCCTAAAAAGTCCCTTCTGAATTGTTCAGTATCTTTTAAATGTTCTATTTCAGCAGAATGTTCACTCAACCATTTTTTCACGTCTTCTTCTGAAGTTTCCAAGTCAAAAGAATTTGCAGTATCTAACTTCTGATTTTGAATGGTTCTGTATAACACTTCAATCCTCTTTTGAATATATTTTCTGATTACAAAATAAGAAAACAACACAAGAAAAATAAAGAACAGGAACAAGTGAAACCCTTTAATTTCAGCAGGGAGAACAAACAGAAATACAGTTGCAAACACAGCAATTAATACACTTATACTATATGAGCTTTTCAATTTCATTATTCACTTAAGCGGTAGCCCACTCCTTTAATGGTTTCAATAAATTCATCTCCTAATTTTTCACGTAATTTACGAATATGAACATCAATTGTTCTATCGCCAATAAAGACATCTGTCCCCCAAACAGTATTCATAATTTGCTCCCTTGTAAATACTTTTCCTACTGCTGAAAACAGTAATTGCAAAAGTTCAAATTCCTTTCTTGCCAACCTTACCTCAACCCCTTCCTTTACTACTTTATATTTTTCAGTATCAATTTCAATTCCTCTTAACACTTTGTTTTTTGTGCTCGTGTTATCATCCAACCTTCTTAGCAATGCTTTTACTTTACTTAGCAGAATTTTTGGTTTTACGGGCTTTGTAATATAGTCATCTGCTCCAGCTTCTAAGCCTGCAATCTGAGAATAATCCTCAGCTCTAGCCGTTAAAAAAGTAATGATTGTTTTACTGAGTTCAGGGATTTCTCTAATTTTTTCGCATGCCTCTATCCCATCCATATTAGGCATCATTACATCCATAATTATAAGATGAGGCTTATGTTTTATAGCTTTCTCTATTGCCTGCACTCCATCATTAGCGGTAGTAATTTCATACCCCTCTTTTTTAAGATTATATCCTACAATCTCCAAAATATCTGGCTCATCATCAACTAATAATATGCGATAAATCATTAAAAATGTTTTGGCAAATTTAAACTTATTTTGTATCTTCTGACCGCCTTACCAAATTCTTAACATTCGCTTAACATTAAAAGCTAGTTGTTCATTTACTTTTGCAGCAAATTAAAAATAAGAAAATGGAATTTGGAATTTACGAACTATTAAAATTGATTGGAGCACTTGGTTTCTTCATTTACGGAATGAAGGTAATGAGTGACGGTATTCAAAAAGCAGGAGGAAACAAAATGCGTCAAATATTAGGAGGGATGACCTCTAATAGATACTTTGGGGTGATGACTGGTTTTTTAATCACAGCCATTGTTCAATCATCATCAGCAACTACAGTAATGACAGTAAGTTTTGTAAATGCAGGATTACTTACTTTAGTTCAATCAGCTGGTGTAATGATGGGAGCTAATATTGGAACAACTATTACCGCTTGGGTTATTTCAATTTTAGGATTTAAAGTAAAAATGTCAGCCATTGCCTTACCGATTATTGCTTTTGGTATGCCAATGATGTTTGCAAGGAAAACTAAAACAAAAAACTGGGGGGAATTTTTAGTAGGATTTGCTCTTCTATTTATTGGTTTATCTGAACTTAAAAATGCAGTACCTGATATAAAAAACAACCCTGAAGTATTAAACTTTTTAGCAGGTTTTGCTGACATCTCATTTTTATCAAGATTGATGTTTGTTGGGGTAGGTACTTTACTTACTATTGTAGTACAATCATCCTCAGCAGCAATGGCATTAACACTAGTACTTTGTAATACTGGGGTAATTCCTTTTGAAGTTGCTGCTGCAATGGTACTAGGAGAAAATATAGGAACAACAATTACTGCTGAGCTAGCATCAATGGTAGGTAATGTACACGCAAAGCGTTCTGCAAGAATTCACTCAATGTTTAATCTTATTGGTGTTACTTGGATGTTAATTTTAATGCCTTATGCTTTAGATATAGTAGAATATGTATCTATGAATTATTTTGGTTCTATCTCACCATACACAGCTGTTGATGGTTGGGGAGACAGCATGTCACCAGTACCAATTGCATTGTCTATTTTCCATACAGGGTTTAACTTTCTTAATGTACTTATTCTTATTTGGTTTGTTCCTGCAATCGTTCGTTTTGCTGAAAGAACAGTTAAATCACAAGGAGACATGGATGAGGAATTCCACTTGGAGCATATTGGAACAGGATTAATGCAAACTGCAGAACTTTCAGTACTTGAAGCAAATAAAGAAGTAGCTAAATTCGGAAAAATTACGAGTCGTTTATTTGATATGATTCCTGAGTTAATGAAAGAAACTGATAGCAAGAAGTTTGGAAAACAAATGGCTCGTATTAAAAAATATGAGGACATTACAGATAGAATGGAAGTTGAAATTGCTGATTATTTAGCAAAAGCAGCTCAAGGAGAGATGAGTGATTCAGCATCAATAAAAGTAAGAAGTATGATTTCAATGATTAATGACATGGAGCGTATTGGAGATATCTGCTACCAATTATCAATTACTGTTGAAAGAAAGAATGAGCAAAAAGCTTACTTTACTCCTGAACTTAGAACAAGCTTAGAAGAAATGATTGTAGAAGTTCAAAAAGCTATGAGTATCATGAACAGCAACCTTAATTCTGACTACAAACAAGTATCAATGGTAGGAGCAAATGAAGCTGAAACAATCATTAATAATATGAGAAATAAGTTAAGGAAAGAATACCTAACAAAAATTGAGAAAGGAGAATTCAAAATCCAAACAGGTATGATTTACAACAATATGATACACTCATTAGAAAAAGTTGGTGATCATATTCATAACATAACAGAAGCAATAGTAGGAAATTAATCATTTAAAACAATAAATAATAAATTATGAAAAAAACAATTTTAGCACTTAGTGCTGCACTTTTAACAGTAATTTCTGTTAACGCACAAGAAGGAAAGCCTTCAGTAAAAGTATTCTCAAACTTCAATTATGATCTATCAGCTGAAGAAACTGAAGATGCTTTTAAAGCCTTTGAAATTAAAAGAGCTTACCTAGGATACGGATATAAATTTGATGATAAATTTTCTGGAAAAGTTACTTTTGATATTGGTAGTAATGATGGAGGATCTGCTTATACTGCTTTCTTAAAGATTGCAAGCTTAAACTGGAAAGCAACTGATAAATTAACACTTAACTTTGGACAAGTAGGAACTAAAAACTTTAAGTTTCAAGAAAAGGCTTGGGGGAAAAGATATATTGCAAAATCAGCTCAAGATATGCAAAAATGGGCAAGTGCTGCTGATGCAGGATTAACTGCTGACTACCAATTATCTGAAAAACTAAGCATAGATGCACAAGTATTGAATGGTGAAGGATACAAAAAAGTACAAGGAGAAAATGGATTATTCAGAGGGGGCTTAGGAATTAGCTATACAATGAGTGATAGATTAGCGCTAAGAATAAATAGAGATATCGCACCAAGAAGCACTTATGGAGAGGAAGATGCATCACAACACATTACTGCTTTGGCAATTGCTTATGCTGGAGATAATTTTAACTTAGGAGCTGACAAAAGTGTTATGACAAATACAGGCAATAAAGTTGATGTTAAAAAAGACTTACTTTCAGTATATGGAAATTACAATTTGAATGAAAAATACTCTCTTTTTGGAAGATATGATGATGTTACTTCTGAAGAAGAATGGAACCTTGAAAATGATGGAAACTTCACTGTATTTGGAATAGAAAGACAAATGGCTAAAGGAGTAAAGCTAGCTATTAATGTTCAGTCATGGACAGGAGCTAAAGAAAATGCTGAAGCAAAAAGAACATTATTCATGAACTTAGAATATAAATTCTAAATAATTAACATCAGGTTAATGATAAAAGGCGACACCATTTTGGTGTCGCCTTTTTTAATGCCTTAATTTTGCAGTATGATGCATAAACTAGTTGAGGAAATATTTAATGTAGATAATGAGCATGAGTTTAATGAATTAGCATTATCCATTTTTGATTATCAAATGGAGAATAATCCTGTTTATGCACCTTATGCATCATTAATACTAAAAGGAGTTGCGCCAGAAAACTATACAAAAATTCCTTTTTTACCCATTGAATTTTTTAAACATGAACAAATAATCTGCCAAGGGCAAGGAATAGAAGAAGTATTCCTAAGTAGCGGAACAACAGGACAGCAAAGCAAACACCTGGTAAGCGATACTTCAGTATATGAACAATCATACCTAAAGACCTTTGAACAGTTTTATGGAAATATAGAAGACTATTGCGTTTTAGCCCTACTCCCATCCTATCAAGAAAGGGAAGGATCATCACTTATTTATATGGTTGATGATTTGATAGGCAAAAGCAATCACCCTAAAAGTGGTTTCTATCTTAACAACCTTACTAAACTATCTGAGACGATAACAGAACTAGAAAGCAAAGGACAAAAAACAATCCTATTTGGAGTAACCTATGCCTTGTTGGACTTAGCAGCACAATTCCCACAACACCTAAAGCACACCTTAATTATGGAAACAGGTGGCATGAAAGGAAAACGAAAAGAATTACTCAAAGAAGAAATTCATCAATTACTGCAAGAAGCATTTTTAACCACAAATATCCACTCAGAATACGGAATGACAGAACTTTTATCGCAAGGGTATTCCAAAGGAAAAAATATTTTTAACTCTCCACCATGGATGAAAATATTGATACGAGATGTAAATGACCCCTTAACCATTATAGGCAATAACAAAACTGGTGGAATAAATGTGATTGATTTAGCCAACCTCTATTCCTGTCCCTTTATTGCAACACAAGATTTAGGGCGCACTTTTGATGATAATACTTTCTCCGTTTTAGGCAGATTTTCCAATGCAGATATAAGAGGATGTAACCTATTAGTACAATGATAATTCGGAAGGCCAATAAATCTGATTTAGGAGATATAATGCTAATGTATAATTCCTGTGTAAAAGGAATGCTAAAAAACGGAATTACCCAATGGGATGAAACTTATCCGAATTCCGAAATAATACTAGATGATTTAAAAGCAAGAACTTACTATGTGGCAGAGATAAATGGAGTTATTGTTGGAGGAATCAATATTGATGAAAAACAAGACCCTACTTATTTATCTATAGATTGGCAAGATAAAACAAATCAGTTTTTAGTAGTACACAGATTAGCAGTAAAAGAAGAATTTTGGCAGAATGGAGTTGGCAAAAAATTGATGTTATTTGTTGAAGAAGTAATACTGGAAGAAGGACTTAAATCCATAAGACTTGACACCTACCGTGATAACCCAAAAGCTATGGAGTTTTACAAAAAATTAGGATATACCCAATTAGGCCATATTTATTTGAAAGAAGGAAAAAATGAGTACTATTGCTTTGAGAAGGAAATTTAACTACATCAAACAAAATCCCATCACTTCATTGTAAAATCGTTCTGGATTTTCGGCATGCAACCAATGTCCTGCACTTTCAATCGTACAGATACTAAAGTCCGCAAAGTGTTTGTTTATTAAAAGTTCATCAGCACTATTAATATAGTCCGAATTACCCCCTCTAATAAAATGGGTTGGGATATTTAATTTCCCTGTTACAAAATCGGCCTCTTGTATATTCTGGACTTTTTCCAACAATACATCAATATTAAATCGCCAAGCAAATTCCTTATTTTCGTTTCGGTATAGGTTTTTCATTAAGAACAAACGGATACCCCTATCTTCCAGAAAAATAGCAAGTGCAGCATCCACCTCTTCCCTTTTGCTAAAATCCTCCAATGGCAATTTGTATAAAGTCGCCAACAGGTTTTCATGAAAATCAGTATTGTATTTCCTAGGAGAAATATCGGCCACTATCAATTTCTCTAATTTATCAGGATGCGTAAAAGCAAATTTCATGGCTACTTTCCCACCAAGGGAATGCCCTAAAATGACAGGATTTTCAATGGAGTTATCTTCCATATATTCTAGCAAATCACTACACATTACTTCATAATTAAACTCAGTTGAATGTGGCGACCTTCCATGATTTCTCAAATCAATTAGATGCACTTTGCAGTATTTAGCAAACTGCTTTCCCAAAGTATTCCAATTATCACTCATGCCAAAAAGCCCATGAATTACAATTAAATCCTGCCCTTTATCACCATATATTTTTGAATGTAATTTCATTTACAAAAGGCGTTTATACATTTGAATAGTATTTTCTAATCCCAAATAAAGTGCATCTGAAATAAGTGCATGACCAATAGACACTTCATCCAGATTAGGAATTTCTTTTGCGAAATATTTTAAGTTTTCTAAACTCAAATCGTGTCCAGCATTTATACCCAAAGCTAGTTCAGCTGCTTTTTTTGCACACAAAACATAAGGAGCAATTGCCTTTTCTTTATCCTCAGCATAATTAGTAGCATAGTCTTCAGTAAACAATTCTATCCTATCAGTACCACATAATTTTGCCCCTTCAATCATTTCTAATTTTGGATCAACAAAAATTGAAGTTCGGATACCATTTTCTTTAAACTCAGTAATAATATCTTTCAGATAACCCTGAAACTTTATAGTATCCCAACCTGCACAAGAAGTAATTACATTCGGTCCGTCAGGAACCAAAGTAACTTGTTCAGGCTTAACATCAATCACCATTTTAATAAAATCAACTGAAGGGTAGCCTTCAATATTATATTCAGTTATTATAATTGGTTTAATATCATGCACATCCTTTCTTGTAATATGTCTCTCATCTGGCCTTGGGTGAATAGTAATTCCATCCGCTCCAAATCTTTGACAACTAATGGCCGCATCAAGCACTGACGGAGAAACTCCCCCCCTAGCATTTCGGATAGTTGCTATCTTATTTATATTTACACTGAGTTTTGTCATAGGCTACAAAAGTAAAAAATAGTATGTTTGCCCTATGCAAGCAAGTAAATTAATTTCATCCTCTCTAGTTACCCTTCATCCGGATGATGATGGAGAAAGAGCTTTATCCCTAATGGATGAGTTAAGAGTTAATCATTTGGCAGTTGTAAGAAACTCATTTTACCTAGGGATATTATCTGAAAAAGAGATTTTAAGCTGGAATAAGACTGACGAATTTATTGATGAGCATTTAACTGAACTTACCGCCCCATCAGTAATTGGTTCACAACATTTATTTGATATTTTACAAACGGTAGAGCTCAATAACCTAAGCGTAATACCTGTTTTAGATGAAGAAAAACACTATTTAGGAGCAATCACTAACAGAAAGCTATTATATACTGTTGCAAAAAGTACTGGCATACAAAGCATTGGAGGGATGTTAGTATTACAAATGAAAGAAAATGATTATTCCATGAGTGAAATTGCTAGAATCATTGAATCAAATGACACAAAGATTTTAAGTTCATACATAACTTCAATACCAGATGCTCAAATGTTAGAACTCACATTAAAATTAAATAAAGTAGATATTACAGCAATAGTAAAAGATTTTGAGCGCTTTGACTATACAATTACAGCATCCTACAATAGAAATAATCAGCAAGATGATTTCATGGAAAGGTATGAATCTTTAATGCGATTTTTAAATCCATAAAATGAAAAACTTTTCACTCTCTTTAATATTGTTATTTTTTGGTCAGATAACACAAGCCCAAATTACAGTTAGCTCTATTAGTATAAATGGGAATATAAAAACACAAAAAGATATTATTCTAAGAGAAATTTCTTTTGAAGAAAATATAAAGTATACTCAAGAAGAATTATCACAAAAAACTGAAGAAAGTAAGGAAAATTTAGTAAATTTAAAGCTCTTTAATTTTGTAGAAATAAGCAATGTTGAAAAAGACAATACAGCAGAAATTACTATTGAGGTAATTGAAAAGTGGTACATCTGGCCTTACCCAGTATTTGAAATATCTGAGCGTAACTTTAACACTTGGTGGCAGGAATTTTCAGACAATAATTATTCTGATTTCTCTCGCTTGAACTATGGAGTATATTTTAACTGGGAAAATTTTAGAGGCCGAAATGAACTACTAAAATTAAAAATCCGAAAAGGATTTAAAGAACATTATTTATTGGCTTATGAAGTTCCTTATTTCAACAAAAATAAAACAATAGGAATCAATACAAATTTGCAATTTTTCAGAAGAAAAAAGACACATTATTCTACACAAGAAAATAAGCTAAACTATTTTGAAAGTGAACAGTATAGTAGTATTGATTATGATTTGAATACTGAAATAGTTTACCGAAATAATATCCATCAAAAACATAAATTAAAACTTACTTATCTTAAATCTATAATCTCTGACTCCATAGCTATCCTGAACTCTAACTACCTGGGAGAAGGCAAAACATCTGCTATTGCTTTTAACCTGAAATATTCTTTTAGTTACGAAAAACGAGATTACACTGTCTACCCTTTACATGGGTACTATTTAGATTTATCAGCTAAGAAATATTTTTCTGGCAGCACGCAACATACAGAAATACTTTCAAAAGTAGAAAAATATATTGAACCCATCAATCGTTTATTTATTGGCTCAAGTTTTAAATCAAAATATATTACTGAAGGAAAGCAACCTTACTTCCTGCAAAAAGCCTTAGGTTACCAGGATTATGTGAGGGGGTATGAATATTATGTAGTGGACGGACAAAGCTATTGGCTTTCCAAAACTGCTATAAAATACGCCCTAATTGAAAAGACAACTTTCAATATTCCTTATGTAAGAATGAGGCAATTCAATAAATCTCACTACTCTATCTATTTAGGATTATTTTCTGACTTAGGCTATGTTATTAATGATGAAGAAAAGACACAAAATTCACTTAACAATTCTTTGCTTTGGGGTAGAGGAGTTGCCCTTGATTATGTAACTTATTACGATAAATTATTAAGAATTGAGTATTCAATAAACGGATTAGGAGAAAAAGGAGTATTTTTACACTTCTCAAGTCCGTTTTGATAAAAAACTAATATTATGACAATTGCAATTTTTGGAAGTCCATATCCTGAACATTTTAGCAAATATATTCAGCACTTAATTAAAAAATTAGAAGCTGAACATATTAATCTGATTGTTGAAGAAGATTTTAGTATATTTTTAAAAAATAATATTCGTTTCAACAAAGAAATTAGCACCTTTAATAGCTATGAATCCTTAAAAAATAAAGCTGATTTTTTATTCAGTATTGGGGGTGATGGAACACTACTAAAGGCAGTAACTTATGTTAGGGAAACAGATGTGCCTATTTTAGGAATAAACACTGGAAGACTTGGTTTTATATCTAGCATTTCGGCTGACCAAATTGATGATGCAATTACAGATATCCTAAAAGGAAACTACACAATTAATGAGCGTACTTTACTGGAATTAAGCACTGACAAAAAATTATTTAAAGACAAAAACTTTGCACTTAATGAGGTAGCAGTTTCCAAAAAAGATACTTCATCAATGATTCGTATTGACGCCTTTGTTGATGATGAATTCCTGAATACTTATTGGGCTGATGGATTAGTTGTTTCTACTCCTACTGGCTCGACTGGGTATTCTTTAAGTTGCGGAGGACCAATTATTATGCCAGGAACAAATAATATAATTATTACCCCAAATGCTCCACATAATTTGAATGTACGCCCTATTGTTATTGATGACAAAAGTATTATCAAACTAAAAGTAGAAGACAGGCATCAACTAGCACTTGTATCATTAGACTCTAGATCAAGAGCCTTTGATGCCGAAACGGAACTTATAATTAAAAAGGCTAATTTTAAAACAAAACTTGTGCAACCACAAAACAATTCTTTTACAACAACTATAAGGCATAAGTTAATGTGGGGATTGGATAAAAGAAGCTAAGAATCTTACCTTAAACCCTCAGAATAAGTATATTTGCAAATTATTGATAAATCATGATTATGAAAAGTTATATTTTACCTGTTCAGAAGATTAAAACACTTTTTATCTTAACTGCTTTTATTGCACTAGGATTTAATGCAAATGCCCAATATAAAGAAAATAGTGAAGTTGGCTTTATCGGAGGAGTTTCTTACTACTTAGGGGACTTGAACACAACTCATTTTAACAGTTCAAAAGCAATGGCAGGAATAGTTGTTAGAAAAAATATTGACAGACGGTTTTCATACAAAGCTGAATTAATGTACTTAAACTTATCTGCTGATGACAATGACGACCCTACTGACACAATAGCTCTAGATAGGAAATTACATTTCAGAAGTCCTGTTTTTGAACTATCTGGACAAATTGAATTCAACTTCTTACCTTATGAAACTGGAAATGCACTTTACACCTGGACGCCATTTGTATATACTGGATTATCTTTCTTTCATTTTAATCCTCAAGCAGAAAATAAAAATGGACAATGGGTAAACTTACAGGAACTAGGAACTGAAGGGCAAGGATCTACTTCATTTCCAGACAGAAGTAAATACGCTTTAGCACAATTTGCAATACCTATTGGTGGCGGACTTAAAATTGCTATTAACCCATCTTTCAATATTATTTTGGAATATGGGGTTCGTAAAACATTTACTGATTATTTAGATGATGTAAGTACAACTTATGCAGAGGGAGTTGGCGCAAATATAGCAGATATATCTAATGAAACTTATGAGATGTCAGATCCTACAGGAACACATTTTGCAGGTGATCAAAGAGGTGATGAAACCAAAAAAGATTGGTATTCTTTTGCTGGAATTACACTTTCATTCAAACTTAGTAATAATACCAAAGGTTGCGATTACTAAAATCTATTTCAGTAAAATTCGATGGAAGAAATAGATAAAGATAACTTACCAAAACATATTGCCATTACCATGGACGGAAATGGTAGATGGGCAAAAACAAAAGGGAAACTAAGAGTTTTTGGACACAAAAATGGTGTAAAAGCAGTACGCGATACTGTTGAGGGAGCAGCTGAAATTGGCATTAAATACCTTACGCTTTATGCTTTTTCAACTGAAAACTGGAATCGTCCTGAAAAAGAAGTAAATGCTTTAATGACCCTTTTAGTTTCAGCAATTAACAAAGAAACTAAAACCTTAATGGATAATAATATCCGATTGAGTGCTATTGGTGATATTAAGAAACTACCTTCAAAAGCTCAAACAGAGTTACAAGAAGCAATAGAAAAAACAAAGGATAATACACGCATGACTTTGGTGCTAGCATTAAGCTATAGTAGTAGGTGGGAAATCTTAAATGCAGTACGAAACATTATTAAAGATGGAAAAAAAGCTGAAGAAATAAATGAAACTACTTTTCAGCAATATCTAACTACAAAAAGCGTTCCTGACCCTGAATTACTCATAAGAACAAGTGGAGAATATAGAATAAGTAATTTCCTTTTATGGCAAATTGCTTATTCCGAACTCTATTTTACAGATACACTTTGGCCTGATTTTAGAAGAACTGATCTATACAAAGCAATATTGAATTATCAAAATAGAGAAAGAAGATTTGGAAAAACAACAGAACAATTACAAAAATAGAATTTTGAAAAAATTTGCACTCATATTATTAAGCTTCCTAAGTATAAATCTTAGCGCACAAACAACTGAAAAAATAGACTATTCTAATCCAAAAAGCTATGAGATTGGAGGAATTACGGTAAAAGGTGCTGACAACTTAAATAACAGTACACTAATAACTATCTCAGGGTTAACTGTAGGAGAAAATATTACAATTCCTAGTGACAATATTAGCCAGGCTATCCTAAAACTATGGAAAGAAGGCTTATTCTCAGATGTAGATATTACAATTGAAAAAATAGTAGAAAACACTGTATTTTTAAACATCAATCTAGTAGAAAATAGTCGCCTATCTAAGTTTAAGTTTAAAGGAAAAATAAGTAAGTCAGACATTACTACTTTAAAAGAAGATTTAAAGTTAATGAGAGGAAAAATCCTTACTCAAAACTTAATAAATAACAGCACAAATCTTATCAAAACCTATTATATAAATAAAGGTTTTTTGAATGTTAGTGTAGGCTACTTAACTACAGTTGATTCTGCTACTGCAAATTCTGAAAATCTAATTTTCAACATCAATAAAGGTAAGAAAGTTAAGATTAAAGAAATAAAAATAATTGGAAGAAGTAAACTAGCAAATACCAATAAAACATTCTTAAATAGAAAGGATACTGTCTATGCCTTAAGCGACAAAAAGGTAAGGAAAAGTATGAAAGAAACAAAAGCAAAAAATTGGTGGCGAATCTTCAAGGTTTCAAAATTTATTGATGATAACTACATTGATGATAAAGCAAAACTTATTGCAAAATATAATGAAGTAGGATATCGAGATGCTCGTATTACAAACGACACAACCTACCTAAATAAGGACAATACTTTAAGTGTTGAAATCACTATTAATGAAGGAGAACCTTATAAATTTGGCAAGATAAATTTTGTTGGAAATAAAGTTTATTCTTCTGAAAAACTAAAACTACAATTAGGAATTAAAGAAGGGGATGTGTTTGACCAATCTATTTTAGATGCTCGTTTATTTGGAAGTCCTGACGGAAACGACATTAGTTCACTTTATTTGGATGATGGTTATTTATTCTTTAATGCTACACCTGTTGAGGTAGCTGCTAATAATAGAAATATTGATCTTGAAATCAGGATTTATGAAGGGAAGCAAGCTAGAGTAAACAAAGTAATGATCAAGGGAAATACTAAAACAAATGACCATGTGATTATGCGTGAGATTCGTACTCGTCCTGGGGATTTATTTAAGCGTTCTGACATTATGCGTTCACAAAGAGAATTATCACAAATGGCATTTTTTGATCCAGAAGCATTTGATGTAAAAGTAGAGCCAGATCCAGCTAGAAATGAAGTAGACATCACCTATGTGCTGGCTGAAAAATCAGCTTCACAAATTCAACTGCAAGGAGGTTGGGGAGCAAACAGGATTGTAGGGTCATTAAACCTTGTATTTGATAATTTCTCTACTCAAAATATATTAAACAGAAAAAGTTGGAAACCACTTCCCTCTGGAGATGGGCAAAGGCTAGCCTTAACAGCATCATCTAATGGGGCCTACTACCAAAATTATAATATCTCATTTACTGAACCATGGTTAGGAGGTAAAAAACCAAATGCCTTAACAGTTTCTCTTTATAAATCAGTATCATCTAACGGACAAGATGGAGACAATAGAGAGGCAATAGAAATATTAGGATTAACGGTTGGCTTAGGAAAAAGGTTAAAATACCCTGATGACTATTTCACAATCTATAACGGAATTAATTTCCAACAATATAAATTAGTTAACTCTCAATCCTTTTTCACTTTTAAAGATGGATTTTCTAATAATGTAAATTACAATATCCGATTAGGAAGGAATTCAGTTGACCAATTAATTTTCCCAAGAAGAGGGTCTAATTTCTCATTGAGTTTGAAAGTTACACCTCCTTTTTCTTTATTTGACGGAACAGAAGATTATAGCACAGTAAGTGACCAAGAGAAATTCAAATTTATTGAATATTACAAATGGAAATATAAATCCTCATGGTATTCAGCTTTTACTGACAAGCTAGTATTAGCTACAAAAATAGAAATGGGATTATTGGGCGCTTACAACAATAACCTTGGTGTTGCTCCTTTCGAAAGATTCTATGTTGGAGGTGACGGATTAAGTGGTATGGGAATGGTGTATGACGGTAGAGAACTTATCTCACTAAGAGGATATAGTAATAATTCCATTTCACCACAAACAGGAGGTACTATTTATAACAAATATACTGCAGAGATGAGGTATGCATTAAGTTTAAACCCAAGTTCAACTATCTATGCTTTAGGATTTATGGAGGCTGGAAATGCCTGGGATAATTTTGATAATTTTAATCCTTTTGGTGTAAAACGATCAGCAGGATTTGGAGTAAGAATAATGTTACCAATGATTGGAATGATGGGACTAGACTATGGTTGGGGACTTGATGATATTGCTGGCAGACCTGATGCAAATGGTGGACAGTTTCACTTCTCTATAGGTCAACAATTTTAATTAAGTTTGTACACTAAAATTTAAAATAATGAAAAAGATACTTTTAATACTAGTTGTTAGTTTTTTAACGACAACTACACAAGCACAAAAGTTTGCTTATGTGGATACTGACTATATCTTAAATAAGATTCCTGACTTTAAACAAGCACAAGATAAGCTTGATGCACTTTCAGCTGATTGGCAGAAAGAAATTGAAAATAAATATGCAGATGTTGAGCAAATGTATCGCGCCTATCAGCAAGAGCAATTTTTACTTACTGATGACATGAAAGTAAAAAGAGAAGATGCTATTATTAAAAAAGAAACTGCTGCTAAAAATTTGCAACAAAAATACTTTGGACCTGAAGGAGAGTTATACATCAAACGACAAGAATTAATAAAGCCTATACAGGATAAGATATATGATGCTATTCAGCAATTAGCTGCTAACAATAAATACGCTATCGTTTTTGATAGTTCAAGTGACTTAATTATGCTTTATAAAAACAACAACTTGGACAAAAGCGACAAAGTACTTGATTTAATGGGCTACTAATTAAAATTACAAACAACAACTAAAACAACAATAACAAACAACAAAATGAAAAAAATTACCTTTTTAGCACTTTTAAGTGTGTTTACTTTAAGCTCAATGGCTCAAAACAAATTTGGATACATTGATTCACAAGAACTTTTAATATTAATGCCTGAACGCAAAACAGCAGAAGCTGAAGTGCAAAACTTTGCAAAAAGTTTAGAAGCACAATTAGGATCAATGACAGCTGAATATCAACAAAGCGTGCAGGAATACCAAGCAAATGAAGCAACTTATACTGATTTGGTAAAGCAAGATAAAATTGCTGAAATCACAGGATTAGAACAAAGAATTCAAGCGTTTCAACAAAATGCACAACAGTCATTACAAACTAAAGAACAAGAATTATTAGAGCCTATTTTAGCGAAAGCAAGAAAAGCAATTGAGGATGTAGCTACTGAAGGAAACTTCACTTATATCTTTGACAAAAGCATTGGCTCAATCCTTTATGCTAAGGATAGCGAAAATGTACTTAACTTAGTAAAAAAGAAATTAGGACTTTAATTTAAACGATTAAATCCCTCATTTTAAAAAGCATCTTTATAAGGTGCTTTTTTTATATCTTTATCTCATGAAAAAATCTCCTATTGGTATATTTGATTCTGGCATTGGCGGGCTTACTATTGCTCATGCCTTAAAAGAAAAACTGCCAAATGAGAACATCATCTATTTTGGAGATACTGAGCATTTGCCTTATGGTGAAAAATCCAAAACAGCCATACAGAATTTTAGTAAGAAAATTACTCAATTCTTATTAGAGAAAGAATGCAAAACAATAATTATTGCTTGCAATAGTGCTTCTTCAGTAGCGTACAAATTAGTAAAAGAATTAGCTGGAAACACTCCTGTATTTAATGTGATAAATCCTGTAGTAGCGGAAGTAGTAAAACAATGTGCCGAATATAATATTGGTGTAATTGGCACAAAAGCAACTATACAATCTAACATTTATGAAACTGAAATAAAAGTACTTTGTAATTTTGCCAAAGTATACTCTTTGGCTACTCCCCTTTTAGCACCTATGATTGAGGAAGGTTTCATTAATGAGGATATTAGTCATACCGTTATTGCTAATTATTTGTCCAACCCAAAACTAGCTGAAATTGACCATTTGATATTGGCATGTACGCATTACCCTTTAATTCATCAAGAGATAAAAGATTATTACAAAGGAAAAGTGAATGTGATTGATTCGGCAAACATAGTAGCTAAACACATTGCAAAACAACTTGAAAAAAATAATTTACTGAGTAATAGCAATGAAACTGAACATCATTTTTATGTTTCCAACTATACTGAGTCCTTTGAGAAAAGTGCTAAATTCTTTTTTCAGGAGGACTTAAAATTGGAAGAAGTAAATCTCTGGGATTAATCTTTAAACCAAGAGGAGTACATTACATAATTATTGGATATCCCTTCAATCAAACGGCCTGTTTGTTCAGCATTTAATTGTTTTACTTTTTTAGCTGGAATTCCTGCATAGATTGTTCCTGATTCAATATGCGTACCTTCCAAAACTACTGCTCCTGCTGCAATAATTGAATTACTTTCTACTACTACTCCATCCATTACAATAGCACCCATTCCCACCAATACATTATCCTTTATTGTGCAACCATGCACCAAAGCATTATGTCCAACAGACACATTATTTCCTAAAATAGTAGCTGCTTTTTGGTATGTACAATGAATTACAGCACCATCTTGAATATTTACTTTATTTCCTATTATTATAGAGTTTACATCCCCCCTAACCACAGCTGAAAACCATACACTACATTCATTACCCATTTCAACATCACCTACTACAGTTGCATTTTCTGCCAGGTATATATCTTCACCAAAAACTGGACTTTTACCTTTTACACTTTTTATCAATGCCATACTATTTTTGTTTGTATTTTTGCACAAAAGTAAACATTATGAATTATAGTATCTATGCCGAGAGCACTCCAAATCCTGGAGTGATGAAATTTGTAGCTAACCGCATGTTAGTGGACAAAAGTATTGAGATTACAAAAGCTGAACAAGCACAAGACATTTCAGTTGCTAAAGCTTTATTTAATTTTCCTTTTGTTAAGAGCTTGTACTTAAGTTCAAACTTTATTTCAATTGCAAAAACTGATAATGTAGAATGGGATATGATTGCCATGCAGTTGCGTATTTTTATTGCTGATTTCTTAAATGAAGAAGGATTAAAAAACTATACAGAACATATTACTGAAGAGGAAATAATCAAAGAAGAAGTGAAAGAAGTTACCTCAGAAGAACCGATTAGTTTCACAGAAAAAGAAGAGGCAATAATTGACCTATTGAATGAGTACATAAAACCAGCTGTTGAATCAGATGGAGGAGCAATTACATTTCACTCCTATATTGGAGATGTTGTAACGGTAAATTTAAAAGGAGCTTGTAGCGGATGTCCTTCTTCAACTAGTACTTTAAAAGGAGGAATAGAAAGTTTACTCAACCAAAAAGTAGATCCAAATATTGTGGTCAGAGCAAATGAACAATAGGATACTTTTCCTTCTATTTTTTTGTTTTGCTTTTAGTGCAAAATCTCAAAATAGTAAAACTACATTTGGCTTACAATACAAACCCATAATTCCTGCAGCTTATTTTAATGCTGCTGATATTAATAAAAGTGCTAGCTCATATAATCTCAATTTAAACCCTAAATACAGTAACTCATTTGGGATGGTTATTAGGCACAAAATCAATAAAACCTTCTCAGTAGAGTCAGGATTAAATTACACCCAAAGAAATTTTAAATTAACAATAAGTAATAATGGAATTGGGTTAGATGATTTTACCAATTTTAATATGCGCTCTTATGAATTTCCTATACAAATACTTACCTATGTTCGTGCGTCAGAATATTGGTATTTGAATGTTGCTTTTGGAATTTCACATAATGTATTAGCTTCAGATGTATTCTCATATGGTGAAGGCAGCAGAAATTTCTTGCAAGAATCATATAGGAAAAATGGAGGGTATAGAGCTTTACTTGCTAATGTAGGAATGGAATACAGAACAGAGGAAAAAGGATATTATTATTTTGGAGCGAGCTTACACAATCCTTGGCGAGTAATCAGTAGGATTTACCCAAAGTACAAAACCAATACAAATGAATTCAATACGGATAATGAATTCTATTTTGATATGCTTGGTAATTTTGTAACTATAGACTTCAGGTACTTTTTTGCAGAATAAAGAAGGGAAGCGTTTGCTTCCCTTCTTTAATAAACAACACGCAATTTAATTAAGCGTGTAACATATCTTTTTTAGTCTGTAATTCTGCTTCAGTCTCTACATTATCTTCATCAGGCACACAACAATCAACAGGACATACAGCAGCACATTGAGGTTCTTCATGAAAACCAATACACTCCGTACATTTGTCAGTTGCTATATAAAAGAAATCATCTGAACCTGCTTCACGCTCATTATCATCAGCAACACTAGTTCCATCTGACATTTTCCACATTTCTTCAGGAGCATAAATTGCATTATTAGGACATTCTGGCTCGCAAGCCTCACAATTGATACAATCGTCTGTTATTTTAATTGCCATAATTTTTCTTTTTAATTAATTATCTGATTGCAAAAATATAGCTTTTTTCAATAGGTACAACACAGCTTGTTAATTTATACTTATTCTAAATGAGGGGAAAATAATCAATGAAATCCTCCTGTTTTATACCTAAGGTTCGTACTTTTGCTATCGTTAATTTTTGGCTAAAAACAAATAATGGATAAAACTACTCAGGTTGTTGATTTAGAAAAAGTTGTCATCAAATTTGCTGGTGATTCAGGAGATGGGATGCAATTAACTGGAACACAGTTTACAGATACTTCTGCCCTTTTAGGAAATGATTTAGCTACTTTCCCTGATTATCCTGCTGAAATTAGAGCACCACAAGGAACGGTTGCAGGAGTTTCTGGCTTCCAAATTCATATTGGAAGAATTGACATTAATACCCCTGGGGATATAGCTGATGTATTAGTAGCCATGAATCCTGCTGCCCTAAAAGCCAATAAAAATTGGATTAAAAAGGGAGGAACAATTATTGTAAATATTGACACTTTTACAAAACGAGATTTAGAAAAAGCTGGTTATGAAACTTCTCCTTTAGAAGATAATTCCTTTGAAGGATATAATATTATACAAGCGCCAATTACTAAACTAACTAGAGAGGCTTTAAAAGATTCTGGTTTAGATGGAAAAAGTATTGGGAGATCAAAAAACATGTTTGCTTTAGGAATTGTTTATTGGATGTTTAACCGACCAATGGAGCAAACTGAAAAATTCTTAGAAAAGAAGTTTGCTAAAAAACCTGAAGTAGTTGCTGCCAATATTAAGGTAATGCATGCAGGATATAATTTTGCAGATACTATTGAAGCATTACCATCCTCCTACACAGTGCTTTCTGCAAACTTACAAGCTGGGACTTACAGAAATGTAATGGGGAACCAAGCTATTGCTTGGGGATTTTTAGCTGCTGCTGAACGCTCAAATAAAGAATTATTTTTAGGATCTTACCCTATTACACCAGCTTCAGATATTTTACATGAGTTGGCAAAACATAAAAATTTAGGAGTTAAAACTTTTCAGGCAGAAGATGAAATTGCTGGAATTTGTTCAGCAATTGGAGCTAGTTTTGCTGGAAGTTTAGCCATCACCACAACATCAGGTCCTGGATTAGCCTTAAAAGGAGAAGGATTAGGGTTGGCTATTATGGCAGAACTACCAATAGTAGTGGTAAATGTACAAAGAGGAGGGCCTTCAACAGGATTGCCAACTAAAACAGAGCAATCCGATTTGATGCAAGCGCTTTATGGTAGAAATGGAGAAAGTCCTTCAGTAGTTTTAGCAAGTTCAACTCCAGCAAACTGTTTTGATTGGGCATATATGGCATCCAAAATAACTTTGGAACATAATACTCCTGTCGTTTTACTTTCTGATGGATATTTAGGGAATGGAGCAGAACCTTGGAAGATAAAATCAACTAAGGACATGCCTGAAATTAACCCAAGTATTGCTGTTGAGGGAGAGGAATACCAACCTTATGCAAGAGATGAAAAAACATTAGCTAGGAAAATAGCATTACCTGGAACAAAAGGATTAGAACATAGGCTTGGTGGGTTAGAAAAAGAAGATATTACTGGAAATGTCTCTTATGACCCTGACAATCATGAAAAGATGGTGGGCATCCGATCTGAAAAAATAAAACGAATAGCTTATGTAATTCCTGATCAGCAAATATTTGGAAAAGAAGAGGGCGATTTATTGGTAATCGGTTGGGGAGGAACACATGGATCGCTTTACAGTGCAGTAGATAATTTATTGGCTGAAGGAGAGAAAATTGCCTTGTGCCAATTCAACTACATAAACCCACTCCCAAACAATATTGATACCTTATTAAGTAAGTACAAAAAAATTGTGGTATGTGAATTGAATTCTGGGCAGTTTGCCAATTACCTAAGAATGAATTTCCAAGGAACGATATTTAATCAGTACAACAAAATACAAGGCTTTCCTTTTACAACAAGCGAACTAGAAGCTCATTTTAAAACCTTATTAGCAAAATAATATGGAGCATTTAACAAATAAAGATTTTACGAGTGACCAAGAGGTAAAATGGTGCCCAGGCTGTGGTGATTATGCAATTTTAAGAGCCATGCAAAAGGCATTACCAAATCTTGAAAGAAAGAAAGAAGATTTTGTATTTATATCTGGTATTGGTTGTTCTTCTCGTTTTCCGTACTACATGAATACCTATGGTTTTCATACGATACACGGTAGAGCGCCTGCCTTTGCAACAGGAATAAAGCTAGCCAACCCTAATCTTAGTGTTTGGCAAATTACGGGGGATGGTGATGCATTGGCCATTGGTGGAAATCATTTTATACATGCCTTAAGAAGAAATATTGATATTAATATTTTACTCTTTAATAATGAGATTTACGGATTAACAAAAGGACAGTTTTCGCCTACTTCCAAAAAAGGAATAAAGACAAAATCGAACCCACACGGAACAACTGACGAACCGTTTTCTCCTTCTGATTTGGCAATTGGCGCACAAGGATCGTTCTATGCAAGAGTGGTGGATACCAACCCAAAAATGATGCAAAAAATATTCACGGAAGCAGAAGAGCATAGAGGAACTTCCTTGATTGAAATTTTACAAAACTGTGTTATTTTTAACGATAAAACCTTTGCCCCTATTACAGCAAAAAAAGTAAAGCAAGACGCACAGCTTGTATTGGAAGATGGGAAAGCTATGCTGTTTGGTGCAGAAATGAATAAAGGAATTGTACTTAATGGCTTTAAGTTGGAAGTAGTTACTGTTGGTGAAAATGGGATTACTGAAAAAGATGTTTTAGTGCATGATGCAACAGAACATGACCCTACTTTGCACGCTATGTTGGCGCGTATGCGACCACCAGAGTTCCCTGCTGCACTTGGAATAATAAGAAAAGTTAGCCGCCCAACTTTTGATGAAGGATTGTTGAGCCAGTTGGAATACGAAAAAGAAAATGCCAAATTCAACACAGTAGATGAATTACTACAAAGTGGAGATACTTGGGAAGTATAAAAGAGAAAATTGTCGGGGTAGCAGGATTACAATCTACACTTGTTTCACTAGATTACAGAAAGCCTTAAAACTAAAATTTGCACCACTTTTTGCACCGCTAATCAATCTACTAATACAAACTTAAGAAATTTATTTGATTTTAAGAGTAGTCTTATATTTTATAAAATAAATTTTTAAGCAGTAACTTCAATCCCACTTTCCTCACAATCCGGCTGTTGATTACCACTATTACTACAAGATATTAATAATAGTATAGAGTGTAAAATATCTTTAAACAATACTAATCTCGTATTAATTTATATATTTAATTAGCAGTTTAGGCAGATAAATAATATCAAATAATAATGCTATAACTGCGGCAATAATAGTAATTATTGATAATTGACTTATGGATTTAAATTCTGAAAATAAAAGTGGAAATAAGGTAAATATAATTACCACAGATGTTTTAATAACAGCTTTGTAAGTATAAGCTTGGCAATGAGAAATTGATTCTTGTATACTAAACCCTTTTTTTCTAGACATACTATAGGCATTAATAATATGAATTGAATCATCAACAATTAAACCGAAGACAATAGCTAAAATAAAAGCATTAGAAAGACTAAAATAAAAACCAAAAATTGACAATAATCCTATAGTACTTATTAAAGGTAATATATTAGGAATTAATGAAATTGGAAAATAATACCAATTAAAATTATTTAGTAAAACAAAAACTAGACCAATTATTATTACTGCTACAATTAAACCAAATATAATTTCAAAAGTCATTTTATTACTAATTTTATCAAATAGAAATCCTACCCCAGCAATTTCTAAATCTAAAGAAAGAGCTTTTGATTTCACCAGGATATCATCAAAAATAACCGCTGATTGACTAGATCCTATATCTTTAATTCTTGCCTTTATAAGATAATCATTATTATCAGGTTTTGAAAAATCATTAAAGGAGAAATCAATAACAAAATTATGATTTAGAATAATCTCCTTAAGTGAATCCAAACTTGATAATGATGGACTCTCATTTTTTACAATAAAAGTTACCGGTTTTATTCCACCAAATTCTTTGTCAAAGAAATTTATATCAGTATATAAATTGGAATTTTTATTAATTTCATCTGTTAAAAAATTATCAACTTTAAAATTGTTAAATGCTAAAAAAGACAGAACTAAAAAGGTAGCTAGTAATATATATGAATAGGATTTTTTAAGATGAACAATTGAAAATATTAAATCGTCTAAAAAATCATTATTTTTAATATTCTTATTTATATTCAAGTCAACAATTAATGAATACAATATGACAATTACAAACAAAGAGATAAAAATTGTAATCGTAGTAATAACACCAAATCTGAACAAAGGAATTAAAGACGAGAACATAAAACTTAAAAAACCAATAGCAGTAGTTAGTGATGTAATGAACACAGGTATACCTATTTTCTCTAACTGAGTTTTAAATGATTTAAATTTGTTTTTATACAATTTGTCAGAATTAAGTAAATGCATAAAATCTGATATTGTGATGATGAAAACTATTGCCGGTATAAGTATCATTACTAACTCAATACCACCAAACAATTTATTGGAAAGACTAAATGATAATATTAATGAAATACTAACAGAGATGAAATTTATTAAAACTAGTTTAATATTTCCTAAGTAAAAATATAAAACTAAACTACATAAAATACTACTTAAAATAATAAATAAAAGCAATTCTTTAGTCACATTGTCCTGCATATAAATTTCTGACTTTATTTGACCTGTGATATATACTTTAATATTATTCTGAGAAAATTCTTTTTCTAATTTATTAAGGTAGTATCTTTTTTGTTCATCACTATCGAGATCTTTAGATTTTATAATGAATAAAAATGAGTGCAAATCATCTGAAGCAAATTTACTTCCGTATTTTTTTATTTTTAAAAGTGAAGTTTTATATCTATCATAATTATCAATATTAAGAATCTTTATTGCAAATGGAATGACACTTGATTTAATCAAAACCCTTTCATTAAAAATACTTCTGACAGATTTTGTGTTTTGATCTTTAGATAACTTTAGGCAAACATTAGATAAATCTAACAAATCTTGATATTTAACTGAATCTTGAAATTCAATGGCTAACAAAATTAAATTCTTATCATCTAGAGATTTGTCAATTATATCTTGACTCTCATTTGATAATTCGATTATTCTTTCGCTTTCATAAAAAATCTTTAATCCACTAAGATTATTTAATGAAACTAAAAATAACACTGAAATAAGTGAAAGAAAGAGATATTTATATTTCCATAAAGATTTTATCATTTTACAACTCTTAATATTCTTTCATTATAAAAATGGAATGATAGACAATTCTTTAGCTTTGGCTTCAACCATAATATCTACATCTATTCCATAAGTATTAGGAATCTCTTTAATATAATCTGAATGAGCTTGAGGTTTTAACTTATCATTCCGCTCATGCAATGCTTTAGATTCTGAATAATGAACTACAGGCTTTATATTACCCCAAGTAGACACTGCAAGCTTTAGCGCTTCTTCTTCTGATAAATCTCCAGTACAAAATTTATGGTGGTGATAATCGAATACAATAGGAATACCAATACGTTCATGAATGTACATTAAATCTTTTACAGAGTACATACTTGCTTTATCATCATTCTCTACAGTCAAACGAGTTTGAACTGATTCAGGCAACCTCTTAAAGTTTTTACAGAACCTATCCATTGCAGCTATCTTATCACCATATACACCATTACAATGTATATTGATTTTGTTGTAAGGAGTTCTACTCAATCCTAACATATCAAATACTTCACCATGCTTAGTTAAATCAGAAATAGTATTTTCTACTACGTGCTCTCTAGGTGAAACTAACACATTATATGGGCCAGGATGTGATGTGATGCGTTGTCCGTACTTAGTTGCAAGAACCCCAGCAGCACCTAATATATTTTTAATACGATTGTAATGTGGTAACTCTGTGAGGTTATACTCAGAAGCCCAAGGAAACAAATCAGAACTTAATCTAAAGAAGTTAATCCCATTCTCATTATTCCATTTAATTATCTCTACTAAATCTCTACAGTTTTTAACGCCTAAATCTGATGCGTATGAAATTCCTTTTTCTTTAAAGGTTTTTTTAATCATACTACGATTTGTAGTAATTTTGGGATTTTTTTTACCCAAAGTCATATTAATACAAGCGTACCCTAAATTCATAATTGAGTTATTTGCATCTTAAATAATCAGATATATAACTTAGATTAAATACAACTATTTAGAAAATGTGTCTTTAAAACTTTGAGGAATTTCAGGATCATTATCTATATCATCTTTTTGTGATTTGTGTGAATAATTAATCATATATAAAAGTCCAGATATATAAAGAGAAAAAATTACAAATCCTACTATAAGCATACTTAAATTCATGACTTTCTTCTTTGTCTTATTGCTATAGCAAATAGTAAAATTGTACCAGGCCAATGTGCTGAGTACTGCGCTCCCTCTGGATCTCCCATTATCTGTAACCCAATAGAATACAACATACAAGCAAAAGCAAGTATTATTGGGTAGTAGATGCTTAAAAAGTTATTCATTTTTTTTTTACAAAAGTACATATATATATTAAATATGTATAACTTTTAAGTAAAATATTTATACATTAACAAAAAAAAGTATATTTGTAAAAAAAAATGAACGAATACAACAGTACCAAAATTTTTGATGGATATAGTACAGCATTTAGACAATGGAAAGCTAAACATTCTCACTGTCAATATATTCATGGATATGCAATGAAATTTAAAGTAACCTTTATAGGAAATCTAAGCGAATTAAACTGGGTTTGTGATTTTGGCTCATTTAAAAGAAATGGAATAAAGGAACACATGAGCTACATGTTTGACCATACAACAATAGTTGCAGAAGATGATCCACAGTTATCAATGTTTAAAAAACTCTCAGAAGAGAATTTAATACAACTAAGAATATTAGATGGGGTTGGTTGTGAGAAATTTGCCACTTATGTTTACAATTACATAAACAATATGATTTTTATTGAGACAAAAGGAAGAGTTAAAGTTCTAAGTGTTGAATGTTATGAAGGAGGTACAAATAATTCTGCAATATATAAACCTCTAACAAAATAATGAGATCAATATGAATAAAAAAAATGACAAAAAATATGAATGGATTGGAGATGCTGAGTCTACAATAGAAGCTCCCAACAACAAACATTCTGAAAGGTACTATGAGCCTAATAGAGATTATGATACTGATTATAAACCTACTAAAGATGATATTAAGACTTTTCCAGACTTACAGAATGGTCCTTCTTCTTTAATACAAGGGGCCCCCGTTGCTATACAACAAGTAGGTATTCATAATTTTAGATTACCTCTTAAGTATGATAAACGAGAAGGAGGAGATATAGAACTTGAGACTAAAGTAACAGGTACTGTATCTTTAGCTGCTCATAAGAAAGGCATTAATATGTCGCGTATTATGAGATCTTTCTACAAGTATAAAGATGAAAAAGTTTATAATAAGTTAGATAAAATATTACTTAACTATAAAGATGATCTAGAGACATTTGATGCAAGAATAGGATTACACTTTTCTTATCCTATACTGCAAACATCCTTAAGATCTAATAACTCAGGATATCAATATTATAACTGTACATTAGAAAGTAATATAGATAATAAAGGTGATATCATAAAGTTTTTACATTTTGACTTTGTTTACTCGTCAGCGTGTCCTTGTTCTTATGAACTTGCAGAGTATGCTAAAAAATATAGAAACAAAATAACTGTATCTCACTCACAGCGCTCAGTAGCAAGAATATCTATTAAATTTGAAAATACAGTATGGATTGAAGATTTACAAGAAATGTGTATTAATGCCTTAAAAACTGAAACTCAAGTAATAGTAAAAAGAGAAGATGAGATGGCCTTTGCTGAACTCAACGGAACTTATCTCAAGTTTGTTGAAGATGCTGCTAGATTATTATATGAACAGTTAGTAAATGATACACGTATCAAAGATTTTCGAGTAATTTGCTCTCATCAAGAGTCTTTACATTCACATGACGCTGTATCAGTAATTCTTGCTCCTAACAGTGAATTTAGTAATCATGTGCCTCATGAATTTTGGTCAAGCTTAATTCACACATCATAAAATGAAAAATGTCGGGATAGCAGGATTAGAACCTTTGACCCAAAAATTCTAAGAAAGAATTTTCTACAATCCTAAATGTTTTTTCACATCACCACCCATCAAATGTTCTGTTGGGTTTTCCAAACATTCTTTTACCCTTACCAAGAAACCAACCGATTCTTTTCCATCAATAATTCTATGGTCATAGGAAAGTGCCACATACATAATTGGCCTAATTTTTACCTCTCCATCTACCGCCATTGGTCGCTCTACAATATTATGCATACCTAAAATTGCAGATTGTGGAGGGTTAATAATAGGAGTAGAAAGCATAGAACCAAACACACCTCCATTAGTGATGGTAAAAGTACCGCCTAACATTTCATTAATCGTAATCTTTCCATCTCTGGCTTTAATTGCCAAACGCTTAATATCCGATTCTACTTCTTGGAAATTCATCAATTCTGCATTTCTTACTACAGGAACCATCAATCCTTTTGGTGCACTTACCGCAATACCAATATCAGTATAATTATGGTGGATTACTTCATTTCCATCAATCATTGCGTTTACATCCTTAAACTCTTGCAAAGCAGTAGTAATCGCCTTAGTAAAGAAGGACATGAATCCTAAACCAACTCCATACTTTTCCTTAAACTGTTCTTTATATTTTTTTCTTATATCAAATATTGCAGTCATATCTACTTCATTAAAAGTAGTAAGCATTGCTGTTTCGTTTTTAACAGTAACTAATCTGCTCGCAATTTTTCTTCTTAGGGATGACATCTTCTTTCGGGATGTTCCTCTTGGTCCGTCTGTTGATGTCCCCTTTATTACTCCTAAGACATCACTCTTAGTTATTTTTCCTTTTTCTCCTGTTCCCTTCAACTGTTTTGCAGAAATATCATGTTCGCTAATCATAGCAGATGCCAATGGAGTTGCTTTTGTTCCTACTAAATCTGCTTCAGATTTTACAGCCGATTTTGGAGTTTCTGTAGTTTCTTCTTTAGTTGATTTTACTTTAGCCTCCCCTCTTCTAGAAGTATCAATAATACATACTACATCTCCTACAGCAACAGTTTCTCCATCACCAACAACAATTTTGATCGTTCCACTTTCCTCTGCAGGTAATTCTAAAGTTGCTTTATCAGAATCTATCTCTGCAATAGACTGGTCTTTCTCTACATAATCACCATCTTCTACTAGCCATTCTGCAATTTCTACTTCTGATATTGATTCTCCCGGACTTGGGACCCTCATTTCTAATAACATGTCTTATTTTTTAAAAACCTTATTAATTAATTCGTTTTTTTCTGCTGCTGAAGTTTTACTAGAACCGGTAGCAGTTGCTGCTGATGCTTCTCTTGCAATAACATCAATTCCAAACGTTCTTAACTCAGATAAGATGAATGTCCAAGCACCCATATTTTCTGGTTCTTCTTGTACCCAAACTAGCTCTTTAGCATTGTATTTTTCAACTAACTCTATTATACCTTGTTTATCTAAAGGAAACAATTGCTCTACTCTAACTAAAGCTATATTTTCTGCTGCTTCTTTCTCTCTTCTATCCAATAGCTCATAGTAGATTTTTCCACTACATAACACTAATCTATCTACTGATTTTGGAGCAATTGTATCGTCAATAATTCCTTCAAACTTTCCATCTGCCAAATCATTAATAGAAGAAACACATTTAGGATGTCTCAATAAACTCTTAGGCGTAAATACCACTAATGGCTTTCTATATTCTCTCTTCAGCTGTCTTCTCAACACATGATAAAAGTTTGCCGGGGTAGTGCAATTCACAATCTGCATATTGTACTTAGCACACATCTGTAAATAGCGTTCCAACCTTGCAGAAGAATGTTCCGCACCTTGCCCTTCATATCCGTGAGGCAATAACATTACTAATCCACTCATCACTTTCCATTTATCCTCTGCACAAGAAATAAACTGATCCAACATAATTTGAGCTCCATTAGAGAAATCTCCAAATTGAGCTTCCCAAATTGTAAGTGTATTTGGTAAAGTTATGGAATAGCCATAATCAAAACCAAGCACCCCATATTCTGAAAGTAAGGAATTATACGCATCAAAATTAGCAGTTGTACTTATGCTGTTCAAAGGACAAACCTCCTCTTCCGATTGTTCTACTTTAAGGATGGCGTGCCTATGAGAAAAAGTACCTCTTTCTACATCCTGTCCGCTTAATCTTATATCATGTCCTTCATCTAACAAAGAGGCATAAGCCAATAACTCCCCCATTGCCCAATCCAAAGAATCAGAGACTTCTACCATCTTCTTTCTATCGGATAATAACTTTCTAGTTTTCTTAAATAACTTGTCTGCCTCTGGAATATCATACAAATACTTTGCCAATTCCTTTAGCTTATCCTGAGCAATATTAGTTGCATTAGAACCCTTAAATTCAGGGATAAAATTTCTTTTTACTTCACTCCATTCCTCTTTTAAGAAACGCGTGATTTTTGCCTTTTTAATTTCCTTTGCTTCATCAAATCTATCTTGTAATAAATCCTGAAAATCTTTTTCTAACTCTTTTGCAATTCCTGTTTCAACAACTCCTTCATTCATCAATTTCTCCTTATAAATCTCTCTAGGATTTTTATGTTTTGAAATTGCTTCATATAATTTTGGTTGTGTAAACCTTGGCTCATCTCCTTCATTATGCCCATATTTTCGGTAACACAACAAATCAATAAATACATCTTTTTGATATTTCTGTCTGTATTCCACTGCCAATTGTAAAGCGTGTACAACTGCCTCCACATCATCTCCATTTACATGTAGTACTGGCGACAAAGTTACTTTTGCAACATCCGTACAGTAAGTACTCGACCTAGCATCCAAATAATTAGTAGTAAACCCTACTTGATTGTTTACTGCAATATGGATTGTTCCTCCTGTTTTGTAACCATCCAATTGTGCCATCTGGACAACTTCATATACCACTCCTTGTCCTGCCAATGCAGCATCACCATGCAATAAAATTGGAAGGATTTTCTTTACATCTCCCCCATACTTACTATCTAATTTTGCTCTAGTAATTCCCTCAACAACAGGATCAACTGCCTCCAAGTGAGAAGGGTTAGGAGTTAGGTTTAGTTTGATATTATTTCCATTACTGCATTTTTGCATAGAGGTAAACCCTAAATGGTATTTTACATCACCTGATATATTATCATCTTCATATAATTTCCCTTCAAACTCTGAGAAAATTTCTTTGTAAGTCTTATTGAAAATATTCGCCAACACATTCAACCTCCCCCTGTGAGCCATTCCTACAACAAACTCCTCTACTCCTAGTTCTGAGCTATGTTCAACTAAAGCATCTAAGGCTGGAATTAAAGATTCAGCTCCTTCTAATGAAAATCGTTTTTGTCCTACAAATTTCTTGTGCAAAAAGTTTTCAAAAGCTACCGCTTGATTTAACTTATGAAGAATATGTTTTTTTTGTTTTGCTTCAAACTTTGGTGTATTTGAATTTTTATGTAATCTGTTTTTAATCCAATCTATCTCCTTAGGATCACGGATATACATGTATTCCACACCAATGGATTGGCAATATACCTTTTCCAGATGAGTGATAATTACCTTTAAGGTTGAAGGACCAATTCCTACTTGTTCTCCTGCTTGAAACTCAACATCTAAATCTGCATCTTCTAAACCAAAATTCTTGTAATCAAGGGTAGGCGTATACTTTCTTCTTTCCCTAACTGGGTTTGTTTTGGTAAATAGATGTCCACTTTTTCGGTAAGCATCAATCAGGTTAATTACCTTAAATTCCTTTTGAAAAATTTGTGGGATATCTTCTTCAGAGTATACTTCTTTTGCAAAGTCAAAACCTTGAAAAAAGCTACTCCATTCTTCTTCTATACTCTGAGGGTCTTGCAGATATTTATCATACATCTCCTCAATCATTCCTGTGTGTAGGGCTCCTAAAAAGGAAAACTTATCCATTATTTATTGCTAAATTTAGTATGCAAAATTATCTAATTTTATTCATATAAAGTGCTAAATACTACTGATTTTCAGGGTTTGAGTAATAATTCTTCAATATCACCTTTTGAAGCTCCCTTTTCACAATCAATTCTGCTAGTAATTCTGAAAAAGTAAGTGTTGAAATTTGCATTTCTGCTTGCACTTTTTCTTCTGATAAATCAATACGGTACAGCAAATTTATGATGCGTTTTGGGTCTTGTTCATTTAGTGCATTTACTAGGTTAGTAGTAAAGGAAAATAAGTGCTTGTAATCCATTACAGGTTTAGCAATATCAAAATTTATACCTACAGTAAAAAAGTCTTTTTCTAATTGTAAAGTAGTTTCGATAAGAAAATGATTGCCTTTAATTTTAGCATTAACAGTTGCTAAATCCATTAAGAAACTCTATCCAATAATAGTGCGGAAAAATCTAATAATGGGGCTTTATTATCTGATTCTATTGCATCTAAGTGAAGCATAGCTTTTTTGTGATATTCTTTCATCAATTCTGTAGTTAAGTGATGAATATCCAAATTTGTAAAAATTGATTTTACTGCTTCAACTTTAGCTTCAGAAGCATCATTAGTTGAAAAATATTGAACTAAATCAGAATGTTGATTTTTATTAGCAAGTGCCAAAGCCTTTAAATACAAGTAGGTTTTTTTATTCGCCATAATATCACCTCCTACTTGCTTTCCAAATGTCTCAGGATTTCCAAAGGCATCTAACAAATCATCCTTTAGCTGAAAGGCAATTCCCATATTTCTTCCAAATTCGTATAAATGCTCTTGTTCTTGAGTAAATGCACCTGCAGTAATTCCTCCAATCTGTAAAGCAGCCCCTAACAATACAGCCGTTTTGCACTCAATCATTTTGAGGTAATCGTCAATACTAACATTCTCTTGAGTTTCAAAATCCATATCCCATTGCTGCCCTTCACAAACCTCAATAGCAGCTTTACTAAACACCTCAAGGGTTGGTTTTACAATAGATTTATCTACATCAGCCATTAACTGATAAGCTTGAACCAACATAGTATCACCAGACAGAATAGCAACATTAGCATTCCATTTTTCATGTACCGTTTGCTGCCCTCTTCTTAAAGGAGCTTTATCCATAATATCATCATGCAAAAGCGTGAAATTATGAAACACCTCAATAGCCAATGCAGGTGAAATTGCTTTCTCAATATTTTTATCAAATAACTGATGAGCCATTAACACCAAAATAGGGCGCATTCGTTTACCTCCTAAACCAAGAATATAGTCAATAGGTTCATATAATAATGATGGGTTTTTAGGGTATTCAATTTTTCCTAACTCATCACTAATTAATATACTTAACTCTTGGATTGATTTCATTATTTCTTCACCAAATTAACAAGGTAATCGCCATACCCACTTTTTCTTAATGGTTCTGCAACAGCTAAAAGCTCCTCATCATTAATATAGCCCATTCGATAAGCTGCCTCTTCAATACATCCAATTTTTCTCCCTTGCCTATCTTCAATTACCTGCACATATTGGTTCGCCTGCATTAAGGACTGAAAAGTACCTGTATCCAACCAAGTCGTACCTCTCCCCAAAACTCTAACATCCAATCTTCCTTGCCTTAAATACTCCTTATTTACATCTGTAATTTCATATTCCCCTCTTGCTGAAGGTTTAATGTTTTTAGCAATTTCTACTACTGAATTATCATAATAATAAAGTCCCGGAACAGCATAGTTTGATTTCGGGTTTTTTGGTTTTTCTTCTAAAGAAAGTGCTTTAAAATTTTCATCAAAATCTACTACACCATAACGCTCAGGATCATTAACATGATACCCAAAAACAATTCCTCCCTCTACACCTCTACAAGAAGTTAAAGTATTCACTTTCATTTGAAAAATATTATCACCTAAGACTAAACAAACTTTGTCGTCACCAATAAATTCTTCCCCTAATACAAATGCTTGTGCTAATCCGTTAGGCACTTCTTGTACTTTGTATTCAAATCTACACCCTAGTTGACTACCATCTCCTAACAATTTTTTGAATAGTGGTAAATCATGCGGAGTTGATATAATCAAAACTTCTTTAATTCCAGAATACAACAAAGTTGATAATGGATAGTAAATCATGGGTTTATCATAAATAGGCATCATTTGCTTACTCATGGCCAAGGTTAATGGGTGTAATCTAGTTCCTGAACCCCCAGCTAAAATTATTCCTTTCATACTTAATTTTCTTTTCGTTTTACTTTTAACTCATCTAATTCAACATCTTCTTCTTCATCAAAAATTTCTAACAAAGGCTCTTGGAAAGCTTCATAATTGATCACCTTTTCTAATGACAGTAATAATGCAGGCAATAATAAAAGATTTGATAACATAGCTAACATCAATGTAATTGACACCAACAAACCTAGGGCTATTGTACCTCCAAAATCAGAAGCAACAAATATAAAAAATCCAAAGAATAATACAACAGAAGTATAGAACATACTTACTCCTGTTTCTTTTAAAGCAGATAAAACAGACTTTCTGATATTCCAATTATTCGCCAATAACTCTTGTCTATATTTTGCTAAAAAGTGAATAGTATCATCTACAGAAATACCAAAAGCAATTGAGAAAACTAAAATTGTAGAAGGTTTTAATGCGATCCCAAAATACCCCATTATTGCTCCTGTAAGTAATAAAGGAATCAGATTAGGAATAATAGAAACTACTACCATTCTAAAGGAATTAAACATCCAAGCCATAAAGATAGAGATTAGCACAATTACCAATAATAAACTCAACATTAAATTCTTTAATAAAAATTTTGTCCCATTCAAGAAAACAACACTAGATCCTGTAATAAATACTTCATATTTTTCTGCATCAAAAATCTTATTTATCTTTGGTAATAAAGCATTAAAAACACTATCCATCTTAGATGTAGAAATATCTGCAACCCTTAAGCTGATACGAGCTTCTTGTTTTAAAGAATCCATCATTAAAGCTTCAGCATTCATAGTTGAAGTACTATTCTTTATATAAGACAATATCATTCTTTGTTCTTGACTATTAGGTAAAGAATAAAAGGATGAATCTCCATTATAAAATGCTTGCTTGCTATATTTTATAACATCAACATAGGATAATGGTTTAGAAAACTCTTTAAAGCTAGTAAGCTCCTGGCTTAACTGATCAATCTTTTTTAAATTATAGGATTTTAATAAACCATTTTTTCTCTTAGTATTTACTAATACCTCTAATGGCATAACCCCACCAAAATTTTGCTCAAAGAATTTTAAATCTTTATACAGTTCACCTTCTTTTGGTAAATCATCAGTTAGATTTCCTGTAGTTTTAACATTTACAATACCGATAACACCAAAAACAATAAGAATAGCTGTAATAAAATATATCTGCTTTCTTTTATACTGAACTAAAAATACAAGTTGAGCTACTAATTTATTAATCCAAACCTTATCCAAATGCTTTGTATGTCTCTTTTTAGGAGCAGAAGCAAAAGAAAAATAAATAGGTATAATAAATAATGACAATAGAAAAATAAAAATAATATTGATAGAAGCTACCAACCCAAATTCTTGCAGTGTTTTACTATTTGTAAGAATGAATGCAGCAAACCCTGAGGCAGTAGTAATATTCGTTAGCAAAGTAATATTCCCAATTTTCTGAATCATTTTTCTTAATGCATAATCTTTACTTTGAGTACGCTTAAATTCATTATGAAATTTATTAATAAGGAAAATACAATTAGGAATACCAATAACAATAAGTACTGGAGGTACTAAAGCCATAAGAATTGAAATTTCAAAGTCCAATAACACAATTGTACCAAATGAAAAAGCAACACCTAATATCACTACAATCATAGAGGAGATAACTGCCTTGAAGGATCGGAAAAACAAAAACAATATCAGGGAAGTAATTAATAAAGTAAAGATGATAAATAAAGATATTTCTTCCTTTACTTTAATAGAATCAATCGTTCTAATGTATGGAAGTCCAGAGTAATGAGCCTTTATCTTAAATTCATCAGCATAAGCATCTACTAAATCTTTAACAGTAAATATTAATTGATCTCTACTTGCTGATCTCACTACATCATCATCTAATGTAATCAGCATTGTAGTTATCTGGTTGTTATCAGAATTTATCAGACCCTTATAAAAAGGTTGTTTAGTATACTTTAAAAACGCATCATCTAACTCTGCTTGGCTTTTAATATTTTCTGAAAACCACCTTTTAACAATGAATTGACTATTTGCAGTATCTTTTAATACAAAAGGAATATTAGCAAATGAAACAACCTGTTCAACTCCATATATACTTTCAATATTATTGGTCACTTCATCCCATTTTATAATATGCTCGAAATTTGTAATTAAACTGTCTTCTATTGCAATTACTAATACATTTTGAACGCCATACTTCTCTAAAAAATTCTGATAATCCAAACTTACCTTATGGTCATCAGGCAATAACTTAGCCATAGAATAAGAAAGGCGTGCCTCCTTACCTTTTTGAACCATAAAGGTAGTTGCACCTGCAATTATCAGGATAATAATTATCCTATTTTTTAAGATTAATCTAGAAAGAAACCTCCACATATTAAAAATAAATTTGTGCTAAAATACTTCAAATTTAAAGGATATAGCTGCATTATAACAATAAAAAAAGGGGCTTATTGCCCCTTTTTATCTTTTTGTTTTTTACAAATTAAACTGTCATAATTTCTGCTTCTTTTGCTGTGTAAACAACATCAATTTTAGCAGAATATGTATTGGTTAATTCTTGAACTGAAGTTTCAGCATCTCTAACCATATCCTCAGAAAGACCATCCTTTCCTAATTTTTTCATCTCATCATTCGCTTTTTGCCTAATGTTACGAACACTTACTTTAGCATTTTCAATTTCAACCTTAGCTTGTTTTACTAAATCTCTTCTTCTATCTTCCGTTAATGGCGGAACATTGATAATTACCTTTTCACCATTATTAGAAGGATTGAAGCCTAAATTAGCATCTACAATTGCTTGCTCAATTTCAGCAATTAAACCCTTATCAAAAGGCTGAACTGCTATAGTTTGAGCATCAGGAGTAGAAACATTTGCTGCTTGAGCTAAAGGAGTTAGCACCCCATAATAATTAACCTTTACAGTTCTAAGCATTTGAGGGTTTGCTTTTCCTGCTCTAATTTTTCCTAATACATTTTCTAAATGTGAAATTGCTTCTTGCATTTGCTCTTTAGCAACATCTAAATGGAAGTTTACTTCTTCAGTCATAATAATTTATTTATTGTTTAACCTTTATTTAAAAATTAACGAGTGTCCCTACATTTTCACCCTTACAAATCTTAGCCAAATTTCCTTCAATATTCATGTTGAACACCTTAATTGGCAAGTTATTTTCTTGACAAAGCGTGAATGCTGTTAAATCCATAATGCTTAATTTCTTTTGGAATACTTCATCAAAAGTAATGGTATCATATTTAGTTGCATTTGCATCTTTTTCAGGATCGGCAGTATAAATACCATCTACTCTTGTTCCTTTTAAGATAACATCTGCCTCAATTTCAATAGCACGCAAAGTAGCGGCAGTATCAGTAGTAAAGTAAGGATTTCCTGTACCACCTCCAAAAATAACTACTCTTCCTTTTTGTAAATGACGCATTGCCTTTCTTCTAATATAAGGCTCAGCAACTTGCTCCATTCTTATTGCAGTAAGCAATCTTGTTTCAATATCTATTGATTCCAAAGCTGATTGCAATGCCATACCATTAATTATGGTTGCCAACATTCCCATATGATCGCCTTGCACTCTATCAAATCCTGCTCCTTCTGATTGAATTCCTCTGTAAATATTTCCACCTCCAATTACAATTGCAAGTTCAATACCCTGCGTTACAATAGCTTGAATTTCATTAGCATAAGCACTTAATACTTTGGAATCTATACCATATTCACCATCACCCATTAAGGCCTCACCACTAAGTTTTAAAAGAATTCTTTTGTATTGCATAATCGTTATAGAAATTTCCTCAAAGATAGGAAATTACACCTAAGCAAAGGAAACTGAAGAATGGATTTTTTACACATAAAAAAAGCCACCCTAAAAGGATGGCTTCTCAAATTTTATAATCTTAATGATTAACCTAAAGCAACTCTTTTAAAACTGCTTACTGCAACATCACCATAAGTAGCAATATAAGCTGCAACATTTTTATCTTCATCTTTAATGAAGTTTTGGTCCAATAAACATTGTTCTTGATCCAAAGTTGTGTTATCCGAAACAAAACGATCCATTTTTCCTGGAACAATTCTATCCCAAATTTGCTCTGGTTTACCTTCAGCTTTTAATTCTGCTTCAATACCTGCTTTTGCTTCAGCCATTACAGCATCACTTAATTGAGACATTGAAATATACTGAGGAACATTTTTCAATGTTTTTCCTAATCTTCCTAATTCAACATTATCTTTCTCAATTGCTGCAATTCTTGCTTCAGTTTCGTTAGCAACAAATTCAGTATCAAAATCTTTATAAGATAATGTAGTTGCGCCCATAGAAGCAACTTGCATTGCTAAATCTTTAGACAAAACATCAGCATTATCAACTAAATTATTTAAACCAACTAAAACTGCAATTTTAGATCCATGAGTATAAGTACCAACAAAAGCAGCCTCAACTCTTTCAAATCCTGAAATTTCAATCTTTTCTCCAATTACACCAGTTTGTTCAGTTAACTTTTCAGCAACAGTCATTCCTCCAAAATCAGCAGCTAAAAAAGCATCTTTATCTGCATGATTTAAAGCAACATCAGCAAAATCACTTGCTAAAGATTTGAATGAATCGTTAATTGCAACAAAATCAGTTTCACAAGCTAAAACGATAGCAACTCCTGCTGTATTATCAGCATTCATTTTAGTAATTGCAATTCCTTCACTTGCCTCTCTATCAGCACGCTTTGCAGCTACTTTTTGTCCTTTTTTTCTTAATACATCAATTGCAGCATCAAAATCACCATTAGCTTCAACTAATGCGTTTTTACAGTCCATCATTCCTGCTCCTGATTGCTTTCTTAATTTGGCTACATCAGCCGCTTTAATTGCTCCCATTATTCTTTTCTAAAAAAATTAATATTATTTTTCTTCTTGCTTCTCAACTGCTTTATCAGCAATTTGCTTAGCTTTTTCCTTCTTTTCTACTGCTTTTTTATCTTGGTCAGCATTTCTTTCTTCTAATCCTTCAGCAATTGCTTTGCTTACAATTGATAAAATACACTCAATTGATTTTGAAGCATCATCATTTGCAGGAATAGGGAAACTAACTTGAGAAGGATTAGTATTCGTATCATTCATTGCGAATGAACGGATCGCTAACTTATTTGCTTCAGCTAAAGCAATGTGCTCTTTGTTTGTATCAACAATAAAAATAGCCTCTGGCATTCTTGTCATTTTTACAATAGAACCTAAGTTTAAGTCTAATTTTGCTCTTTGTCTGTCAATTTGCAATCTTTCTCTTTTTGATAAAGAAGCGAATGTCCCATTCTCTTTCATTTTATCAATTGTTTGCATTTTTTTGATCGACTTACGGATAGTAGCAAAGTTGGTTAACAATCCACCAGGCCACCTTTCAGTAATATAAGGCATATTTAAAGCTTCAGCAGTTTCAGCAACAATACCTTTAGCTTGTTTTTTTGTAGCAACAAATAAAATCTTTTTTCCTGATTTTGCAATTTGTTTCATTGCAGCAGCAGCATCCTCCACCATAGCTACTGTTTTATTCAAATCAATGATATGAATCCCATTTTTCTCCATAAATACATAAGGAGCCATTGCTGGGTTGTACTTTTTTCTTAGGTGACCAAAATGTACACCTGCTTCTAATAATTCTTTGAAATTTGTTCTCATGTTTACTTTCTTGTTTTCGTTAAGCAACTGCTAGGTAGAAGTTATGCACTTGTCCCAGCAATTTAGATGCTAAACATTTATTAATAAATTGTGTTGTTCTATCTTTTAACCCACTGGAATTTCTTCCTTGCTTTTTTCTGTCCAGGTTTTTTACGCTCTACAACTCTTGAATCTCTTGTAAGCATTCCTTCTGGCTTTAATGTGACTCTGTTTTCAGGGTCTAATTCGCAAAGTGCTCTTGAAATTGCTAAACGGATAGCCTCAGCTTGTCCTGTAGTACCACCTCCATTAACATTTACTTTTACATCAAACTTTCCAGCAGCATCAGTAATGTTGAATGGTTGTTCTAACTTAAACTGCATAGTATCAACAGGAAAGTATTCTTTAAAGTCTTTACCGTTTACAGTAATATTTCCTTTTCCTTCTGACATGTAGATTCTTGCAACAGATGCTTTTCTTCTACCAATTGTGTGAATTGTCTCCATGATTATTTTAAGTCGTTTAAGTTAAGAGTTGTTGGTTTTTGAGCTTCTTGATCGTGCTCAGCACCAGCATATATATAACAGTTTTTTAAGATTGCTGCTCCTAATTTAGTTTTAGGTAACATTCCTCTAATTGCATGTTTTACAACAGAAGTTTCGTTTTTCGCTAGCATTTCAGCAGGAGAAATTCTTTTTTGTCCACCAGGATATCCTGTGTGAGAAAAGATTCTTCTATCTTCCATTTTATTTCCTGTCATAACAATTTTACCTGCATTAATGATGATTACATAATCACCACAATCAGCATGAGGAGTAAAATTTGTTTTGTATTTTCCTCTTAAAACTTTGGCAACTTTTGATGCCATTCTTCCTAGAGTTTGTCCTTCAGCATCAACAACAAACCATACTTTGTTTGCTGTTTCTTTATTTGCTGATAATGTTTTGTAACTTAATGTATCCACTATATATATGTTTTTTAGTCCTTTATAAAAGGGCTGCAAAATTACACTTTTTTCTATTCCTGCAAAATATTATTAACTAATATTGTTTATAACATTTAATTCCTTTCCAATCTTAGTAAAAGCAGCTATGGCTTTATCCAAGTTTTCACGGCTATGTGCTGCTGAAATTTGAACCCTAATTCTTGCTTGTTCTTTCGGTACAACCGGGAAGAAAAAACCAATAACATAAATTCCTTCTGCCAGCAACTTATCTGCCATAATTTGAGAAAGCTTTGCATCATAAAGCATTACAGGAACAATAGCATGTACTCCTTCTTTAATATCAAAACCTGCTTCCGTCATTTTTGCTCTAAAATAACTTGTATTTTCTTCCAATTTATCACGCAAGTTGGTTGTGTTACTCAACAAATCTATCACCTTAGTGGCTGCACCAACAATAGAAGGCGCTAAAGAATTAGAAAATAAATACGGACGAGACCTTTGACGCAACATATCTATAATTTCCTTTTTACCTGAAGTAAAACCTCCCATTGCACCCCCCAAAGCTTTTCCTAATGTAGAAGTAATAATATCCACCCTTCCCATAACTCCACAATGCTCATGCGTTCCTCTACCTGTTTTTCCAACAAAACCTGTAGAATGAGAATCATCTACCATTACTAAGGCATCATATTTTTCGGCCAAGTCACAAATTTTATCCAATTGTGCCAAATACCCATCCATAGAAAAAACACCATCAGTAACAATAATACGGTTCCTTTGATCTTGTGCTTTTATCAATTGCGCTTCCAAATCCGCCATATCATTATTCGCATAACGATAACGAGCTGCCTTGCACAAACGCACCCCATCAATAATAGAAGCATGATTCAAGGAATCAGAAATAATAGCATCTTCTTTTCCAAACAAAGGCTCAAACACCCCACCATTCGCATCAAAAGCTGCTGCATACAATATAGTATCCTCCATTACTAAGAAATTAGAAATTTTTGCTTCTAGGTTTTTATGAATATCTTGCGTACCACAAATAAAACGCACAGATGACATTCCGTAACCATGCGTATCCAAAGCATCTTTAGCGGCCTGTATTACATCAGGATGAGAAGACAATCCTAAATAGTTGTTTGCACAAAAATTCAACACCTCCTCACCAGTACTTACACGAATGCTTGCTCCTTGAGGATTGGTAATTATTCTTTCTTTTTTGAACAAACCAGCATCTTCAATACTTGCTAATTCATCTTGTAATTGCTTTTGGAATTTTCCTAACATAATTTTATTTTTTGGGAGAGCAAAAGTACACAAATAAAAAAAGGAGGCAAAAGCCTCCTTAATCTAATATCTTAATACTAAAATCTATTTTAAACTACTCCTTGATCTAACATAGCATCAGCCACTTTCACAAACCCTGCAATATTAGCTCCTTTTACATAATCAATATGATTACCTTCAGTACCATATTCCACACATGAAGCATGAATATCTTGCATAATTTGTTGCAACTTAGTATCTACCTCTTCTCTAGTCCAGTTCATTCTTAATGAATTTTGGCTCATCTCTAAACCTGAAGTAGCTACCCCACCAGCATTAGATGCTTTTCCTGGAGCAAATAATATTTTTGCATTTTGGAATACCTCAACTGCCTCAGGAGTTGTTGGCATATTAGCTCCTTCCGAAACCAACATACATCCGTTAGCTACCAAAGTTTTTGCTTCTGCATCATTCAACTCATTCTGTGTAGCACAAGGCAAAGCAATATCACAATTTACTGACCATGGTCTTCCTGCATGGAACTCACAACCAAATTTGTCAGCATACTCTTTAATTCTTCCTCTCTTTACATTTTTAAGCTCCATTACAAATGCTAATTTTTCAGCATCAATTCCGTTAGCATCATAAATATAACCTGAAGAATCAGAAAGTGTTACCACTTTAGCACCAAGTTCTGTTGCTTTTTGACAAGCATATTGAGCTACATTTCCAGCACCAGAAATAGCAACCGTTTTTCCAGCAAAAGAATCTCCTTTTACGGCTAACATATTTTGTGCAAAATATACATTTCCGTATCCAGTAGCTTCTGGGCGAATTAAAGAACCACCCCAAGTCATTCCTTTACCCGTAAGTACACCCGTAAATTCGTTTCTTATTCTTTTGTATTGCCCGAACATAAAGCCAATTTCTCTACCTCCAACACCAATATCTCCAGCAGGAACATCTGTATTTGGTCCAATATGACGACATAATTCAGTCATAAATGATTGACAGAATTTCATTACTTCATTATCCGATTTTCCTTTAGGATTAAAATCAGAACCACCCTTACCACCACCCATAGGCAATGTTGTTAAAGAGTTTTTAAATACTTGCTCAAATCCTAAAAATTTAAGGATAGATAAGTTTACAGTTGGGTGAAATCTTAACCCTCCTTTATAAGGACCAATTGCAGAATTAAACTCTACTCTGTACCCTCTGTTTACTTGTGTATTTCCGTTATCGTCCAACCATGGCACTCTGAACATAAGCACACGCTCAGGCTCTACCATTCTTTCCAATAACATTTTATTATTGTATTTCGGATTTTCTTCCATAAAAGGAATAATAGCTTCTGCTACTTCCTCTACTGCTTGTAAGAATTCAGTTTCACCAGCATTTTTAGTGGCTACTTCACTCATAAAGTCATGGATTTTTTGTCCCATTTTTATTTACTTTTTAGTTATTTTTTGAGTTAAAAATTTCGGCAAATGTATAGTATTTTTCTAAAGAGCAAAAAGTTTTACATATTCTTCTTGTACATTTTGCCTGGCAAAGATAATATTACTCCTTTAAATTCTGCTTGTAATAGTTCATTAGCTACTTTAGAAAAACCCCAATCCAACCCCTCAACTATTGCATCAATATGCATTTCATTATCTGATAACAAGTCAATTATAATTTGTTCATTTTTAGTCAATTCCAAAAACATACTTTGTTGTATTACTTTTTCTTTCACATCCCAATTTAAGCCCTTAACAATATCAGCTGCTGACTCCAGTAAAATAGTTTGCTGAGTTTTAATCAGATAATTGCACCCTTTTGCTTGGGTTTCAGTAGGATTTCCTGGCACAGAAAAAACCTCTCTATTATAAGAGTTAGCAATGTCAGCTGTGATAAGCGAACCTCCTTTTGCTGCACTTTCAACAACAATAGTTGCATCCGAAAGTCCTGCTACAATTCTATTTCTTGAAGCAAAATTTTGTGGCAAAGGTGTTGTTTCACTCAAATAATCAGAAAGCAAACAACCATTTCCAGTAATTGTTTTAGCCAAATTAGCATGTGCAGCAGGATAAACTCTATCCAAACCATGAGCAAAAACAGCTATCGTTTTTAATCCATATTTTAAAGCAGCCTTATGTGCAGCCGCATCAATACCATGTGCCAAACCACTAACAATAACAGAGTTGTAAGGAACTAATTCTTTCACTAATTTATCAGTAAATGATTTCCCAAAAGAAGTTGCTTTTCTTGTTCCTACTATGCTTATGAATTTGTCTTTTTCCCAATCAATATTTCCTTTGTAAAACAAATTAAGCGGAGCATCTTCACATTGTTTTAAACGCATTGGATATTTTTTATCTGCATAAAAAAGATGATTTACTCCTTCTTTTTCTATCCATTTTAACTCTTGCTCTGCTCTTGATAAAACATCAGTCGATAAAATTGCATCTACCAATACTTTTCCTATTCCATCAATAGTAAGTAACTGCTTTTTAGATGCAGAAAATATAGCTTTAGCGCTACCAAAATATGCCAATAATTTTTTCCCTACAATATCACCAACACCTTCAATTAAAGAAAGTGCAATTTGATATTTCTTTTCATAATCAGTCAATTCAGTCAATTTTCTATATTTGTCAGATTAAAATTAATGCAGTAAATATATGAGAAAAATCTTTACCCTAATTATTTTCACCCTTTGTAATTTAACAATATATAGTCAATCGATAAGCGGAACAATAACGGATGCTAACAATAATGAAGAATTGATTGGAGCCAATATTATTCTTGAAAATGGTGGTGGTACATCAACAGATGTATTTGGGAAATATACTTTAAATACTAAAACAGGAACACAAAAAGTAATCTTTAAATATATTGGCTATGAAGATATCGTAAAAGATATCACTTTAATTGAAGGCGAGAACAAAACAATCAATATTGCACTTAAAAGCTCATCCGAACAATTAAGTACTGTTGTCGTTTCTGCAGGTAGATTTGAACAAAAAATTGAGGAAATTACGGTTTCTATGGAGGTGATAAAACCAACATTAATTGAAAATAAAAATACCACCCAAATAGAAACTGCTATGGATCAAATTCCTGGCGTAAATATCACAGATGGACAAGCAAATATTAGAGGGGGAAGTGGGTGGAGTTTTGGGGCAGGAACAAGAGTACTTGTGATGGTAGATGATATGCCATTAATTTCAGGAGATGCAGGACAAGCCCAATGGAGTTTAATTGCCACTGAAAATATAAATCAAGTAGAAGTAATAAAAGGAGCTTCTTCAGCTCTTTATGGTTCATCTGCATTGAATGGTGTAATAAATGTGCGTACAGCTTTTCCTAGTCAAAAAGATATAGACAAAGATAAAAACAAAAAAGGTTATTTAAAAGTAAATATGCATAGTGGAGTTTATGATTTCCCAAAAAGGGATGTTTTAAATTGGAATGGTGAAAATAGAAGGGCTTACAAAGGGTATGAATTTTTATTTGCTAATAAATATGAGCAGTGGGATTTATCCATTGGTGGTAATATCTTTAAAGATGATGGGTATAGAATGGGTGAGATAACAGACAGAAAAAGATTCAATATGAACTCAACCTATAAAAGTAAAAAGATAGAAGGGCTGTCTTATGGAGTAAATGCAAATTTCCTTTCTCAATCATCAGGAAGTACTTTAATATGGAATGGATTAGATGAAGCTTATATCCCTTTAGATTCATCAATCTCAACAACAACTGGGGACACTTATAATATTGATCCGTTTGTAACTTACCTAAGGGGATATAATCACCATAGCTTACGAACTCGTTTTCTGAATGTAACTAATAACAACCTTACTGACGGAGTAGATGTAGGGCAAAGTAATTCATCTAAAACCTATTATGCCGATTATCAATGGCAAAAAAACATCAAAAAATATAAGTTAAGAATTACAAGTGGTACTACTAATGAAAAAGTAAAAGCTAATTCTGATTTATTCAGTGGGAAAAACTACAAAACAAATCATTCGCTTTACACTCAATTAGATAAAAAATGGAATAGACTAAATATTTCATTAGGAGCAAGATATGAAGGTTTCAGTTTGCATTCTGAAGACAAGTACTTTATAGGAGGAGATTCAATTACAGATTTTTATGCAGGAAAACCAGTATTCCGAACAGGATTAAACTATCAAGCAGCTGAAGCAACTTATGTAAGAGCTTCTTGGGGACAGGGATATCGTTTTCCATCAATGGCTGAATTATTTATCTCAACTAATCAATCAGGATTAGAGATTTACCCTAACCCAGAACTAAAAGCAGAAAGTGGCTGGAGTAGTGAAATTGGAATTAAACAAGGAGTAAAAACTGGGAAGTGGATGGGCTATATTGATGTTGCAGGTTTTATTCAGCAATATGATGATATGATGGAGTTCACCTTTGGACAATGGGGAGGAGCAGATAAACCATTTTATGGATTAGGATTTAAATCAGTAAATGTAGGCACAACAAGAATAACTGGTGCTGAGTTAAGTTTAAGTGGGCAAGGAAAAATTACTCCTGATTTAACAATTAACATTCTTGCTGGATATACTTATATGAATCCTGTTTCTTTAGACTTAGACCAAGTGTATGCTGAGTCAATACACGGATATCAGCTGACTTATAAAAATAGTGGTTCTGACTCCACCATGTTAAAATATCGTTATAGACATATTGCAAAAGTAGACTTAGAGATCGTTTATAAAGGAATCTCATTGGGAGGAAGTATGCGTTACAACAGCTTTATGAAAAATATTGATAAGATTTTTACAGAAGATTTAATAGCAGATATGATTCCTGGCATTAACGAATCAAGGGAAAAATTTGGAAATGGGGACCTTGTTATTGATTTACGAGCTGGATACCAAATAACTAAAACAGCAAGGATTGGCTTGATAGTAAATAATTTACTGAATAGAGAGTACATGAGCCGACCTGCTAACATGATGCCACCAAGAACAATTGCTATGCAATTAGCCCTTAAGATATAATGAAAATAATCGGTATAATTCCTGCTCGTTATGGGTCAAGCCGTTTTCCTGGGAAACCTTTAGTTGATATTCTTGGCAAAAGCATGATTCAAAGAGTGTATGAACAATGTAAAAAAGCATCTTCACTGACTAATATTATAGTGGCTACTGATGATGAACGTATTTTTAATCATGTTATAGAATTTGGCGGAAAAGTTATCATGACTTCAAGTTCACATCCTTCAGGGACTGATAGGTGCAATGAAGTTGTTCAGAAATTAGAAGAACATTACGATATCGCTATTAATATTCAAGGAGATGAACCTTATATTAACCCTGAGCAAATTGATCAAGTTGCAAACTTATTTTCTACAAAAGAAGTAAGCATAGCAACCTTGGTAAAAAAGATTGAAGATAAAAGCCTTATATCAGATATCAATAGCCCAAAAGCAATTTTTGATTCAAATGGAATTGCCCAAAATTTTTGCAGAGAAATTACAAACTTCTCAACCAAAAAAACCTATTTCAAGCATATTGGAATTTATGGTTATCGTACCAAAACACTATCTGAAATTTGTAAATTACCTCCATCAAAAAATGAAATAAATGAACGCTTAGAACAGCTCAGATGGTTGGACAATAACTATTTAATTAAAGTAGGTGTTACTACTCATGAAGGCATATCAGTAGATACCCCTGAGGATATTGAAAAAATTAAAGCCCAAATGGGATAAATTCCTTAGTTTTGTTCCTATGAATAAAACGGTTGAACACTATATTTCGGAACTCTTATTTTTACATGATTGTGTAATCCTTCCTAATTTCGGAGGTTTTGTAGGGAACGCACAATCTGCCAAATTAAATAAAATAACAGGAGTTTTAAGCCCTCCATCTAAGCAAATTCTTTTTAATGCCAACCTCAAAACAAATGATGGTTTATTGATTACTCATATTTCTAATCAAGAAGGAATTACGCAAGAGCAAGCAAAAAATGAAATAGAAAATTATGCTACAAAAATTGCTGCTAAATTAGATGGGTCAAAAGTTTTACGCATTGATAAAATTGGCTTATTCACATTAGGAAAAGAAGGGAATATTATCTTTTTGCAAGATAGCTCAAACAATTATAGTTTGGATGCTTTTGGAATGGAAGCTACCCACAACAAAACAGTTGAGAGAGAAACTATTGTTGAAGAAAAAGTAGCCGCTACAATTAAAACTATCCGCAAACAAAGCAATAACCCAAGAGCATTTTTAAAAGCTGCTGCAGTTATTATTCCATTAATTGCACTTTCTTATATCAGCATAACTCAGCAAGATAAAATCAACACAGTTTACACACAAATGGCAAGTTTAAATCCATTTGAAACTACCTCAATTGCAGAGCCAATTCCTGAAATTATACCTGAAGTAAAAATTGAAGTTGAAGCAGAGCCAATAGTAGAGCTTGTTAAAGAAAAAGTTCCTGATATAATCACACCTCAAAATACCTTTTATATTATTGCAGGTGCATTTTCAGAACAAAAAAATGCAGATAAAATGATTGCAAAACTTAAGAAATGGAATTACAATACTGAAATTGTTCCAGGAGGAAATCTAATGCGTGTTAGTTATGATTCTTTTAATAATAGAGAAGATGCTATCCTTGCGCTAAACAAAATAAAGCAAGAAAATTCAGCTGCTTGGTTGCTAACTAAATAAAAATTATGAAATCAAAAAAGGCAATCGAATCCTTATCTATTACTACAGAAATAGTACTTCCTAACGATACTAATAACTTAGATAATCTTATGGGAGGAAGACTTTTGCATTGGATGGATATTGCAACTGCAATTGCTGCACATAGGCATTGTGGAAGAATTGTAGTTACTGCATCTGTGAATAATGTCTCTTTTGCCAAAGCAATTCCTGCAGGAAGTATTGTAACACTTGAAGCCAAAGTATCTCGTGCTTTCACCTCATCAATGGAAGTAATTGTTGATGTTTGGATGGAAAATAATCAGCACAAAGGAAAAGTAAAATGTAATGAAGCAATTTATACTTTTGTAGCGGTAGATCAGTTAGGGAACCCTATTGATGTACCTAGTTTAGTTGCAGAAACTAAAGAAGAAAAAAGTCGTTTTGAAGGTGCATTAAGAAGAAGACAATTATCTTTAATCTTATCCGGAAGAATGAAGCCGAGTGAAGCTACAGAGCTGAAAGCTTTATTCGCTTAAAAACAAATTCTCATCTATTTCTTGCATACATTTAAAATGTCCCTTTGGGCATTTTGCATACCCAATTTTAGAACAAGGTCGGCAATTCAAACCCTTTACCTCAATCCTTTTTGATTGCTCATTTTCTAGATAAGGATACATCCCAAATTCAGGTACAGTATTTCCCCAAACAGAATAAATTTTTTGACCAAAAGCAGCTGCAATATGCATCATTCCTGTATCGTGTGTTATTACCATGTTAGCTTGTTGAATCAATGATGCCGATTGCAAAACAGAATACTTGCCACAAGTATTTAGGGTGTTAATTGTATTGGCAACAATCTGTTCTCCTCTTTCAAAATCTTCAGGACCTCCAATAAGCAATACAGATTTATTTACTTTTTTAATGATAGAAATAATCTTCTCATTTGGCAAAATTTTAGTTGCATGTTGCCCTCCAATAACAAAAACAATATAGTCCTTAGGAAAAATACTAATCTCCACTTTATCAGTAGCAGAAAGAAAAAAATCTAAGCCGTCATTGTCATTTTTAATTCCCAAATATTTTACTGTCTCAAGGTATCTATCCACAATATGAACTTTTGGCATACTATCCAACTTAAAGTTAGTGAGCATGAACTTTTCCATATTCAGTTTATTGAAACTCTTTGAAGGAACACCTAACCTAAGTTTCAGCATTTGAGTACGCAAGTTACTGTGCAAATCAATTACATAATCATAGTTCTCTTGTTTCAAATCAGCAATTACCTCATTTATAGAATCATTAATCTGATAGACTGAATCGATATAAGGATTGTTCTTTAACAAAGAAATATAGCTTGATTTAGTAAGGTAATGTACCTGTGCATTCAATTGTTTTCTAAGCATCCTTACCACTGGAGTAGTAAGCACAATATCGCCAATTGACGAGAAACGGACAACTAATATTTTAAGTGGTTCTTGCACAGGGTAAAACTAAGAAATTTATCCTAGTTTTGCAGCAATGCAATTTATTGATACCCATAGCCATTTATACAGTAGCCAGTTTGATGAAGACCGAACTAATGCCGTTAATGAAGCAATTGCTGCTGGCGTTTCTACTATTCTATTACCAAATATCTCCAGTGAATACACAAAAGGAATGCTTGAACTTTGTTCTGAATTCCCTAATAATTGCTTTCCAATGATGGGCTTGCACCCTTGTGATGTAAAAGAAGAAAACATAAAGGAAGAGTTAGCTCATGTAGAAGAGGAATTAGTAAAAGGAATTTATATTGCAGTAGGTGAAATTGGCCTAGATTTATATTGGGACAAAACAAAACTTGAAATACAAAAAGAAGCATTTATTCACCAAATTGAATTGGCTAAAAAATACAAACTACCTATTGCTATTCATGTGCGCGATTCTTTTGCTGAAGCAATTGAAATTATTGAAAAACTTAATGACAAAAATTTAAGAGGTGTTTTTCATTGTTTTACAGGAAGTGTTGATGACGCCCAAAGAGTCATCAATTTAGGTGGTTTTTATTTAGGAATCGGGGGAGTACTTACTTTTAAAAACTCTGGATTGGACAAAACCATTGCAGAAGTTGACCTCCAACATTTGATTTTAGAAACGGATGCGCCTTATCTTGCCCCTACTCCTTTCAGGGGCAAAAGAAATGAAAGTAAATATATTGTAAATATTGCTGAAAGATTAGCAAAAGTACATCAAATCAACATTGAAAAGGTGGCAAAAATCACAACTGAAAATGCAAAAAAATTATTCGGATTATGATGAATAAAAAAATACTACTTATTTACACAGGAGGGACTATCGGGATGGTAAAGGACAAGGTAAAAAATACTTTAGTTCCTTTTAATTTTGATGGGTTACTTAAAGCAATTCCTGAACTAAAAAGTGAGGATGTTGATTTAGACAATATCAGTATTTCCAATCCAATTGATTCCAGTAATATGAATGCTGAAATATGGATTGAAATTGCTACCCTTATTGAGAAAAACTACAGAAATTATGATGGATTTGTAATTCTACATGGTTCGGACACAATGGCCTATACAGCATCTGCATTGAGCTTTATGCTAGAAGGATTGAACAAGGCTGTTATCTTTACAGGATCACAAATTCCTATTAGGGTAAGAAGAAGTGATGCTAAGGAAAACCTAATTACAGCTGTTGAAATTGCAACAAGCGGAAAAGTGCATGAAGTCTGTATTTATTTTGAGGACCAACTCTACAAAGGAAACCGAACGGTAAAAGTAAATACCGAACATTTTGAAGCGTTTGAATCGCCCAACTATCCAATATTAGCAGAAGCAGGAGTTAAAATAAAATACAAAAGAACACTCCAAAAAAAGGATGAAAACAATCTTTTAGTTCATAAATCCTTATCTGATAATGTGGCTATCTTAAAACTATTCCCAGGGATTACTATTGCCACAATTAAAGCAGTTATTGATAGTGCAAAAGGAATTGTTATTGAAAGTTTTGGAGCAGGAAATGCACCAACTTCACCCGAACTAAGTAGTTTGCTTAGCTCTGCAAATAAGGAAGGAAAAATAATGATAAACATCACCCAATGTTTGCACGGAAGTGCAGTTGACGGGCAATACGAAACAAGCGAACCTTTTGGAAAAGCAGGCGTTATTTCTGGGAAAGACTTAACTACTGAAGCAGCCATTACAAAACTAATGTTCTTGTTAGGACAAGGGCTGAGTGATGAAGCAATAAAGGCAGAATTACAAAAAAATATAAGGGGCGAGATTACCAACTAATTTTTTAGATTTGCTGCCCAATTGGTGAGGTGGCCGAGTGGCTTAAGGCGCACGCTTGGAAAGCGTGTAAACGGGAAACTGTTTCGGGGGTTCGAATCCCTTCCTCACCGCAAATATAAACCCAATGAAAATTGGGTTTTATTTTTTTTAATGTTAAAACTTTAGTTTTATAAAATTAAAAAATAAAGAACAATATGAATGCAATGAATTTGGGTTTATATTTGCAAAACACCCACAGGGATCATGAAATAATCCCTTACTCACCAAAAATAAAAAATTCTTATCTTTGTGAATTAACGATTCTTCAATCTTAAAATGAAAGAAAATAATGCCATTAAATGGTTTTGGATTATAATTCTAATTTGTTCCATACAGCTAGTGTATAAGTTTAAATTTGAGGAACCGTACCCATCCCTTTGTTATCCTGATTTTGCTAAACCTGATATTATTAAAATGCAATATCAGTTTAGACAGAATAAATATTACAGTCCGGCTTCTAAAGCTTTTGATGATAAATTCCATCAGCATGAATATTTAGTTGATGATTACTATACAAATTTATATAAAGCTAGATGGTGCAGTTATGAGTTCTATGTATACAAGGATGGAGGAGACTCATTAGTTATAAATCCTAGATTATTGTTCCAAAGTCCTCTGAATATAAATATGATTGATCGTACAATCAAAAGTCGTTTTTGGGATTTTCCTAAGCTAAAAGATTTATTTTACAAAAAAGGTTTAGCATACTTACCTAATGAATTATTAGAACTTGAAACTTTTCTTTCCAAGGGGGTAGAAAGCATTACCCATGAAAAGGATTTTAAATACATCAAAGTTTTTTGGACAGATAAAAAATCAGAAAAACTAATAAAAATAGTTAGGATTAATATCAGCTATTAAATTATGATAACCAGAATAAATAATAGAATAAAGAGCTTTTACAATTTTACAGGAATTGAATTTGGATTACTAAGAATTCTTTACTGTGTTGTATATTATCTCATATATGACCTTCCTCTTAAAGCTGGATTAGGGGCTATACCAGATTATATATATGCACCTAATAGTTCTTCAATTGCATATTATCTTATCCCTTCTATTCCTGATGAGTTTTTATTTTTGGTATTAAATGTTATCGGAACTATCGCTTTTGTTTGCATTTTATTTGGCTACAAATCAGCTAAGGCAGGGGTAGTTTTTTCCTTGATATTGATATTTGAATGTTCAATCTTATATAGTTTCCAAAAGATTGACCACACTTTTTTCAATGATATAACTTTTTTAATATTAGGCTTTACAGGTTGGGGAAGTAGGCTCTCTATTGATGAATATTTAGGTAAGAAAAGTTACACCAATAATGTATGGCTTATGAATTTTACCTTGATGTTTTTTTTCGCCTGGTTTTCTGCAGGAATCTTTAAACTAATGGATTCAACCTATTTGAACATTTACGAACACCATATTGAAAGTTTAGTTTTCAGGTACAATAAAGGGATAGATTTTTATCATTATCTGAATGGGTTTATTCCATTTGGAGACGCATTTTTTGCTGAGATTTTGGACTATGCAGCTGTTATTTTTGAATTAGGAGTAGTTATGGTATTAATTAATTTAAGATGGTCCTTAGTCTATATAGGTCTGTGTTGCCTGTTTCATATTTTTAATTATAATATGTTAGCGATTGCTTTCTCTGGGGTAAACACATTTTATTTAGTTATTATTCTACTCACTTTGATTAGAATAATAAACACAAAACCTTTAGAGAAAGTCATTCAAAAATTGATTATTCCAAAAGTGTTTTATGTTTTTATAATAATTGTTCCAACACTCTATATTCTGGGGCATACATTAACACCAACTTTAATAACCAAAATTGGGTATATTAATCTTCATCTAATCTACTTATTTGCTGTATCTTTATCCTTATATAGATTATTAAAACAATGATGATGGAGAAGAAAAATATAGTATTTTATGATGGAGTTTGTAGTTTCTGCAATGGATTGGTTGTTTTTTTATTGAAGCATGAGAAAAACAATAATATGTCATTTTGTTCTTTGCAATCTGACTTTGCTAAATCGTTCCTAAAAGACTTTAATATTCAAGTAAATTTAGATACAATTTATTATTACTCAAACGGAAAGGTATATGACAGATCAGAAGCGATAAAAAAGATAACAAGAAACCTGAAACCTCCTTATTTGATTTTTTCTTACTTTTTAGCTATTGCACCTAAATTTATAAGAGAGTATTTTTACAAGGTTTTTGCCAAGAATAGATATAAATGGTTTGGCAAAGAAGATGAATGTCAGATACCTTCACCAGAAGATAGGTTACGGTTTTTAGATATTTAGCTATTCGTGTTGAATAAAGCCTTCAACTAATCCCATAAATAAGATGGCATTTTAGAAGCTATTTCATAAGTTTTTTGCTCAATTGCTTTTTTTATTTCTTTATCAGCCCCATCTGGACTTGTTTTTAAAATAAGCTCCTCAGCAATTTCCTTTGCTCTTTCTTCAATCATAGCTTCCAAACTATTGTGCCTAGAAATAAACCCATATACCAAATCCATATCTAAAGCACGACCTACCTCTTTTAAGGAGTTAATTGTGATTGACCCTGATTCTTCTCTTTTTTCTAAATCCTTAACGCCTTGTGGAGAAATATGCAACCTTTCCCCTAATTGCCTTAAGGACATTTTAATAGAAACACGAATAGTACTCACCCATCCTTTATATGGTTTTTCTACAGATTTTAATACAGAAAAAGAATTTATTTTCTCTTGGGCTTGATTTAATAATAATTGAGTTGCTGAATTTTTCATAAAGTTATATCTTTAAATTAATATGCAATAATAAAGGTATTACTTTAACTATAAAAATATTTTTAAAGATATGTGATTATACAATTCTATTAATAGAATTAAATTACTGGAATTAACACAATAGAAAACCTTAAAAATATTAAGAAAATTACCTGATTCTACCAGTCATCATTTCCATCCTTGATTAGATGTTCATCTACATTACTAATCCATTGATCTATTGTATATGCTAATTTAATTTTCATTTGACTATAATACTTAGAGTAAATCGATTTAACCTCTCCTTTTTTAAACATCTGACTCCATTCTGTTTGAATATGGTCATTTGCATATCCAGATGTTCCTGCGGGAAAAACTACTAATTTATACCTCCCATTTCTTACTTGGACACTAATATTGTAGTAGAAACGAGACAATCGTACTCCATCAATAAATTGAACACTCCAAGAGCTTTGAGCTTGATTTTGCCTTCTAGAATCTGCATCTCCTGCTTTTGTAAAATCATCCATAGAATTATAATCCCCACTAAATGATGATGCGACTGCTCCAAATGCATTATTATTACGCATCTGCTTTGTCATTATATTTGCATCTTGTAATGGTTGAAATGTTATCATAAAAGCTTCAATTACTTCTGAAGCACTAATTGTAGAATCAATCTTTATAACGCCACTGTACTTTTCATTTGGAGTTTTATCTTCTTCCCAACCCATATTTTCATTGGATGTAGGCATACCTCCATAAATCTTTGTAATTTTTTTATCACTTTACCCAATCCCAATCATTGGAAAAGCAATTAATATCAATAGTAATTTTTTCATATTCTAAATTTTTTAATTAACAAACCCCCAAACCTACAATAAAATAATTGGCTGTTTTATCCGTATTCATACGGATACGCTAAAAATGATAACGCACTAACAAACAATACATTAATCTGATTTTTATGAATTTTGAGTTTTTAAAAAGAAAATAAAAACCTTCTTTTTAATTAATTCTTATTTCCCAAATTTACCTTCTAAACTTCAGAAAATATTACATCCTCAAATAAAAATCTTTACACAATTGCATGTACCCATCAGTGTATTGATGTCTTGCAGTTTCAATCGTTAAGTATTCTATTGTCCTTTCAACTTTATTGAATGAAAATTCTAACATTACTCGTTTTACAGATACTGTCTCATTCCCTTTTACATTACACACTCTATTGCAATATAAGTTGTGAGTTTTAGCAATTCCACAAAATTGTGCTTCAGAATCTTTAGGAATGATTACCCCAAACATTCCTTTTTCTGAAAGTAGATTTGCAGCATTTTCTATTAATTCTTCAAAGGAAAGATAGTTGGTGTGCCGTGCAGTCGCCCTTCTATCTTGCGCTTTATTTTCATGAAAAAAAGGAGGATTGCTAACGATTAAATCAAATTGAGTTTGAGGTTTAAAATCTTGCAAAGATGTATGCTCAATCTTAATCCTTTCTTGCCAATCAGAATTACTAACATTCAACTGTGCTTCTTGACTAGCTATTGCATCAATTTCAATTCCAGTAATGCTGCTTTTTGAGTTTCTTTGCGCAAGCATCAATGCTATCAATCCTGTGCCACAGCCAATATCTAAAATAGTATTTGCGTGTTTGCAAGTTACCCAACTCCCAAGCAATACGCCATCAGTCCCCACTTTCATGGCTGATTTTTCTTGTATTATGGAAAACTGTTTGAATTTAAAAACTGACACCTCAGTTTTATTTGAGCTTACTTTCTAAGCTGGACCAACCTCCACCATTCACTACATTAGTATAGCCTTTAGCTGAAAGTAATTTTGCTGCTCCTGCACTTCTCATTCCTGAAGCACAACAAGTAATAATTGGTTGGTTTTTATCTTTTAGATAATCTAATTTATCAGGCAAATCACCTAATGGAATATTTAATGAGTTTTCAATATGCCCTCCAAAAAACTCTCCACTTGACCTCACATCAATAATAATTCCACCATTAGCAAGCATGGATTTATAATCCGTATTGTCAAAAAATCTTTTCTTCAAAAAGAAAAAAGCAATAATACATAATATAATTAAAGGTAAATGTTTCATCTTATTCTTCTAATAGGTTATATAAATCGTCCAAATTAGGAGAAAGAATCATTTCAATCCTTCTATTAGCACCTCTTCCCTCCTTGGTTTTATTACTTGCAATAGGCACAAATTCAGCCCTACCAGCTGCAGTTAATTGTAAAGGATTTAAGCTAGGGTTTTTCGTTAATACCTTCACTACATTGGTTGCACGCATAACACTCAAATCCCAGTTGTCTTTCACCAAACCTCTTCCACTCAAAGGGATACTGTCCGTATGACCTTCCACCAAAATTTCTAAATCTTTTTGAGGCGCCATAGCAGTTGCCAATTTATTAAGTGCAGCAACACCTCCGCTATTTACCGTATATTTTCCTGACGCAAACAACAAATCTTCCTCTAGTGAAATATACACTTTCCCGTTTCTTTGCTCAATGGTTAGCCCTTCTCCTTCCAAGCCTCTAAGTGCTTTGGAAATGGATTGCTTTAAGGCTGTTACCATAGAATCTTTCTTATTGATAATTGTTTCCAATTCCGTAACTCTTACTGACCTTGCTTCTAATTCTTCTTGCGCTATTTTCAACTCTTGCTCTTTTGCGTCTAAGGAATTGGAAAGCTCATTTAGCTCATCTTCTTTTGCAAAAAGTTCAGTTTGAGCTTCTTCCAATTGTTCCAAAAGTTTTTTGGTTTCTTTAGCTTTATCGGCCATGTATCGGCTATTCTTGGAAGTCAGCAAATCATAAGCATCACTCAATTCATCATATTTATTTTGTAAAATAACTAAGGATTTTCCATTCTGAACAGAATCATTTCTCAACTCAGAAATTTGGGTTTGCAAAGAAACTATAGTCCCTTCCTTTTCTTCCAAATTACTAGCCAAGGCAAGTGCCTTTTTTTCAGATGAAGTTAATGCTAATTTTGTACCTTCTTGATCAGCAATTAAAGCGTTATGAATTTTTGGAGTTACACAAGCACTTAACCCCAAAAGGAGTACGCCAATGTATAGAATAGATTTTTGCATTTTTAAAAATTTTAATCTTCTCAAAATTACAAAGGAAGAAAGGAAGAAAGAGGCTGACTAATAATACTTTTCAACAGGAAAAGATGATAAAATACTAGCGTGACCAATAGCCTTCTATCCAAAAAAATCCGTCCAGACTAATCTCCCAAAAACCTGGGACCCAATGATAACCTCTTTTTTGACGCATCCACTTCCCTTGCACCCAGATATAATCACCATAAAAATCGCTCCATTTCCAGTGCCCATCTACCCAAATATAATTTTTTCTGATTCGATTAGGGCGCTTTACAATTACTCTTGGTCGGTTAGGTTTTACCACCACAACTCTATTAGGGTTATGATGAGTAGGCCTTGTTTTAACAGTAACCCCTCTATGGCGATTTGGTTTTTTAACAGTTACCTTCTTGGTTGTTTTGTTGCGTTTTGACTTTACTACTACTTGTGCAGAAATATTTTGAGTAATAAATAAAGAAGCTGCAAAAAGAAGCAGGAAACTAAAAACTATTTTTTTCATGGCTATATATTTTAAAGATTAGTACTTTTATCACTTCTAACGAAAACTAAAGTTTAAAAGTATGAAAAAATTTATTAATTATTTTTTACAAGGATTACTATACATTGTTCCCATATCAGCAACTCTTTATGTGGTGTATTGGACATTCATAAAAATTGATGGAATTTTACCTTTTCAATTCCCAGGGCTTGGGCTTATTGCAATTATTGCATTAATTACCTTTATTGGTTTTGCAGGTTCGGCAATTATTGCTAGCCCTATCAATTCTTTCTTTCAAGGCTTATTAAAAAAAGTACCATTATTACAAACTATTTATACATCAATGAAAGATTTAATGCGCACTTTTGTTGGAAAAAAGAAAGGCTTTGATCAAGCAGTACTTATCAAACTTTACGAAAATTCAACTATTGAACGTATCGGTTTTATCACAAATGAAGACTTAAGTTCTTTAGGAATAAAAGGAGGTAAAATTTTAGTGTATTTACCCCATTCTTATGCTTTTTCAGGACAACTTTTTGTGGTTGAAAAATCATATATAACCCCTATAGATAAATCATCATCTGAAATAATGAAATTAATTGTCTCTGGTGGAGTAACCGAAATTGAAAAATAAACTAAATTTGTAGCTTTAAAATTCAACTTATGAAAAAAAATATACTTATTCTTTCTGCTCTTCTTTTTAGTCTAACTGTTTTTGCTAGCGACACAACTACAGTTCGAATACATGATCATACCGACATGACTTCGTATGGAAACTATGATGAATGGGGTGTCCTGCCTGATGCTACTAAAGATTACCGAAAAGTATATCTACACTATACCATGGGTTGTGCAGCCGGAGGATGTTCTGACTGGGACTATACTTCACAAATTTTTGTTCGCCACAGAACAGGTGAAATTGATTCATCACTACTAACAGCGCCTTTATTTACTGTGAATGGCTCAGCAACTGATTCAATTCATTACAGCAGTGACTCAACTTATTTTCATTTTTGGGACACCACAACAAATGATTTAGATTCCGCACTATACATAAATTATGAAATAATAGAATTTAATGATGCTAATAATCCAACAACTCCTACTGACACTATAAATGGTTGGATGGCAAATTTCTATAACATGGAATTTGATAGTTTAGGAAATATTATTGACTCTAACTTTGTAGCTTCTAACACATCAATGTATCTTACTTACCATTCTTGGTATCAAGTTTATGATGTTATTGAAAACTATGAATTGGCTCGTGTAATCACTCCTTATGGAAGTGGTTTGGCTAACAACTGGGAATTTACTCATGTATTTGATGTTACTGATTTCATACAAATCCTTAGAGATTCTGTAGAAATAAGATGTCATTACAGTGGTTGGTCATCAGGATTTAGTGCTACACTCGATTTTGAATTTATTGAGGGGACTCCTGCTAGAGATGTTGTGAAAATGGAAAACATCTATTCTGGAGGATACAACTATTCTTCTTCCATTGATTTTGAAGCCACTAAATTAACTCCTCAAACAAAATTTATTGAAGGAAATAGCACACAAGCTATGATAAAAATGGTATCAACTGGTCATAGTTTTGACAATAATATAAATGCTGCTGAGTTTAATCCTATTAATTATCACTTAAAGCTTGATGGAATACAATCCCACACACAATATAATTGGGATGATAATTGTGGTGAAAATCCTATTTACCCTCAAGGAGGAACTTGGATTTACGATAGAGCAAATTGGTGTCCAGGAAAAAAAGCTCAGGCTTTTAACCATGAAATCACACCATATATTAATGCTGGAGATTCTATTGAAATAAATATCGATTTTGATAGTTTTAGCTGGAGTCCTCATCCAGGAACATCATGTCCTATACAACAAGGGGGAATCTGTTATAATGGTGGCTTAGGTCAAACGCCTTTATATACAATTCAATGTCAATTATTCCAATATGAAGGTACTAATTTTAGTAATTCTGCAGAAATTATTGACATTATCAGACCATCTTTAAAAGATGAACATAGTCGTAAGAATCCTATTTGCGGGAAGCCATTAATAAAGATTAGAAATTATGGTAGTTCTGCTTTAACATCTTTAGATATTGATTACCAAGTAGTTGGCGGAACAACACACACTTATACTTGGAATGGTAATCTAGCTTTCCTAGAAACAGAAGAAGTAGAGCTTCCAAACCTTACAAATTGGTCAGGTAGTGAAAATACTTTTGAAGTAATACTAAAAAACCCTAATGGTCAGACAGATGACTATACTGAAAACAACACAATGCAAGGCGAATTTGAATATGTACCAGATTACCCTGAAACTTTTGCGCTTTGGGTCGGCACAAATGGGGGTGTTATTAATACCTTCACACAAGAATCTGAAACTACTTGGGATTTTTATAATGACAATGGAAGTATTGAACACACAAGCGGAACCCTTCTAGGAAATACTCAATATCGTGATACTATAACTTTTGTTCCTGGCTGCTACACATTCATAATGTCTGATACTGATGAAGATGGTTTAGATTTTTGGGCAAATAATGATGGTGGAGGCATGGTTCGTTTTCGTGAAATTGGAGCCAGTTGGTTAAAAACATTTAACCCTGACTTTGGAACCAATATTATACATCAATTTACTGTAGGATATTCTCAAACAACAATATCGACTGAGGAGGTAAACAATTGGGATATTTTCCCTAACCCTACAAAAAGCAGTATAACTATTGAAGGCTTATCAGATGGAGAGACAAATATTATTCTACAAGATAATCTTGGAAAAACAATTGTTGCTAAAAAAGTTTCCAATTCAGGTTTTATCTCTGAAATTTTAAATTTAGAACCATTCAAAAATGGGATATATTTCATCAAAATATCTAATTCTAAAGAAGAAATAACGAAAAAAGTAGTAAAAATATAAATGAAATATTGTAATTCATTAACACAGTATTCTCGCTATAAAACGCGTGAAGTAAAAGTAGGTAATTTAGGTTTTGGAGGGGACAACCCCATCCGAGTACAATCCATGACCACTACTGATACAATGGATACCCAAGCTACTGTAGAGGAATCCATAAGAATGATAGAAGCGGGTTGTGAACTCGTGCGTATTACTGCACCCAGTAAAAAGGAGGCACATAACCTACAAAACATAAAAAATGAATTGGCAAAAAGAGGTTACAACACTCCTATTGTTGCCGATATTCACTACACACCAAATGCAGCTGAAATAGCCGCCAAAATTGTAGAGAAAGTTAGAGTAAATCCTGGAAACTATGCTGATAAAAAGAAGTTTGAGGAAATTGAATATACAGATGAAAGTTATACGGATGAGCTTATCAGAATAAGAGAAAAATTTACTCCCCTTGTTAAGATTTGTAAAGAGCACGGTACAGCCATGCGAATAGGTACAAATCACGGTTCCTTATCTGATAGGATTTTAAGCCGTTATGGCGACACACCAAAAGGAATGGTAGAATCGGCAATGGAATTTTTACGCATTTGCCGAGATGAAGATTATCATGAGATTATTCTTTCAATGAAAGCCTCTAACACTAGAGTAATGGTACAGGCCTACCGATTATTGGTAGCAGAAATGATAAAAGAAGGAATGAATTACCCTCTTCATTTAGGCGTTACTGAAGCAGGGGAAGGTGAAGATGGAAGAATAAAATCGGCAGTAGGGATAGGTACACTTTTAGCAGATGGAATAGGAGATACTATTAGAGTTTCCTTAACAGAAGTACCTGAATTTGAAATGCCAGTTGCACAAGAATTATTGAGTCATTTCACTGGTATTGAAGCTCATGAAAAGATAGAGGAAATCACAAAAAATCCTTTACATTCTTTTGATTATAATAGAAGAGAAACTAATGAGGTGTTGAATATTGGAGGGAAAAATGTGCCAATTGTAATGGCTGATTTTTGTTTGAAAAAGAAAATCACACCTGCATCCTTTTTTGGAATTGGCTCTAACTATTCTGTTCCTTTGGACAAGTGGAATCTTACTGATATGGCTGCCGATTATGCTTTTGTAGGCAACCATGATGTTGACTTTGAAGTTCCAGGTACTTTAGGAATTATTTACAATTATAAAAAGTGGTTAAAAGTGAAGAAGGGATATCCTTTTTTAACAATAAATGATTATTTGGATAAAGCAGAAATTTCTGATAAACTGAATATCATTTATGTATGTCTTACTGATTTGAGTGATGAACTTTACAGCAAACTAAAAACAGATACAACAGCTGTTTTGATGATAGATACTTATAATAAAAATGGTGTTGCTGAACAAAGAAAACTTTTTACAGAACTCATGAATAATGGAGTAGAAACTCCTGTTGTTATTGGTAGAGCTTATGGTGATTTGTCAGTAGAACAATTACAGCTTTCAGCTAGTGCTGATTTTGGAGCGTTATTATTAGATGGCTTAGGAGATGGGATATTTGTTGCGGCAGAAAATTGTGGTTCTGATCAATCAATAAATTCATTAGCATTCGGGATACTACAAGCGAGTAGAACTAGAATTTCTAAAACGGAATATATTTCTTGCCCGAGTTGCGGAAGAACCTTGTTTGATTTACAAGAAACAACTGCAAAAATCAGAAAAGAAACCGACCATTTGAAAGGCGTTAAAATCGGGATTATGGGTTGTATTGTAAACGGACCAGGAGAAATGGCAGATGCCGATTATGGATATGTAGGAACTGGAAAAGGAAAAATTACACTCTACAAAGAACAAACGGTAGTGGAGAAAAATATCCCTGAAGAAAAAGCAGTAACCGCCTTAATTAATCTTATAAAAGAACATGGTGATTGGGTAGAAAGGAAATAACTTCTCAATACAATATTCACTTCACTTTTTCGTTTTTAAAGTTATTATTTCAATAAAATTTAATCAATTAATCTAGTAAATATATTTTTAGGTACTTTGCTTTGCATAGTACTGTATTTTATTTAATTTTACCATCAACAAAGCAATAACTATGATAAATATTACTGGCTTACACAAATCATATCAAATGGGGAAAAATTCCCTACATGTATTAAAGGGAATTGATTTTAAAGTTGAAGAAGGAGAATTGGTAGCAATTATGGGTTCTTCTGGTTCAGGAAAATCCACCCTACTAAATATTATTGGTATGTTGGATGTTGCCAATGAGGGGACTTACACGCTTGACAATGTCCCAATTGAAAATTTGGATGAAACAAAAGCAGCCAAATACCGAAATCAGTTTCTAGGATTTATCTTTCAATCCTTCAATCTTATCAATTACAAAACCGCTTTAGAAAATGTAACTTTACCTTTATATTACCAAGGTAAAAAAAGAGAGGAAAGACAAGAAAAAGCACTTAACTACTTAGAAAAAGTAGGATTAAAAAATTGGGCTACTCATTTGCCAAGCGAACTTTCAGGAGGACAAAAACAAAGAGTTGCTATAGCAAGAGCATTAGTGAGCCAACCCAAAGTATTATTAGCTGATGAGCCAACTGGTGCTTTGGATTCTACCACTTCCAATGAAGTAATGGCTTTAATACAAGAAATAAATAATCAGGGGAAAACAATTTTAGTTGTAACCCATGAGGAAGAAATTGCATTGATGTGCAAACGCATTGTTCGTCTTAAAGATGGAATGATTGTAGAGGATACTTTAGTAAACCAAAAAAAGGCGATATAACTCATGTTTAATAAAGACAGCTGGATAGAAATTTTTGATACCATTCGTAAGAACAAGCTAAGGACTTTCTTATCTGGTTTTACAGTTGCTTTAGGAATTTTCATCTTTGTTATTCTATTCGGTTTTGGAAATGGATTAAGTAATACTTTTCAGAAATTCTTTAATGATGACAATACCAATAGTATGTTCATTTCATCTAGCAGAACCACTGAGCCATTTAAGGGGTATGAAGCTGGCAGAAAAATAGAGTTTGACAATGCCGACCTAAAAGCAATTATCGATAATTTTGACAAATACCTAGAAAGTATAAGCCCTAGAATTTATGATTATGCAAATATAAAATACAAACACAAAAGCAATAATTATTCTATAAGAGCCGTAAGCCCCTCACATCAATATAACGAGATGACAATTATGATGCAAGGGCGATTTTTAAATGAAGATGATATCACTCATAAAAAAAGACATGCTGTTATTGGTCGCTTAGTTGCACTCGATTTATTTGAAGATGAGAATCCTATAGGAAAATATATTGACGGTAGTGGACATACCTGGAAAGTGATTGGTGTTTTCCAAGATGATGGAGGGGATAGAGAAGAACGCACAGTTTACATCCCCTACACAAGCTTACAAAAAATAAAGAAAAATACGGATAAGATAGACGAAATAATTGTAAGCTACAAACCTGAAATTGGTTATGCTGGGGCACTTGAATTTGAACAAAAACTAAAACAATTCTTAAAAACAAAAAAAAATATATCTGCAAGAGATAGAGGAGGAATATACATTAGAAATGTAGCTGATAACCTTAAAGAAAATCAACAATTTGCTAATGTATTACAATGGGTCATATCATTTATAGGAATTGGCACTTTGATAGCAGGTATTATTGGGATAAGTAATATAATGGTATTTGTAGTAAAAGAACGTACAAAAGAATTAGGAATTAGAAAAGCTATTGGGGCAAGCCCAAGGAGTATTATTGCTATGATATTACAAGAAGCTATTTTCATTACTACTTTTTCAGGTTATTTTGGACTTATCATTGGGATAGCTACATTAAGTTTAATTGGTGATACGCTTGAAGCAGAATATTATATTACCAACCCTTATATTGAAATTTCTACTGCAATAACTGCCACCATCATACTTATATTATTTGGTGCATTAGCAGGGTACTTACCGGCCAGGAGGGCTGCCAGGATAAAACCAATTATTGCCCTAAGAGACGAATAAATGAAAACACTATTTGATAAAGATACTTGGCAAGAGATTTTCAGTTCTATAGGGCAGAATAAAGTGCGTACTATAATTACTGTTATTGGCGTACTTTGGGGAATCTTTTTATACATAGTGCTTTCAGGTGCTGCTAAAGGAGTTGATAATGGTTTTGAAAGACAGTTTGAACGCATATCTTCCAATAGTTTATTTGTATGGGGAGAGGTAACCTCAGTTCCTTATGATGGTTTTAAAACAGGAAGATCGATAAATTTTAAACTCAGTGATGTTGCTGCTCTAAAAAATAGAATTCCTGAAATTCAGCATATTGCCCCTAGAAATAGTAGTGGTGTTTTTGGAGGCTCTAAAGCTCAACTTGTAAATGGTCAAAAAAAAGGAAGCTATAACATTTATGGAGACTTTCCAATTCTCACGACTATTACTACCAAAAATATTTTTGAGGGAGGAAGGTTTATTAATGAATCTGACATTCAAAATAAAAGAAAAGTTTGTGTTATTGGTGAGAGAACCCTACAAGAACTATTTGAAGAAGGTGAAACCCCAATTGGTAAATTTGTCCGTATTAATGGAATTTATTTCAAGATAATTGGTGTGAATAAATTTGTTGACGGAGGAGGTCCTGGCGATGATGGGGATATCTTTCTTCCATTTACTACTTATCAAAGGTTATATAATACAGGGGAATATGTTGACTTCCTGCTAGTTGCCGCTTACCCTGAAGCTGATATTGTAAAAGTAGAGGCTGATATTCGTGCTGTTTTAAAAGAATTGCATCATATAAGCCCTATAGATAAAAGAGCATTAGGAGGTTTTAATATTGGAAAAATGTTTAAGCAAATTACTCAGTTTGCATCAGGAATGACTTTCCTTTCGATGGTAATTGGATTAGCTACTATTATAGGAGGAATTATTGGAATTGGAAACATTCTACTCATATCTGTAAAAGAACGGACAAAAGAAATAGGCATAAGAAGAGCTATTGGAGCAACTCCTAAAGAAATTAGAACACAAATTATGTTAGAATCAGTTTTTCTAACTGTTATTGCAGGAATTATTGGAATTATACTTGGTGCATTAGTGCTCTCAGCAATAAATATGGCAACAAAAAACATGATTGATTTACCTTTTACAAATCCTACTGTACCTATTTCTTATATATTAGGTGCACTATTTTTAATGGTAGTTTTAGGAACATTAATTGGACTTATTCCTGCACATAGAGCTATAAGCATAAAACCTATTGACGCATTAAGAGAAGAATAATAAACAACTAAAAAAAATAACAATAAATTAAATATTATGAAAAAGAAAATTGGAATAGCAGTTTTAGTTACAGGTATTGTTTACGCAAGCGCCTTCTTTATCAAATCTAATAGTAAGGCCTTATTAGATTATGAAACTACTACGCTTACAATAGCCACTATTGAAAATAAAATAGTAGCTACAGGCAAAGTAGTGCCTGAAGATGAAGTAGAAATAAAACCTCAAATTGCTGGTATTATTGAAAAAATCATGGTGCAAGAGGGAGAGAAAGTTAACGCCGGGGATTTACTGGCAATCATTAAAGTTGTTCCTAACGAACAAAGCCTGAACAATGCCCAAGGTCGAGTAAAAAATTCGGAATATATTTTAACAAATATGCAGTCAGAATTTGATAGAAATAAAACTTTGTATTCAAAAGGAATTATCTCAGAACAAGAATATAATAACATTGAACTAAAATACAATCAATCGGTACAGGATTTGGAAAATGCAAAAAGTGATTTGCAAATTATCAAACTCGGTTCAGCAGGAGGTTCCAGCATAGCCAACACCAACATTCGCGCAACTGTTACAGGTACTGTTCTTGAAATTCCAGTAAAAAAAGGAGACCAAGTTATCCAAGCCAATACCTTTAATGCAGGAACAACTATCGCTACTATTGCTGATTTGAACATCATGATTTTTGAAGGAAAAGTAGATGAAGCAGAAGTAGGGAAATTGGGACAAGACATGCCACTTGTCGTAACTTTAGCCGCTATTGAAGACAAAGAATATGCTGCAAAACTAAAATTCATTGCTCCAAAAGGGATAGAGGAAGCAGGAGCTGTACAATTCAAAATTGAAGGAGAAGTTTACTTGGATGACGAGTACTTTGTAAGAGCAGGGTACAGTGCTAATGCTTCAATTATAACTGAAAGAAGAGATAGTGTACTTGCAATTAGTGAAGCGCTTTTGCAATATGATTTAAAAACTAAAGAAGCTTATATTGAAGTTGAAATTGGCGAACAAGAATTTGAAAGAAGAGAAATAGAACTTGGGCTATCTGATGGAATAAATGCTGAGATACTTTCAGGAGTTACTAAAGATGATAAAATAAAAATATGGAACGAAACAGAGCCTGAAAAGAAAACAGGAGTAAGTATTGAACTACATTAAAAATACGATTATGAAAATATTAAAACTTAGCATACTCCTACTATTTTTAAGCACTAACATACAAGCCCAAGAAGTATGGACACTTGAAAAATGTGTAAACCGTGCAATTGAAAAAAACATTTCTATTAAGCAATCACAAGCTGATTTAAAAAGTACTAGCTTAAGCAAAACAACTGCTATTGCTAATTTTTTACCTAGCCTTAATTTAGGAAGTTCTCATTCTTGGAATGTAGGGCTTAACCAAAATATCACCACTGGGCTGTTAGAAAACATGACTACTACTTCTGCTTCCATGAATGCGAATGTGGGAATTGATATTTTTAATGGACTGCAGAATATTCAGCAATTATACCGTGCTAACCTCAGCATATTGGCTAGCCAATATCAATTGACAGATATGAAAGAAAACATTTCTTTATTAGTTGCTAATTCTTACTTGCAAATCTTATTTAATCGTGAAAGTTTAGAAGTACAACAATCCCAACTAACAATTGCCAATGAAGAATTAATAATTGCAAGGGAACGCCTAAAAACAGGAATTATCCCGCAAGGAGATGTACTAGAGATTGAAGCTAATCTTGCTACTATTGAACAAAATGTAGTGGTAGCCGAAAACAATTATCAACTTTCAAAAATTGCCTTGGCACAACTGCTACTTATTTCTGATTTTAACAATTTTGAAATTGCACAAGAAACAGCAATTACTTCTGAATCAACAATACTAAACACCAGTGTAAATACAATTTACAATACTGCTGTTGCCAAAAGAAGTGATGTGAAATTGGCAGAAACAAATCTGAAAATTGCTAAGAAAGATTTAGCTATTTCAAAGGGGAGTCTTTTGCCAAAACTTAGTGGTTTTTACTCTTACAATTCAAGAGTACTTTTTGATGACCCAACTGATATCTCAAGTCAATTAGATAGAAATGCAGGGAAGAATTTTGGACTTCAATTATCTATTCCTATTTTTAATGGAATGGCCAACAATACAAATATTAAGAGAAGTAAAATTAATATTCAGAAATCAACTTATGCTTTGGAACAAGTAAAATTGGATTTGGAAAATACAATTAACCAAGCTTATAATGATGCCAAAGGTTCTTTAAAAGCACATCAGGCAGCTGAAAAAACATTGAAAGCGCGTAAACTAGCGTATGAATATGCTAAGGAGCGATTTGATAATGGAGGAATGAATACCTTTAATTTCCTACAAGCAGGACAAAGATATGAGGCCGCACAATCAGAATTGATAAAAACAAAATACAATTATATTTTCAAATTGAAAGTATTAGAATTTTACTTTGGTGAAGCTAGTTTGTAATAACTAATCCACCTTTATTTTAGCAGCAACTTCTTTTGCTTTTTCTACTAGTTCAGTTGTACTTTCTGTTCCATGTGCTAAGGCAACAGCCATTCTTCTGTAAGGGCGTGTTGTTGGTTTTCCAAAAATCTTGAAATCAGTATTTGGAAATGCAGCAGCTTCATTTAATCCTGTAAAAGCAGGCCAATTATTATTTTCTTTATTAGCCAACACTACAACTGAAGCCCCATTTCTTATCAATGGAATATCCAGAACAGGTATTCCCAATATTGCACGAGCATGCAATTCAAATTCTGTAAAATCTTGTGTTCCAGCAAGCGTTACCATACCTGTATCGTGTGGTCTTGGTGAGAGTTCTGAAAAGTAAACTCCATCTTTCCCAACAAAAAACTCTACTCCCCAAATTCCGCTACCACCAAGCGCTTTAGTTACTTTATCTGCCATTTCTTGAGCAGTTTTTAGATGAACATCTTCCATAGCCATAGGTTGCCAACTTTCTTGGTAATCTCCTCTTTCTTGCCTATGCCCTATTGGCGGGCAGTAAAGCGTATTTCCATTATTTTGCGTAAGCGTTAAAAGTGTAATTTCATAATCAAAATCAATAAAAGCTTCTACAATTACCTCCATCAAATCCCCTCTTGATCCTTCCAAAGCATAGTTCCATGCTTTTTCAATATCGGCTTCAGTTTTAATAACCGATTGCCCTTTCCCTGAGCTTGACATTAAAGGTTTTACTACACAAGGCATTCCTGTAAAGGCAACTCCCTCTTTCAATTCTTGGTAAGAAGTAGCGTATTTGTACTTAGCCGTTTTTACTCCTAAATCAATAGCTGCCAAATCACGAATTGCTTTACGGTTCATGGTAAAGTTTGCTGCCTTTGCGGATGGAATTACCGTAAATCCTTGCTTTTCATAATCATAAAATCGTTCGGTACGGATACTCTCTACTTCAGGAACAATAAAATCAGGTTTATGCTTAGCAACAATTCTATCTAATTCTGCACCATCTAACATGTTGATAATTTCACACTCATGAGCCACTTGCATAGCAGGAGCATTTTCATAATTATCTACCGCAATAACATATTTTCCTAGTCTTTGCATTGCAATTACCACTTCTTTTCCTAGTTCTCCTGAACCTAATAATAGTATCTTATTTCTCATTTTACAAAAGTAAGAAGATTTACCACTTGAGTAAATAAGAAGTTGTTTTTTCACATCTAAATAGGAGTATTATATTTAGTATCTTTGGCTTCAAATATTCTAAACATGATGAAAATTGTAAAAACCCTAAGCATAATCTTTCTTACTTTTATTTGCTTAACTGCATTTGCTCAAAAGCCTAAATGGGAAAAAGCATCTTTCCAAGTTACAGGAAATTGTGAAATGTGTAAAACTAAAATTGAAGATTCTGCAAAAGGAATTGAGGGGGTAAAAACAGCAAAATGGAATGTTGTAAACGGAAAAATGAAAGTAAAATTTAATCCTGAGATTACTAACACTGATAAAATACAAAAAACAATAGCTAGCATTGGCTATGATACTGAAAAACACAAAGCAACTGATGAAGATTACAATAATCTACACTACTGTTGCAAATACGAAAGAGAACAATAAAATTACAAAATGAAAAAAACACTACTTATTATTTTTGCTATCCTAACATCTTTAGGATTTGCTTACGCACAAACTACTGCAACAAATTTTACTACTAACGATTGTGACGGAATATCACATACATTGTTTGATGAATTAGATGATGATAAAGTAATTGTAATTTCTTGGGTAATGCCTTGTACTCCCTGCGCTACTTATGCGGGATATGCAGCTGATGCAGTACAAGCTTTTGCAACAAGCCATCCAGGGAGAGTAAAACATTATCTAGCTGATGACTATGCAAACTCTACTTGTTCTTATTTATCAGGTTGGGCGTCAAACTATAATATTTCAACTGATGCTGTTTTTTCTGATGGACAATTAGACATGAGTGATTACGGAACACCAGGAATGCCGAAAGTAGTTGTTTTAGGTAAAAATTCTCACACTATTTATTATAATAAAAATGATAATACAATCACTCAAATTGATGTAGAGGACGCAATAACACTTGCACTTACTGCTACAGTTGGTATTGATGAAGAAGCGACTAATTTACAATTAAATGCATACCCTAATCCTACTACTGGTTTTATTAATATTGAATACACTTCACAGTCTCCTGTTCAGTTTGATGTAATTAACATGTTAGGAGAAAAAGTACTAAGCCAAAACACAAACAATACTAAAAACGCTACTGTTGATGTAAGTAATTTAACTAAAGGAATTTATTTTTTAAGAATGATTGCTGACTCAAAAACAACAAATCTTAAATTCACTCTGAGTAACTAAAATGCGTTTAATTATACCTGCTTGTTTTAGTTTACTTTTTCAAAGTATTGCCTTTTCACAAGGTTGTTGTTCAGGTGGGGGAAGCAACCCTATTGCTGGTGGAGCTGCTACTGGAGTGTTGCAACAATATCAAATGGAGGTATCGCTAAACTACCAAAATAATACTTCTAGTACATTTTTTGAAGGCAAAGAAGAAATTCCACAAGAGGGAATATATGATGAGCTCAGTAGTCAATACCTTTTTTTAAGAACAGACTATGGGTTTAATAAAAAGCTAACCCTATCTTTAGCTACAGGATATCATTTAAATAAATCATTGAGCCTAAAAGGAGGAGATTCTAGCGCTACTACTTCAGGAATGGGGGATATAATTATCTTTCCAAGATATGACATTTACAATGAAACGAATGGAAACATCCGTACAGAAGTAACCTTAGGATTTGGAGCTAAACTACCTATTGGTTCTCATACCGATTCTATGGAAATACGAACTGATATTTGGGAGTTAATACCCCCAACTATTCAGCTTTCTACTGGAAGTACAGACTTGATGTTTTATTCTTTCTTTTTTAGGGAATATAAAAAACAAAAATTTCGTGTTTTTGTAAATTCACTTTACATAAAGAAGGGGTATAATTCTTTAGATGAAAAATTTGGGGACTACACAAGTTTATCCGTATTTGCTAGCAAAACATTTTTCAGAAAATGGGGACTAACTACCCAAATAAAAGGAGAGAATGTTGGTCAATTACAAGCTAGACAATCTAAATTAATTGGGTTAATGTCAAATGAATTTGAGGCAATGAACTTTCTTGAAAAACAAAACGCAACAGGTGGAAAAAAATTATTTTTCATTCCACAAATCAGTTATTCAAAAAACAACTTTACATTCTTTGCTACAAGTGAAATTCCACTTTATCAAAACCTAAATGGCGTGCAATTTGCTTCACAAAATCAATTTACAATTGGAATTAATTACCGTTTTCTTACCAAAGAATGTCCTCCAGAAGTTAAACTATAAATTGATTTCACACATATAAATAGAATAGAAAAGAGGGCTGACTTATCAGCCCTTTTTTATTTATAGTAAACTAATTATTGCTCTTAACTCCAAAGATTTGTTGGGTAAACACCATCAGCAATACACTTAGTAATTGCAGCAACTGCCATAGGCTTGTCTTCTTTGTAAGTTACCCCAAACCAATTATCATCAGTAGGAATTACACGCACAGCCATTTGCTTACTTACTATCATATCTGTAACAATATTGGGTATGTAATATTCAGCAGTTGGGTTATCAGGATTTTCCCTCATAAAAGCATGCAATCCTTTTTCAATTTCATTGAATATTGAAGGATGGAAACCCCAGTAGTTCATGGAAACAGGCACATTTTTATCTACTGTTCCAAGCGCCTCATCACTTCCTACATTATAATTAACAACTCCATTTTGGGCTGCAATTTTTGTTCTTTCAATCACCTCAACAAGGTTGTTTTTATCATCTACTTGGCACACTCCTCTGTTTACTGTACCGTGTTCGGATAAGGTATTGTGCAAAGTATAGCCTACCATTGCCATCAATGATGGCGAACAGTCTTTAGTTAAGAAATCAGCAATTAATTGGAACGACCCAGCACCATAATAATCATCAGCATTAATAACTGCAAAGGGTTCGTTTATTACATCTTTTGCCACTAGCACAGCATGTGATGTTCCCCAAGGTTTTGTACGCTCAATAGTTGTGATTCCTTCCACTTTTACATTTAAAGGCTGGTACACATATTCAATAGCAATTTTATCGGCAAACTTATCAAAGCGAGCACGAAAAGACTCATCAAACTCTCTTCTGATAACAAATACTATTTTTCCAAATCCTGAATTAATGGCATCATATATTGAGTACTCAATAATTGGCTCTTCATTTGGGCCAATTCCATCAATTTGTTTTAGGCCACCATAACGGCTTCCCATTCCTGCTGCTAAAATTAATAATGTTGGTTTCATTTTTATCTTTTATATATTGTTTAAAAACATTTTTGATATATACTTTCCTAGTATATCATATTCTATATTCACTACTGTTCCCTCTTCAATTTCATGAAAATTAGTGTGTTCATGCGTATAAGGTATTATCGCTACCGAAAAAGAAGTGTCCTTTGAGTTAATAACCGTTAAGCTCACCCCATTCACACAAACTGATCCTTTTTCTACTGTCATACCCTCTGTCTGCTTGTGCTTAAAAGTATATACGAACGAACCTTTTTCATCTTTAACTTCTACACACTTTGCTATTTGATCAACATGACCTTGTACCATATGTCCATCAATCCTCCCTCCTACTTTTAGGCATCTTTCCATGTTTACCTTGCTACCTACTTCCAGCAAACCAATATTGGATTTTTCCAAGGTTTCCTTAATGGCCGTAACCGTATATTCATCATCATTAATAGCAACTACCGTAAGGCATACGCCATTATGTGCCACACTCTGGTCTATCTTTAACTCATTAGTAATAGCTGATTTTAAAGTAATATGAACATTACTCCCCTCACTTTCTACTTTTACTACCTCAGCTATTTGTTCTATTATTCCTGTAAACATATTAATAATCAATTACCTGCTCTTCCATCTCTGGCATTTCTCTTTCCACATAATGCTGAGTTCTTAGTTGTGGCTCAAACCCTGCTTCTTTTATACATTCCTGTATGCTATTGGCCGTAAACCTATGGGGTGCTCCTGCAGCCGAAACTACATTTTCCTCAATCATGATTGAACCCATATCATTTGCTCCTCCATGCAAAGTAAGTTGTGCAGTATCTGCACCAACCGTAAGCCATGAAGTTTGAATATTCACAATATTCGGTAGCATTATTCTACTAATGGCAACCATACGCATATACTCATCAGCTGAAGTATTATTATTTATTCCTTTCACTCTTTGCAATAGTGTACCATCATCCATAAACGGCCAAGCAATAAAGGCCAAGAACCCATTTTCTCCTTCAGGTTTTTGCGCTTGTACTTCTCTTATTCTTACTAAATGATCAAAGCGTTCTTCTATCGTTTCAATATGACCAAACATCATTGTTGCTGATGTTGTAAGCCCTACTTTATGGGCTACTTTCATTACATCTAACCACTCTTGCCCAGTACATTTCCCTTTGGAAATTAAACGCCTAACTCTGTCGCTTAAAATTTCGGCTCCAGCTCCTGGCATACTATCCATTCCTGCCTTCTTCAATTCAGTAAGAGCATGTTCATGCGTATGCCCCCCAATCTTACAAATATGTGCAACTTCAGGTGGCCCTAATGCGTGCAGTTTCATGTTCGGATAAAGTGCTTTTAAATCACGGAATAGTTTCGTGTAATAATCCAAACCTAACCCTGGGTGATGTCCTCCTTGTAATAATAACTGATCGCCTCCAAATTTAATGGTTTCTTCTATTTTTACCTTATAAGTTTCTAGGTCAGTTACATATACTTCTTCATGCTTAGGATGACGGAAAAAATTACAGAATTTACAATTTGCAGTACAAGCATTAGTCGTATTTACATTACGGTCAATCTGCCAAGTAACAACATTACCAGGCACTTGCATTTGCCTTAGTTCATTTGCCACCCACATTAAGTCAGCAGTAGGTACATTTTCATACAAATACTGACCTTCCTCAGCTGATAAAAATTCTTTTTTCAATGCCCTTTCAAGCAATAGCTTACTATCCATAAAATTACTTAGTTTTGTGCGTTCAAAATTACACAATATTATGAAGACTACAATTAAAAAAGCAACTGCAAATAAGATTGATTTAAGTTCTGAAGGAAATATCATTCATATTTATAGTGAAAGCTCAGATAGTAATAACATTTTTTTAAGAGAAGGGGAGTTAGAATACCTTAAAAAACATATAAATAATAAAGAAATTGTTAGCATAAACCATTTAAATCGATTTATCCATTTTGTAAAGATAAAAGAAGAAACGGATAGCAATAAACATGCTGAAAATTGTAGGATTTTAGGGGATAAACTACATGATTTAGTAAAGGATAACAAATGTATTTCTCTTGTCTTTAACAAGGAATCCCTTAATGAAGGGCTTTTAATTGCTGAAGGATTAGCATTATCTAACTACACTTTTACAAAGCACAAAACCGATCCAAAACCAAACAAGTTAGAAACTATATTTCTAAGCCATGTTTCTGAAGATGATGCTAAAGAACTAGAAAATACTGTTGCTGCTGTTTACCTTACCAGAAACCTTATCAATGAGCCTTTTTCCCACCTTACTGCTAAGGAACTTGCTGAGTCTGCTGTTCAATCTGGAAAAGAAAATGGAATGAAGATTACTGTTTTCAATAAAAAGAAAATTGAAGCGTTAAAAATGGGAGGACTTTTGGCGGTAAATAAAGGAAGTATTGATGAGCCAACCTTTACTATTATGGAATGGAATCCAAAAAACGCAACTAACAAACAACCTATCGTTTTAGTTGGGAAGGGTATTGTTTATGATACTGGTGGTTTAAGTTTAAAACCAACAGCCAACTCTATGGATTTAATGAAAATTGACATGGGGGGTGCAGGTACCGTAATTGGTGCTATGCAAGCCATTTCAGCCAACAAATTAGATAAACATGTTATTGCTTTGCTACCTGCAACTGATAATCGCCCATCTGGGAATGCTTATGCTCCTGGTGATGTAATTACTATGTATGACGGCACAACTGTAGAGGTATTAAACACTGATGCTGAAGGTAGAATGGTACTTGCTGATGCACTTAGTTTTGCAAAAAAATACAAACCAGAATTAGTAATTGATTTAGCAACATTAACAGGAGCGGCAGTAGCTGCCATTGGACATTATGGTTTTGTAAGTATGCATGAGGGCGCTAAAGAAGAACATGCTGAATTAAAGAAAGTTGGTGATAAAGTACATGAGCGCTTAGCAGAATTTCCTTTTTGGGAGGATTATGGCGAATTGATTAAATCAGATATTGCAGATATTAAAAACTTAGGAGGACCTTACGGTGGGGCAATTACTGCAGGTAAATTTTTAGCTCATTTTACTGATTATCCTTTTATTCATATTGATTTACCTGGAGTATATTCAAAGGCTAAATATGGCTACAGAGGGAAAGGGGCTACAGGAATGGGAGTAAGATTATTATACCAATTCATTAAAAACAGAGCATAATGTCAAAAATTAAGGTTGGAATTTCAATTGGTGATTTGAATGGTATTGGAATGGAAATCATCATCAAAACATTTAAGGACAGTAGAGTTATGGATTTTTGTACGCCTATTATTTTTGGCTCATCAAAAGTGGCTGCTATTCACAGAAAAACACTTGAAATGCAGGACTTTAATTTTAACATTATCAATGATATTAAAGAAGCGCACCCCAAAAAAGCAAACCTACTTAATATTTGGAAGCAAGAAGTAGAAATTAAATTTGGTGAAGCAACCACTACCTCAGGTGAGCACGCATTTGATTCTTTAAAACAAGCCACCCAAGCTTTAAAGGATAAACAAATTGATGTACTTGTTACTGCCCCAATAAACAAAGCTTCAATCCAAGAAAAAGTAAGTGGTTTTATTGGACATACTGAGTTCCTGCAAGGAAATTTTGATGGTGAATCATTAATGATAATGATAAGTGAGGCAATGAAAATTGCTTTTGTAACTGGTCATGTTCCATTAACAGAAGTTAAGAAAGCTATTACTCCTGAAAACATACTTGCAAAAACTGAAAAACTAAACAATTCTTTAATTCAAGATTTTGGTATCAGAAAACCTAAAATTGCAATACTTGGACTTAACCCTCATGCAGGGGAAGAAGGAATGTTAGGAAGTGAAGAAAATGACATTATTTCACCTGCCATAAAAAAGATGAAAGAAAATGGAGTTATGGCATTTGGTCCCTATCCTGCCGACAGCTTTTTTACACCTAAAAATTTAAACTCTTTTGATGGCATACTTTCAATGTATCATGATCAAGGATTAACTGCCTTCAAAACCTTATCCTTTTCAGAAGGAATAAACTATACAGCAGGGCTAAACATTGTAAGAACTTCCCCTGTACATGGTACAGCTTATGAAATAGCTGGTAAGGCAGTGGCTGATGAAACTTCCTTTAGAGAAGCGCTATTTTTAGCTTGTCAAATTCACAAAAAAAGAAGTGAGTTCAAAGAACTAAATGACAATCCTTTAGCATTTAAAACAAGAAAGTAAACTTAGTTCGCTCAGTACGAATAAATTTGTATCTTTGCAGCCCTTAAAAATTCAGGTGAATGAGTGAGTTTAAGATAAAATTAGGAGCTATTACTGTTGGTGAGAATTCCTTTTCGTTTGAAGTAAAGGACCAGTTCTTTGAAGCATTTACATTGTCGGATGTGGAATATGCAGAAATTATCGCTACAGCTTTACTAGATAAAGATGGTGAAAAATTAGCATTAACATTATCTTTAAATGGTAAGATAAACAATTTGCTTTGCGATATATGTGCTGATGAAATTTCAGTAGATATTATGGCAGAAACAAAAGTAATGATCAAAATAACTGATGAAGAATTACCATCAACTGATGAGATATTTTACATTAAAAAAAGTGAAAATTCAATTGATTTAAAACAATTAATCTTTGAATTGATCATTTTAAACTTACCAAAAAGAAGACAACACCCTTTAAACGAACAAGGAGAAATAACATGCAATAAAGAAATGGTAGATTTAATTGAAAAATATACTGTAAAAGAAGAAAAGTCGTCTGACCCTAGGTGGGATGCATTAAAAGATTTAAAATTAAAATAGTAAAAGAAAGAATATGGCACATCCTAAAAGAAAAATTTCTAAGACTAGAAGAGATAAAAGAAGAACACATTATAAAGCATCTGCTACTACAATGTATTCATGTCCTAACTGTAGTACTCCAGTACAATATCACAGAGTATGTGAAGAATGTGGGACTTACAGAGGAAAACAAGCAATAGAAAAACAAGTATCTTTATAATTCTTTAATAGAATTTTGTAGTTTTATCAGCTTAAAACTACAATCTATTTATGAGAATCGGTATAGATATTATGGGAGGAGATTATGCTCCTCAAAAAACTGTTCATGGAGCAATTCTTGCTCTTAATGAACTCCCAAATGACACTAAAATAGTTTTGTTCGGTAGAGAGTCTGATATTCTCTCTGAATTAAAACAACATAGCATTAGCTCAAATAATTTTGAAATTATTAACTGTGCTGATGTTATTGATATGGGAGAACACCCAACAAAAGCATTTAAATCAAAACCAAATTCATCTATCGCTAAAGGCTTTGAATATTTAGCAAAAGGGGAAATTGATGGCTTTGCTTCAGCAGGAAATACTGGCGCATTGTTTGTTGGAGGATTTTATTCTGTGAAAGCAATTGAGGGTATTTTACGCCCAGCAATATCTACTTTAATTCCAAGAAATGATGGAGGAGTAACAGTTTTGCTTGATGTTGGAGCAAATGCAGATTGTAAACCTGATGTATTATATCAATTTGGTATTCTTGGCTCATTATTTTCAGAACACGTTTGTGGAATAAAAAACCCAAAAGTAAGCCTCTTAAATTTAGGAGAAGAAAAAACTAAAGGGAACATGCTTACTCAAGCATCTTACAGTATGATGGAAAATAACCCTGATTATAATTTTATTGGCAATATTGAAGGAAGAGATATTTTTGATTCAGAAACTGATGTAATTGTTTGTGATGGGTTTACAGGTAATATTGTACTTAAGGAGGCAGAAGGAATCTACTCAATAATGGAAAAAAGAGGATTACTTGATGATTACTTTAAGCGTTTCAATTATGAAAATTATGGAGGAACTCCTATTTTAGGATTAAATAAAACGGTTATTATTGGGCATGGAATTTCTAATGAAATTGCAATAAAGAATATGATTACACTTACTAAGGATGTTGTAGAAGCAAATTTAGCAAGTAAAATAAAAAACAACCTTAACTAATGGGCAAAATTAATGCTGCAATAACAGGTATTCAAGGGTATGTACCCGAATATGTTTTAACAAATAAGGAGTTAGAAACCTATGTTGAAACTAATGATGAATGGATTACTTCAAGAACTGGAATAAAAGAAAGAAGAATATTAAAAGGAGAAGGAAAGGGAACTTCTGATTTAGGAACAGAAGCAATTAATGGGCTTTTAAAAAAAACAAATACTTCAGCTGAAGATATTGATTTAATCATTTGCGCAACAGCTACTCCTGATATGGTTTTTCCTTCTACCGCATGCATCATTGCTGATAAAGTAGGTGCTAAAAATGCTTTTGCTTATGATTTAATGGCTGCTTGTTCAGGTTTTTTATATGCCCTTTCAACAGCTTCAAAATTTATTGAAACAGGAACTTATAAAAAAGTAATTGTTGTTGGTGCCGATAAAATGTCATCAATTATTGATTATACCGATAGAGCAACTTGTATTATTTTTGGTGATGGTGCAGGTGCTGTAATGTTAGAGCCTACTGATGATGGACTAGGAATTCAAGATGCAATACTAAGAAGTGATGGTGCGGGGAGAGAATTCTTACATATGAAAGCAGGAGGTTCCGCAAAACCAGCTTCACACGAAACTGTTGATGCCAGAGAGCATTTTGTTTTCCAAGATGGACAACCTGTATTTAAGGCAGCTGTAAAGTCTATGGCTGATGTTTCTGCTGAAATTATGGAACGTAATAACTTAAGTGCTGATGATGTTGCTTGGTTAGTACCTCATCAAGCAAATAAGAGAATAATTGATGCTACCGCAAGAAGAATGGGAGTTGGAAACGAAAAAGTAATGTTAAATATTGAAAAATATGGAAATACTACTAATGGAACTATCCCTTTATGCTTGTGGGAATGGGAAAATCAATTGAATAAAGGCGATAATATTATCCTTGCTGCATTTGGTGGAGGATTTACATGGGGCTCAATTTTTATAAAATGGGCTTACGACTCAAAGAAATAATTACTTTTGTACTATAAATAAAATTAAAAAAATGGATTTAAAAGACATTCAAGAATTGATAAAATTTGTTGCAAAATCAGGAGCAACAGAAGTAGATTTAGAAATTGATAACATTAAAATTTCTATCAAATCACCTGCTAAGAAAAAGAGAGGTGAAGTAGATGAAATTACAACAATAATTCAACAAGCTCCTGCTCAAGTTGTAGCTGCTCCTGTAGTTCCTGCAGCAAGCACACCTGCAGCTGATGAAAATGCTAACTATATAACAGTTAAAGCTTCAATGATTGGAACATTCTATCGTTCAGCTTCTCCTGAAAATCCTCCATTCGTAAGTGTTGGAGATACAATTAAAGAAGGAGATACAATCTGTATTATTGAGGCAATGAAATTATTCAATGAAATTGAATCTGAAGTATCAGGGAAAATTGTAAAAGTTTTAGTTGATGATGCGTCTCCAATTGAATTTGACCAACCATTATTCTTGGTTGATCCATCATAATTTACCCTTAAAATAAATAATTATGTTTAAGAAAATCCTAATAGCAAATAGAGGAGAAATTGCACTTAGAATTATCCGTACTTGTAAAGAAATGGGGGTAAAAACGGTTGCAGTTTATTCTACTGCCGATAAAGATAGTTTACATGTTCGTTTTGCAGATGAGGCAGTTTGTATTGGTCCTGCTGCAAGTTCAGAGTCATATCTAAAAATACCAAATATTATTGCAGCTGCAGAAATTACAAATGCTGATGCAATACATCCAGGTTATGGTTTCTTAGCTGAAAACTCTAATTTTTCAAAAATTTGTAGTGAGAATGACATCAAATTTATTGGTGCTTCACCTGAAATGATTGACGGAATGGGAGATAAAGCTTCTGCTAAAGAAACAATGAAAAAAGCAGGTGTACCTACTATTCCTGGTTCAGTTGGAATTATTCCTGATTTTAAAGCTTGTAAAAGATTAGCTGTTGAAGTTGGATATCCTGTAATGCTAAAAGCAACTGCCGGTGGTGGTGGTAAAGGAATGCGTTTAGTTTGGGAACCAGAAAATTTAGAAGATGCTTGGAACAGTGCAAGACAAGAATCAAAAGCTGCATTCGGGAATGATGGAATGTATATGGAAAAATTCATTGAAGACCCAAGGCATATTGAAATCCAAATTATTGGAGACCATACAGGCAAGGCAGCTCACCTTTCGGAAAGAGATTGTTCTATTCAAAGAAGACACCAGAAGTTGGCTGAAGAAACGCCTTCTCCTTTTATGACTGAAGAATTAAGAGCTGAAATGGGAGAAGCTGCCATTAAAGCTGCTGAAGCTGTAAATTATGAAGGAGTAGGAACAGTAGAATTTCTTGTAGATAAACACAGAAAATTCTTCTTTATGGAAATGAATACTCGTATTCAAGTAGAACATCCTATTACGGAAGAAGTTATTGATTATGATTTAATCCGTGAGCAAATTAAAGTAGCTGCAGGCATTAAAATTTCAGGAGAGAATTATGACCCTCAATTGCATGCAATTGAGTGTAGAATAAATGCTGAAGACCCTGAAAATGATTTCAGACCATGTCCTGGTATGATTACTAATTTTCATGCACCAGGTGGACATGGAATTAGAATTGACACTCATGTATATGCAAATTATATGATTCCTCCTTTTTATGACTCTATGATTGCTAAGGTAATTACTGTTGCCCAAACAAGAGAAGAAGCAATTGCTAAAATGGTTAGAGCATTAGATGAATTTATTATTGAAGGAATTAAAACTACCATTCCCTTCCATCAAAAATTAATGAAAGATAAAGATTTTATTGCTGGAAATTATACCACGAAATTTATGGAAACATTTGAAATGTAATCCTTAACTTATATAATAAGAAAAGCCCATTATTAAGTGGGCTCTTCTTATTGATTTTTAATATCAATAATCCAACTCATTAAAGTAAGTTTAATCTTTTATTTAATAATTATTGACTGTTGAGCAGTACCAAATGGAGTTTCAACTTTAACTAAATAAGTACCACTCTTTAAGCTTGATACATTTGCTTTAACTAATTTAAGATTATTAACATCTGAGTTTAAAACCTCGCGTCCTAGAAAATCAAATATTTGATATGATGATATTGTTGTTGCGTCCACATGTAAATTCAATTTTTCACTGGCTGGATTTGGATAAATGATAAATCCTCTATTTAATAACTCTTCAACTGATGATGGCGTGCAAGCTAATGCATCATATGTCATATCTGAAAAATTAATAAAACAAACATAGTCAATACTATCAACGAATGGGTTTCTATTACCCTGTAAAGAATCAATAAAATCATTCCGAGCAATTTCCCAATTATCTGGGGGATCTTGAAAATGCCATTGCTTCAAAATCATTTGATCTTGGCTAACTGGAAGAGCCCAATTATTTCCGCTTATTGAATTATAACAAATAGCTTCATACATAATAGCTCTTGCTGCATCTCCTTTATGCTCATCTCTAGGTTCAAAAACAGTTTGCCCATTTAAGTTAGTTCCAGATTTACATTCTAAAAAAGAAGATGTTAGATTTACTACTTCTCCTAATGGATTATTACTTCTTAAAATATTTGCAGAGTTCAAATTTGACGGGAATAAATGATGGAAATCACTATATTCTGGCAGGGACTGGGCAGGATTAGTTGGCATCCAACTATGACAATATGTATGTTCACGACTGTAGCCATTTGCAGTAAAATCAAAGGGTTCTGTATATATTTTATTTTCACCGCTATAAACACAAGTAACTACTCTTCTGTCTAATGTTGTATCTCTAGCTTCAAAAAAAGGAATCATTAAATCATCATAATAACTATAATACTGCTGTTGATGTGGATTGATTAAATCATGAAGATCATCCATAAATGAAAGTGATGCTGTATTCAAGCTGCTATAATAAGAAGCTGGCATCATTGATACAGGTGTAGTAATATTACCAGACAAAGGTGCATTAGTATTATAATTTCTATAATTATTTGGACCATTATAGCTAAAAATAGCGAAAAAATAATTTGTTCCTGCTATAATATTATTGGGAGATACAGATGTAGTATTGCTACTGAATACAACTTGGGCATCCCCAATAATATCTCCTCTTTGATAAACAGTTCCATCTAGAGGCACTGCAGTTATAGGAGTACCTTCCTTCCTTAAAAATAAATATCCCTCAACTGAGCTAGCGGGTGTAAAAGAAGCATTTAAACTATATGTTTTTATATTTTGAAATATCAAGCTTGTTGCTTGCGCTATTGGCTCTGATGCTAGAGCGCCTCCAATTCCATATAGATTAATTATGTAGGAAGGTTCATCTACATCATTACTAGTAATGGTTAAAACTGCAATTCTTGTCCCACCACTAGATGGTGTGAAATTTAATACTAGGTCATCAGAACTAGCAGCTAAAACATTTGTAGGAAAAGAGACCACTGAAAAATCTGCAGAATCTACTCCAGAAACTGTAGCAGAAGAAATATTCAATGGATTTAAAGTGCCAAGGTTCTCAATAGTAAAAATAGTTGGAGTCATTGTTGCTATTGGTGAATTGATAATAGAAATACCTCCTGAGACTAAAGTTGTCCCTCCTTCCACTACATTAATTTCTTGAGCAGGAGATGCTGTACCTATATCAATACTCACATCATCTAAACCGATATTTCCATTTACTTTATCTGTATATATAAATCGTATAAATCGTGTTGTTGATTGTGGTGTATCTGTATACATTGTATAACTTGCATTTGGAGGTGAGGTGTGAGAATGTAGCGTTGTCCAAACAGAGCCTAAATCAGACTCTTCAACTGTAAAAACACCTCCTCCTGAAAAACCATTTCCAGTGAGATAATATGTCAAATCTCCTGGGTTACTATTAAAATTAATAATCATGTAATCACCAGTATTGTCAAATTTCATTGCTGGTGGCGTATTACCTGAAGCGGTATAAAAACTTGTTCCTGACTCTGTCCATCCAGTAGGTAAATTTGTAGTTGGAAAACTCCAATCAGTTGGTAGAATAGCCTGCGAGTAAGCCAAAACACTTATTAGTACTGTACTCATTAATAATATTCTCTTTTTCATTTATTATTTATTATTTATTAAAAATTGAATCTTGCTGATAAACTAAACCTTCTTCCAAGTCCAAAAAAAACACCTGCTGATTTAGCATCAAAATCACTTGTATTAGCATTGTAAGGGTCATTATTCTGTGCGTCTGAGATATAGATTTCATTTAACAAATTAAGTATGCTAAATTTAATATCTAGCTTCTTATCATCAAATATTTTGAATTTATATCCAGCATGTAAATCAACTAATTGGTAAGCTGGAATCACCCAACTCTCTCTTCCTCCATTTTCTCCATGCAAAGATAAAGGATCAAAGTCAGAGTAATAATCAGCAAAATATGTTCCTCTTAATTTAATGTAAGAATTGTAAGTTGGCTCATATCTTACACTTAATCCATATTGAGTCTGTGCAGCATCACCAACATGAACTCCTTTTGCATCAAAAGCAGTATCTACAGGATTATTATTTTCATCTAAAATTGCATTATTATTTTCATCATAAAGCCTAACAGTATCAGCAGAAGTCCAAGTCCAATCTCCTAAAGAAAGTAATCCCTCTACACTTACTTTATGGCTTATTTTATAGGATAAATCCACTTCAAATCCTTTGTGCAAGGCATTCATTCCATTGATATTTCCTTTAATCAGATTTTCATCTTTATCTTTATATGTAATCCCTTTTGATGGTTTGTTTTCCCATACCGTATAATACGTATTTAAATTAGCAGAAAATAATGAAGAGCGATAAGAATAACCCCCCTCAACAGCTTTTACTATTTCATTTTTAATGCCTTTAAACATTGAATTATCATTGTCAAATACATTTGCAAATCTTGGTGCTTTTGAGATATACCCTGTATTAAAAAACACATTATTATATTCGTCAAGATTTACATTTAATCCTGTCTTTACTGTATATCCTCTTATCCATTTCCAATCAGTTGATGCCGTTTTAGCTTCCTTAGAATTCACTGTATAATCTACACCATCAACAGTTACTGTGTCAGAAACATATTCGCCAAAATTAAGATATGTACCTAACGCTTCTCTTATTGTTGTGTCGGCTAAAACCAAATCTTTTTTCCTGAAATAATCAAGTCTTTTATATGCTGAATTAGATCCTGAAATATTAAAGAATGCACTAAGCATCCCATTACTATATTCTGCTTGTGAGAAAATACCACTCCATTTTACGATACCATCATTATGATAACTTATAATATCTCCCTCTCTTTTTACTGAGGATTTTTGAGTTTTATCATCTGTTACAATTGCATAATCCCCGCCTAACAAGTCGTAAATTTCTCTATAATGCTGCCCTTTGTAATATCTTAAATCTAAACCTCCAGATAATGAAATTTTATCTGTTGCTTGATAATTTAGAGTTGATAATCCTCCATACCAATAGTGATTGTTAATTGAACTTTTTAAATAATTTCCTGATTTACGTTCAGTATTAGAATAAGCTGGGTCAAGACTAAATGGACCTGCTAAATTCCCGTCATAGATAGTCTGTAAGTTATACTGACCATTTGAATCATAGCTACTACCGCTAATAGAAGTCCCCCCACCCTGACCAATAGAAACATATAGGATATTTGAAACATAAAATTTATCGTTCACAGTCCAGAAATCTCTTAACGAAAATTGTGGTTTATGGTAATAGTTTTGTTTTGTATTTAGTGTCTCTCTATTATGAATAGTATCACCATTATTATCCAAAGTCCATCTGTCTAGGTGTCCCCAATGTTTATTAAACCTTATTCCCTTATTCACAATTCTTCCTGAGAAATCAGAGATATCTCCCAAGGAACGAGCAATAGTAGTGTCATAAGTAGCAATATCACTTTTATATGATCTTTGACCATGTTTTTGTGGTGCCCCCATAGCAGATAAACTCAAAATATGATTTCCAATTTCCTTTTGAATTTTGGCATAATAAAAGTAACCTTCACTCCAAGTTTCATCAACAAAACCATTTCCTCTTTTATAGGATCCGGCCAAAGTATATCCCCAGCCGCTTTCCAACCTACCAGAGTTATAACCCAATGAAGTTCTTAGTTTTCCATAGCTCCCAACTGATTGTTTTAATGTTCCTCCAGCTTTATTCCCAGTTCCTTTTGTTAGGATATTCATAGTCCCTCCAACAGATGGAATCGCAATTTTTGATGCCCCTAATCCTCTTTGCACTTGAATATTTGAAGTTACTGCATCAAGCCCAAACCAATTTGACCAATAAACCCAACCATTTTCCATGTCATTTACAGGAATTCCATCAATCATTACAGCAACATTTCTCTGGTTGAACCCTCTAATTGTAATTCTAGCATCTCCATCTCCACCTCCACTTTGAGTAGCATAAACTCCAGGAGTTGAATTAAGCACCAAAGGAATATCTTGTGAAGCCAACTCCTCACTAATCTTTTTCATAGGAATAGTTGAGAAAGCAACAGGAGTTTCTCTATCTCTAGCAATATCGGCAACTACTTGCACTTCATTTAACAATACTGTTTTAAGCTTAAAGTTTAAAGTCTGAGGAGTTTTACCTACAGTAATAGTTTTACTTATTTCTTTATATCCAACATAGGAAACCTTTAAACTTCTTTCCCCTTCATGAATTTTAAATGAATAATTCCCATCAAAATCAGTAGCTGTACCTTGTCCTTTTCCAAAAATAACTGTTGCTCCAATTAATGCCTCTCCAGTATTTTGATCAGTTATTTTTCCACTAATAGTAGTTTGGGCTATGGATCCAAAACAAATAATAATTCCAAAAAATAATACTGTTAAATTTCTCATTTTTTATTAGCAAGTATTGACATTCACACAAATATTCTAGTAATTCTTAATCTTGCTATTTAATAATAAGCTTACTATTTGAGTGCTTTCCATTTACGAACTCAATATCTAATATATAAATACCTTCAGCCAGATTACTTGTGTTTATTGAGTTATGAAAACTTACTTGACCACCTAAAATATTAGTTGCAGTAATGTTTTTAATAATGATATTAGATTCTACGGTTACAATTTCGCCTTGATTTGCAGGATTAGGGTATAAAGCATAAGACACCCTGTTCATTTCATCAATATTAGTAGAGCCAGCACAATCACATTGATGTGACCCCAAATTACTCCAAGAATCCTCAGCTAAAGAATCCCACTCTAAGCTAGGATTAAATAAATCTATAGGGTCAATATCTCCTGATAAAACTGTATTTTTTCTTATTAATGTATGATCCTCAGTCCACGAATAACCAGATGATGTAAATCCTGTAGCTGCATTATCATTCCAACCGCCAAGTGGATCTTCTCCCACTTTTCCAAAAACATCAATAATTGTCGAGTTAGTAATGTCATTTACAGAACCTCGCGCTAAAACAACCGCATCATTACCATTAAAATACCAAGCGTTTGAAATGTTATAGTCTGGGCAATAAAATGCATCCGCACTTGATTGTAAAATTGTGGATACTGGAACTTCATTGCCAGATCCAGATGGGTTAAGCTTCTCTATAACCCCTACATGCACATCATTAGGAGCAATCATTCCCTCAAGCTGAATTGCGTTTCCGGAGCTTGCACTAGTTGCTCCATTAGAGTATCTTATAATCATGTATAAAGCTAGATCAATGTCTTGTGAAGTGGGATTATAAATTTCAAGGGCTTTATTATTGCCAGAACCTTCAACATATTCAGAAATAAATAATTCAGAACAATCCATAATTTGGGCGTTCACACTCATTGAAAAAAGCACAGTCATTAACAGTAATATTTGTTTCATAATTTTTGGTTTAATTAAGGTGCTAATTTAAACATTCAATTTAAAATATTGATTTTTAAATATAAATTGTTTTGCTATCTTTGGACAATTAGAAAACTACTCATGAGCAAAACCATAACTTCCTTAGAACAGTACAAAATAGAATACGCAAAAAGCATTAATAATCCAGCAGCATTTTGGGAAGAAAAAGCAAATAATTTTACTTGGCATAAAAAATGGGATTCAGTACTAGAATGGGATTTTACAAAACCAGAAATAAAATGGTTTGAAGGAGGTAAACTGAACATCACAGAAAATTGCTTAGACAGACACCTAAAAACTAAAGGCGAGCAAACAGCCATAAAGTGGATAGCAAATAATCCTAATGAACAAAGCAGATGTTTATCCTATAATGAATTGCATACTGAGATTTGTAAATTCGCCAATGTGCTAAAAAATAATGACGCAAAAAAAGGAGATAGAATTTGCCTTTACATGCCTATGGTACCAGAATTGGCTATTGCCGTTTTAGCTTGTGCTAGGATTGGGGCAATCCACTCAGTTGTATTTGCTGGGTTTTCTTCAAAATCACTTTCTGATAGAATAAATGATGCCGATTGTTCTATTTTAATCACTGCTGATGGAGGGTTCAGAGGAGAGAAAATTACACCTCTAAAGGAAATTTCTGATACCGCTATGCAATCTACTCCATCAATAGAAAAATGCATAGTATTAGAGCGTACAAAAAGCAAAATTACTATGCAAAACGGCAGAGATGTTTGGTGGCATGAACAGATGCAAAAAGCAAACACTAATTTTCCTGCCGAGATTATGGATTCAGAAGATCCACTCTTTATTTTATACACTTCTGGCTCTACTGGAAAGCCAAAAGGAATTCAGCATACTACTGCTGGTTATATGGTGTATACTGAATATAGTTTTCGCAATGTTTTTCAATATAAAGAAGGAGATATTTATTGGTGCACAGCCGATATTGGTTGGATAACAGGACACTCTTATATTGTCTATGGACCGCTTTTAGCAGGGGCAACAACAATGATGTTTGAAGGCGTTCCTACTTACCCAGATGCAGGAAGATTTTGGAAAATTGTTGAAGAAAATAAAGTAAATATCTTTTATACAGCTCCAACTGCCATTCGTGCGCTAGAAGCCAAAGGGATGGAATTTGTGAACCCTTATGATTTATCCTCCCTTAAAGTGTTAGGAACAGTTGGCGAACCCATAAATGAAGATGCTTGGCATTGGTACAACAAAGAAATTGGAGAAGAAAATTGCCCTATAGTAGATACTTGGTGGCAAACAGAAACTGGAGGAATTATGATTTCAAATTTATCAGGAGTTACGCCAGCAAAACCCACTTTTGCAACTCTTCCTTTGCCTGGAATCCAACCTTGTTTGGTAGACAAAAGCGGAATGGAAATAGAAGGGAATAATGTAAAGGGAAAGCTCTGTATAAAATTTCCTTGGCCCTCAATGGCGCGAACTATTTATAACAATCACCAAAGATTTAAAGATACTTATTTTGCAGATTTTGAAAATAAGTATTTTACAGGAGACGGTGCTTTGCGTGACGAAAATGGCATGTACCGAATAACAGGAAGAGTAGATGATGTAATTATTGTTTCTGGGCATAACCTAGGAACTGCTGAAATTGAAAGCGCTATGGATGAACACGAAAATGTATGCGAAACTGCTATTATTGGCTATCCTCATCCCATAAAAGGGAATGGGGTTTATGCTTATGTAATTTGTCATAATAAACCAAAAAATGAAGGAGTGCTCAAAAAAGAAATAAATGAATTAGTTGTTAAAGAGGTTGGAGCAATTGCGAAAGCAGACAAAATTCAGTTTGTAAGCGGCTTACCTAAAACACGTTCTGGAAAAATAATGAGACGTATCCTAAGAAAAATTGCTGCAGGGGAAAGTGACAATTTAGGAGATACAAGCACACTTTTGGATCCATCAGTTGTTGATGAAATCAAAATAACAGCACAATAAAGTTTTACAAATTTTGTTTTGTATTTTTACACTTTTAAAATCCAATAATGTCAGATAGTTTAATCATCATTCCAACTTATAACGAGAAGGAGAATATTGAAAAGATAATTTGCAAAGTATTTTCTTTGGAAAAATCATTTCATATTCTTATTGTTGATGATGGCTCTCCTGATGGCACAGGAAATATTGTAAAAAACTTACAATCCCAATTTGATGATCAATTACATATTGAAGAACGCACAGGGAAGCTAGGATTAGGAACAGCTTATATTCACGGGTTCAAATGGGCATTGCAAAAAAATTATCAATTCATTTTTGAAATGGATGCTGATTTTTCACATAATCCTGATGATTTAATTAGGCTTTATAACGCCAACTCAATTGAGGGAGGGGAAATTGCAATTGGATCACGCTATGTAAGGGGAGTTAATATTGTAAATTGGCCTATGTCACGATTACTTATGTCCTTTTTTGCATCAAAATATGTGAAATTCATTACTGGCATGCCTATTCATGATTCTACTGCAGGATTTAAATGTTATAAACGAGAAGTTTTAGAAGCCATCAATTTTGACAAAATTCAATTTGTTGGTTATGCTTTTCAAATTGAGATGAAATTTAAGGCTTGGAAGTATGGGTTTAATGTAGTTGAGGTTCCAGTAATTTTTACTGACAGAACAGAGGGAGAGTCAAAAATGAGTGGTGGAATTTTCTTTGAAGCTGTTATTGGGGTAATCCAAATGAAACTCAAAAGTTTTTTTAGAAACTGGAAAAGATAAATAATGCTTACACTTATTAAAAACGCACAACTTGTAAATGAAGGAAGAATTTACAAAGCAGATGTGCTAATCAAAAATAAAATCATCAAAGAGATTGCAACTGAAATTAATATTGATGTTGACCAAATTATTGATGCTGAAGGCTTACACCTTATACCTGGAGTTATTGATGATCAAGTTCATTTTCGTGAGCCAGGATTAACGCACAAAGCCAATATTTACACTGAAAGTAAAGCAGCAGTAGCTGGTGGAATTACTTCCTTTATGGAAATGCCAAATACAAATCCTCAAGCTTTAACGCAAGAATTATTAGAAGATAAATATCAAATTGCAGAGGATACTTCTATTGCAAACTATTCCTTTTTTATGGGAGCAAGCAATGATAATTTGGAGGAAGTACTTAAAACTGACCCAAAAACAGTTGGGGCAATCAAGATTTTCATGGGCTCTTCAACAGGAAATATGTTAGTAGATAACAAATCTGTATTAGAAGAGCTTTTTAAAAAGTCGCCTATGCTTATTGCTGTGCATTGTGAGGATGAGGCTACTATTCAAGAAAACATTAGGAAAGCAAAAGCTCAGTTTGGAGAGGGAGTGCCAATTTCTGAACACCCTAATATCAGAAGTGCTGAGGCCTGCTACAAGTCATCATCAATGGCAGTGGAATTGGCAAAAAAGCACAATACAAGGCTGCATGTGTTTCATCTTTCTACTGAAAAAGAAATTGAACTCTTTGACAATACATTACCTTTAGCAGAAAAACGCATAACAGCTGAAATTTGCATCCATCACCTTTGGTTTGACGAAAGTAAATATGAGGATAAAGGAACGCTTATAAAATGGAATCCTGCAGTAAAAAAAGCAAGTGATAAAGAAGCATTATTCCAAGCTTTATTAGATGATAAGCTGGATGTAATTGCAACTGATCATGCCCCTCATACTTTAGAAGAAAAGTCAAATACTTATTTCAATGCTCCATCAGGAGGGCCACTTGTACAACACGCTTTACCGGCAATGCTAGCTTTTGTTAATCAAAAGAAAATAAGCCTTGAAAAAGTAGTAGAAAAGATGTGTCATAATCCTGCAATTTGTTTTCAAGTAGAAAATAGAGGCTTTATTCGTGAAGGTTATTTTGCTGATTTAGTTTTGGTAGATTTAGATAAACCTTGGGAAGTTACTAAAGACAATATTTTATACAAATGTGGTTGGTCACCTTTTGAAGGCGAAACCTTTAATGCTCAAATTACACATACTTTTGTGAATGGACACATTGCTTATGAATACGGTAGTTTTGATGAAACCCAAAGAGGAATGAGATTAACATTTGATAGATAGAAACTAAAAAAGACATCCAAATGGATGCCTTTTTTTAATTTTTTGGAATAAGATTTCTTATTCGTGAGAGTGTCCTTCAGCACCATGATCATGCCCTTCACCATCATGACTATGACCTTCTTCACCATGACAAGAACCATCACAAGTTTCATCACCACAACAACAAGCAGCAGCTTCTTCAACAGCAGCAGGAACACAACAAGAATGGTCTTCTAAACAAGTACCACCTTCAACTTGGCAACCAACAGCTTCAGCCACTTCTTCAACAGCCACTTCTTCAACAGCAACATCAGTAGCTGCTCCTTCAGTAGTTGACGCACCACCACAAGCTGCAAATACAGAAAGTGATCCTGCAACTAATAAATACATTAACTTTTTCATCTTAAATATTTTGTTTGATTAATAATTAAGCAAATATACATTTTTTGCTTGCTTAAAAGCTATCTTTGTTTAATGAAAATTTTTCCTTTACTAATAAGTATTTTACTACTAGCATGTTCTGCTCCAGAAACAGAAGTTCCTAATGACATTTTATCGGAAGCCGTATTTATAAATATCTTAAAAGAGGTGCATTTAGCTGAAGCAAAATTTGAATTGCACAAAACCAAAGGAATGGAGAATGCTAAAAAAGAATTGGCTAGTAATTATGCTACTATTTATAAGAAAAGTAGAATAACTGCAGAGGATTTTGAAAAAACACTCCAATATTATGCAGAAAAACCTGAGAAATTAGAGCAGATTTATGCTAGTGTTCTGGAGCAAATATCAAAAGAACGAACTACTTTAAATCAGCAATAAACCAATTTGCATATTTTTTTATTGTAGCATCCATATCAGTAAACTGATAACCCAACATTGCTTCTATTTTTTTTGTACTATAAGTATTAGACTTCATTGCACTATTAGCAGTCTCCTTAGTTAATAAAGGTTTTGTTGCTGTGATAAAAGCACGAACTGCATCAACTCGCCATGCAATTTCTTTTAAAAAAGGGGTTGCTTTAATTGTTGCTTTTGGCTTCCCTAAAGCAACAGCAATACTATCAAAACAATCACGGAATTTCAGATTAGCACCATTCACAATAAATCGTTCATTCTTCACTTCTGAAAACAATAACTCGATTAAGGAATCAGCTACATCCACCACATCCACATAACCTGTGCTGCCAGAAGTGTAAAATTTAAGCCCTTTATAAATCTTTTGAAATATTTGAGAACTTCCTTTTGTCCAATCCCCAGGACCTAAAATAACAGAGGGATTTATAATAACAACTTCCAATCCTTCTTGGCTTGCTCTCCACACTTCTTGTTCGGCATAATACTTACTTAGGGAATAGTTACTATCATGTTTAGTTATCTTAAAATGACATTCTTCATCTACCATACCTTCAATAGAATTTCTTCCCAATGCAGCAATAGAACTCACAAAACCTGCTTTCTTAATTCCACTTGCTATTGCAACATCCATTACATTAGCCGTGCCTTCAATATTTACTTTTCTAAGTAAATCAGCATCACTTGCATAAAAAGAAACAATAGCTGCACAATGAATCAACTGTTCACAATCTTGCATTGCCTCAGTTAAAGAAGGGATGTCACTCACATCACCATTCACCCAATTTATTTTATCAAACAAATCCAATTCTTTGTAGTGTGCAAAAATATTTTTACAAACTTCTAAAGAAGAATACTCTCTTTTAAGCGCTTTAAACTGCTCCCCTTTTTGTGCTAAATTTAATAACACATGAGAACCCACAAGTCCTGTACCTCCAGTAACAAATATCATGGAACAAAGATAGGAGAATTGATTTGAGATATTAGATATTAGACATGAGATTTAGAATAATTGTCTATTTTTGAGGAAAATTATTTAAGATGAACTTTGTAGAAGAATTAGAATGGAGAGGGATGATACACGATATCATGCCAGGGACAAAAGAGCAATTTGAAAAAGAAATGACTGCTGCCTATATTGGCTTTGATCCTACTGCTGACTCTCTACATATCGGAAGTTTAGTTCAGATAATGATTTTAGTTCATTTACAAAAATGTGGGCACAAACCTTTTGCTTTAGTTGGTGGTGCTACTGGTATGGTAGGTGATCCTTCAGGAAAAAGCAAAGAGCGAAACCTGCTAGATGAAAATACGCTAAACCATAACTTGGCTTGCGTTCAAAAACAATTGGAACAATTCTTAAATTTTGATTGTGGTGCAAACTCAGCAGAAGTAGTAAATAATTACGATTGGTTTAAAGAATTTAATTTTTTGGAATTTATCCGTGATGTAGGAAAACACATTTCAGTTAACTATATGATGGCAAAGGATTCAGTGAAAAACAGATTGGAAACAGGAATGAGCTTTACTGAATTTTCCTACCAATTGGTACAAGGATATGACTTTTACTGGCTTTGGAAAAACAAAAATTGTAAAGTACAATTAGGAGGTTCTGACCAATGGGGTAACATAGTAACCGGAACTGAATTAGTAAGAAGAAAAGGAGGCGGAAAGGCATTTGCGATAACTACTCCACTGATAAAAAAAGCAGATGGTGGTAAGTTTGGGAAAACAGAAACGGGTAATGTTTGGTTAGATAAAGCAAAAACATCTCCTTACAAATTCTACCAATTTTGGCTAAACTCATCAGATGAAGATGCTAAAAACTACATAAAGATTTTTACTTTATTGTCACAAGAAGAGATTGCTAAATTGACAACAGAACATGAAGAAGTTCCACATTTAAGGGTTTTACAAAAAGCAATTGCAGAAGAAGTAACTACAAGAGTCCATTCTGCTAAGGATTTAGAGATGGCCATTAAAGCATCCAATATTTTATTTGGCAAATCAACTGCTGATGATTTGAAAAGTTTAGATGAAGAAACTTTCCTTTCTGTATTTGAAGGTGTACCTCAGTTTGAAATAAGCAAAGCCGATTTAGACTTAGGAATTTTGGATATAGTTGCCGAAAAAACACAAATTTTTGCAAGTAAAGGAGAGGCAAGAAGAATGATAAAATCAAATGCTGTAAGTATCAACAAAGAGAAAATTACAGAAGATGTTCAATTATCTGAAAAAGATTTATTGAACGGAAAATACCTACTGGCACAGAAAGGAAAGAAGAACTACTTTTTGATTATTGTTGCTTAGAAGTATCATTTTCAATATATTTAAAATTCTTTTTTCCATCTTGAATTTCAATTTTCAATATACTATCTAAAGGTATTCCTTTTTCAAAACCTGGGATTCTTGATTTATCTCCATAAACTATTGAGTTTTCTAGATAAACTCTATCAAAATAGAATATTGTTTTCTTTTCATTTTTCTCTGTGATTCTAATCTAGATTGACGGACTATTTTTCAGAATAATACTATTATTATTTTTATCAAAACAAGTAATATTATTAATTGTATTTGCTAAATATTTAGTAGAAATTTCATAATAAGGAGTTCTAACTTTAACTTCTTCCCTACTAGATTCATTTACATTCTGAAATTGTTCCTCAAAACTCTCAATAGGTATTAAGTAAGTTGTACAACTAGTAAAAAGAAAGACTGAGAATATTAAAATTATTTTTTTCATAACTATTATTTTCTAACACTTTTCAAAGCCTTTGCCAAGTCATTGTGTTTTTGGCTACCGAACATAATATTTAATCCGTTTTTCAGGAAAATCTTCACCCCTTTATTGCCGCTAACATTATAGGCTTTTCCTTTAAATCCGAACTTAATTCCCCATCCTCCATATTCTTTTAGTGGAGAGTATTCCATGGCTTTGTGCTTTTCTATATCTTCTAACTTTATAACATGTGCCTTCAAATGAAATGGGAAAAATTGATAATGCAAACCTTCATTACTGACTCTAATTCTTAATTCAAATAAATAAAAAATCAAGGGCAGTACAAGTCCAATTAACACATAGTTTATATTAATTTCATTTTCATCAAAAGGCCCAAAGGCCATAATTGGGAACGACAATAAAATAACCCACAACCACCATTGGGTAAACTTCTGGTTTTCTTCAAATATATATTTCATTATTTCATTAGTTTTTGAGCCTTCATTATATTACTAGTTGGTAATTGGCAAGATTTGTTTTCACACACATAAATCATAGTTGTTCCTTGTACATATTTCTCTTGCAACAATTCCATTTCACTACTTTCAAAACTACCCAAAAATAATTTATTAGGCACATATTTTTTATTCAATTCCATTGCCTTAGCATGTGCATCTTTCCCAACAATAGCCACCTCATAAAAAGGAACAATTTCTTTTAACATCAATGCAGCATAATTGGCATATCCACTTGCGTATTTTTCCATATCTGGCTTTATATTATTAGCCATAATAATTGCCTTTTGTTTGTAAATTCTATTATCCAAGAGCGTTCCTAAATCGTACAATACATTTGCCATTACAGAATTGGAAGCAGGAATTACATTGTCATTAATTTCCATTTTTCTAGCAACCAATTCAGGGTCCAATTTTGATGTGAAATAAAACATTCCAGAATTTTTATCGTAAAAATTCTCCAAAGCATAAGCTACTAATTGATTAGCTCTACTTAGCCATACCTCATCAAAAGTAGCTTCATAAAGTCGAATAAATGCCGAGCTTACAAGAGCATAATCCTCCAAAAAAGCACTAATAGTAGATCTACTTTCTTTATAAGAATGCCATAGTTTTCCATCCTTTTGCATTTGAGTATTGGCAATAAAGTTAGCATTCTTTAAAGCTACCTCTAAATGATGTTTTTCTCCAAAGGCCATATAAGCATCCACATATCCTTTTAACATTAAGGCATTCCAAGAAGTTAAAGATTTATCATCCAACCCTGGGCGAATGCGTTTATCTCTTTCTGCCATCAGAATAGTTTTCCAAGTTGCAACTTTACTTTCCAAATCACTAACTGAAATTTTATGTTTTTTAGCAATTTGTTCTCTAGTTTTCTTCCTTAATAAAATATAATTTCCGTGCTCCCAAATCCCTACTGAGTTTACATTGTAATATTCCTTAAAAATATCGTAATCCTCATGGATAAATAATTTTAATTCCGTTTCATTCCACACATAAAACTTCCCTTCCTCCCCTTCACTATCGGCATCCAATGCAGAATAAAAAACTCCATTTTCTGCCATCAATTCACGCTCAATAAAATCAAGCGTTTCAAAAACAACCTCTTTATAAAGTGGCTTTTTAAATTTCAGATAAGCATCCGAATACAAACTTACAAGTTGCCCGTTATCGTACAACATTTTTTCAAAATGAGGTGCCTTCCATAATTTATCTACTGAATAGCGTGCAAATCCTCCACCAATCTGGTCATAAATTCCACCAAAAGCCATCTTGTCCAAAGTAAGTTCAACATGATTTAACACCTCTTTATTATTTGCTAAATGAGCATATTTTAGTAAAAAATTGTAAGCATTAGGCATTGGGAATTTTGGCGCACCACTAGTCCCTCCTTCCGTATTGTCAAAGCGCTCAGACCAAGGGCTAACCATATTATTCAAGTCCTTCCAAGTAAAGTTTACTTCATCAGTATTCAAACCAATATTCTCCACTTCTTGTATCCCTTTTGCAAGTCTATCAGCAAATTCTACAACTCTATTAGGTTCTGTTTTATAAGTATTCGCTAATCCTAAAATTTGCTTTTTCCAATCTTCTTTTCTGAAATAAGTACCTCCCCAAAATGGTTTTCCGTTAGGCAATGCTACACAATTCAATGGCCATCCTCCTCTTTGATTCATCAACTGTACAGCCGTCATATAAATTTGGTCAATATCTGGCCTTTCTTCCCTGTCTACCTTTATGCAAATAAAATTATCATTCATAATTTTTGCCACCTCTGCATCTTCAAAACTTTCATGTTCCATAACATGACACCAATGACAAGCAGAATACCCAATACTAATCAGTAGTAATTTTCCCTCTACTTTTGCTTTATCCAAAGTTTGTTCATTCCAAGGGTACCAATCCACAGGATTATAAGCGTGTTGTAATAAATAAGGACTTGTCTCATTCACTAAGGCATTTGTATATTTGTGAGTTTTTTCCACAGTTTTAAATTCTTGATGTTGACTACTGCAACTTAAAGTAAAATAGATAAAAATATCCACTTATAAAAATAACACAATTTAGAGCAAATGATTACAAAAAAGATTAATGTGCCTTTGCGTAATTCGCAAAGAAATGAGGAATTGTTTCTATCCCTTTTAAGTAATTAAAAATCCCATAATGCTCGTTAGGAGAATGGATAGCATCCGAATCCAATCCAAAACCAAGTAAGATAGATTTCACACCTAATTCTGCTTCAAATAACGCAACAATAGGGATAGATCCCCCGCTTTTAACTGGAACAGGTCTTTTACCATAAGTAGTTTCCATTGCCTTACTTGCTGCAACATAAGCAGGAATATCAGTTGGAGAAACATAAGGCTCTCCACCATGATGAGGGCTAACTTTTACACTCACACTTTTCGGTGCAATACTTTTGAAATAGTCCGAAAATAATGTTGTAATTTCTTCATCAGATTGATTAGGAACTAAACGCATAGAAATTTTAGCATAGGCTTTAGATGCAATAACTGTTTTTGCTCCTTCACCAGTATATCCTCCCCAAATTCCGTTTACATCTAAAGTTGGACGAATTCCTGTACGCTCCATAGTTGTGTATCCTTCTTCACCATGAATATCAGAAAGGTCAAGTGCTTTTTTATATTTATCCAAAGAGAATGGTGCACGAGCAATATCTGCTCTTTCCTCTGCTGAAAGTTCCACTACATTATCATAAAATTTAGGTATTGCAATATGATTATTTTCATCTTTCATTTTCGCAATCATCTCACATAAAATATTGATAGGATTTGCTACTGCTCCTCCATACAAACCTGAATGTAAATCTCTATTTGGCCCTGTAACTTCTACCTCAACATAACTCAATCCTTTTAGTCCAGTTGTAATAGATGGCGTATCATTCGCAATAATCCCAGTATCTGAAATTAGGATTGCATCACACTTTAAACGCTCTTTATTTTCTTTTACAAAAACACCTAAATTTTCAGAACCAACTTCTTCTTCTCCTTCAATCATGAACTTTACATTACACGGCAAAGTGTTAGTATTCATCATCAATTCAAAAGCCTTTACATGCATATAAAACTGCCCTTTATCATCACAAGCACCTCTTGCAAAAATTGCTCCTTCAGGATGAATATCTGTTTTTTTAACAACTGGCTCAAATGGTCCGCTTGTCCATAATTCTAATGGATCGGCAGGTTGCACATCATAATGTCCGTACACCAAAACAGTTGGCAAACTACTATCAATTATTTTCTCTCCATAAACGATAGGGTATCCTTCCGTTTTGCAGATTTCAATATTATCAGCTCCTGCATTTTCCATTGCTTTTGCTACTGCATCTGCACAGTTTAAAACATCCTCACTATAAGCTGGATCAGCTGAAATAGATGGTATTTCTAAAAGGTCAATTAATTCGTTAATGAATCTGTCCTTGTTTTCGTTTATGTACTTGTTAATGTGTTCCATTTTATTTATTTTATTAAAATTTTAGCGACAATCTATAGCTTTTAGCCCCTCTTTTCTTTGGGGCATTCTGTTTTCTGACAGTTTTTTGCATCTTTTTCCAGTAAGTTCTTTAAATTCAATAATATTAATTGTAACATCAGAAACTTTAAATTTTTCTAGCAATTTTATCTCATTAAAACCAATCTTTGCTTCCCAATTTGGAGAATCATCCGATTTAATAGTTAAACAAATAGAATCTTTGTCAGATAAAAATGTGTTAGAAAATAATTCACACTTTCCATCAAAATCTGTAGCTGAATAACAAAGTTTTGCATCACCATTATATAAGTTACTTTTGTATTTAAATGGTGTGGGTTCTTCTTGATTGTCAATTATCTCTATAATGACAAGTGAGCACTCTTGTGCAGATAGGTTTAAGCTAAGTATTACTAAAGAAATAATAATTGAATATTTTATTAGTTGCTGTAAGTCCATAATTATTTCAATAAATTCTCTCCTGCCATTTCTATTGGAGTTTCCACTCCCATTATATGTAAAATTGTAGGAGCAATATCTCCTAGTTTTCCGTTTTCTATTTTTTCAAAATTGGTGTTTATTGCAAAACAAGGCACCATATTTGTACTGTGTGCTGTGTTAGGTGTCCCATCAGAATTCAATGCAAAATCAGCATTTCCATGGTCAGCAATAATGATAAAAGCATAGTCATTTTTTAATCCTGCTTCTACCACTTTTTGGGTGCAACTATCAACTGTTTCTACAGCTTTTTTTATTGCACTATAATCACCAGTATGCCCAACCATATCAGGGTTTGCAAAATTCAAACAGATAAAATCAGTTTCCCCTTTTTCTAATTCTACTACAATAGTTGAAGTAACTTCAGGAGCACTCATCTCTGGTTGTAAATCGTAAGTCGCTACTTTTGGGGAATTGACCATCAACCTTTTTTCTCCAATAAATTCAGCTTCTCTTCCTCCTGAAAAGAAAAAAGTAACATGGGGGTATTTCTCTGTTTCTGCAATTCGGATTTGGGATTTATTGTTTTGTTCTAATACCTCTCCCAGAGTATTTTTTATGTTGTTTTTATTGTAAATTACATTTACCTTTTTGTAAGATGCATCATAATTTGTCATTGTGGTGTAATGCAAATTTAAAGTGTTCATCTCAAAATCTGGCATATTAGTTTGTGTAAGTACATTTGTAATTTCTCTACACCTATCCGTTCGGAAATTGAAACAAATTACCGCATCATCTTCTTTTATAGTTGCAACAGACTTTCCGTTTTCATCAACAGAAACAAGAGGCTTTATAAACTCATCTGTAATTCCATTATCGTATGAATTTTGAATACTTTCAATAAGGTTTTGAGAAGATTCCCCAATTCCTTTTGTGAGTACATCATAAGCCAATTTTACGCGTTCCCATCTTTTATCTCTATCCATAGCAAAATACCTACCACAAACAGAAGCAATTTTTGCTCCAAATAAATTCTGTTCTAATTCTTGAATAAAACCTTTTCCACTTTTCGGATCGCAATCTCTACCATCCGTAAAAGCATGAACGAATACTTTTTCAAGCCCTTCTTTTTGTGCTAATTCACACAATTTATACAAATGATTTTTATGAGAATGAATTCCTCCATCAGAAACTAAACCGATAAAGTGAAGTGCTTTATTACGTTGTTTTGCATAAGTAAAGGAGGCTTTCAAATTTTCCATTTCAGCAATAGAATTATCCTTACAAGCAATATTAATTTTTGCTAAATCCTGATACACAATTCTACCAGCACCAATGTTTAAATGACCAACTTCTGAATTTCCCATTTGTCCTTTTGGTAAGCCTACATACTCTCCAAAAGTCTTCAGTTCGCAATTAGGATGTTTCTGGTATAAAGAATCAATAAATGGAGTATTAGCATGGTATATAGCGTCAGACTTGGTTTTATCACCATGCCCCCAACCATCTAAAATAATAAGTGCTGTTTTTTTGCCATTCATACTTATAAGCAAAGATAGGGTTTAGGAAATCATTTAATGTATAAAAAATCAATATAATGAAGAGATTAGAGGCCATACTAATATTATAAAAGATAAAGCAATTAACACTCCTATGTTAATAGCAAGTAACGCTTTTTTATAGTTTATTTTAAAAATATAAGCTGCAATGGTTCCAATATAAGCCCCTGTAAATGGCAATGGAATCATTACGAAAATCATTAGCCCAATAGCACCATATTTTTGAACTACTGCTCCCGTTTTTTTTCTAGCTCGTAAAGACAAATAAATTGCAGCCTTTCTATACCATTTACTCTTCAAAAAATGATTGTTAAAAAACTCTATTACCCGATAAAAAAGCGGAAACACTAATAGGTTTGCAAATAATGAAATTAAAAAAACCCCAATAAGAGTTAAATCTGTATGCTCAATACCATATGGAATACCTACACGAGCCTCGCCAAAAGGAGAAAAGCTGATTAAGAAAGTAAATAAAATATCTTTAAGCATTGCTGAAATTTAAGTTTGCGAATGTAAGGGATTTGCTTCTAATTTCCTCTCATTTAAACTATTAAAAAAAAGTATCTTTTATTTTCTTATTTCATTGTAAAAACTACTTTTCATAGTTTGATGAATAACATTCTCTTTACCTAATCGTTCTGGGTGAAATTGAACTGCAATCATAAAAGGATGAACTGATTTATCCATTACAACCGCTTCTGGCAATCCATCAAAAGCACGGGCAATAACGCGTAAATGATTGGGCATAATTTTAAGCCCTTGATGATGCCAAGAGTTAACCATGATTGTATCTGTACCATTTGGAAAAATCAATGAGGAAGTATCCACCAAAACTATTTTATGATTTACCTCTCCATTGTTGCGGTGGATAACTGTTGTACCAATCTCTGATGGAATATCACCATATAGAGTCCCTCCACTTGCAACATTCATCATTTGCATTCCTCTGCACACGCCAATCAATGGGATTTTATTTTCGAAAGCAAAGTCAAATAATTTGCGCTCTAATGTATCTCTTTGGTAATTGATATCTCCACAAACTGCCAAATTGATAGTGTCGTTATATTGTAAGGGGTTGATGTCCTCTCCTCCTGTTAAAATGACTCCATCTGCTAATACTAAAATACTATCCGTATTTTTTATGGTGTAAGCATCTAGTATAATCGTGTTGTCATTTTCCATCCATTTTACATAGTTTTCAGATGATTTAGATAGAATAATCGTTTTTAAATCATTTTTTTGACAGGAGCAGAAAATCGTAATTATTAGTATAAATATAGTTTTTTTAGTCATTTTTGTGCGGTTTTTAGTCATTTTTGTGCGGTTTTTATCAGTTTCCAATTTAAAAACACTATTTTATTAAAATGAAAAACAACCAAAACTTTATATTTTTACACGAAAATGTAATAATTTACACCAAACTTAACATTTTTCGCATAATTTCATCACTTTCCCACTCTTTTTCAATATTAGGTATTTTCATAATTTCCTCCATCATTTTTTCTTGTTTCATTCCAATTTCCCAAGCATCAGCATAAGGGATGTTAGTAAAACTAACCATAGAATAAAGTGGAATCCATTTATCAGGATATAAATTAGAAAATTTCTTTTCTATTTCCTTCTGTAGTAAAAATGTAGGATCAGCTGTATTATCACGCATTACAATAAAATTCTGCATAGACAAATCCTGCAACCCATCACCGTTAGGTTTTCTGCTTTTAGAATATTCTTCAAAGCATGACTTTAAATCATCTCCATGCTTATCTAATAATTCATCTAACATTCTGCAATCCTCAAGACTTGCATTCATACCTTGTCCGTAAAACGGTACTGTTGCATGAGCAGCATCCCCAATTAACACGGAAGTATCTTTAATATGCCAAGGATAAGTTTTTATAATACCTAAGCCAGAAGTAGGATTAGCAATCCACTGTTCATATAAATCAGGAACTAAATCTAAAAAATCAGGAAAAATAGTACTGAAATAATTTTCTACCTCTAACTTTGAGTTTAGACCTTCAAAAGATTTCTCTCCTTTTTTAGGCGCAAATAAAGTGCAAGTAAAACTGCCATCTAAGTTAGCTAGTGCAATAAGCATAAACTCTCCTCTTGGCCAAATATGTAAGGCATTCTTATCTAATAAAAAAGTTCCTTTTTTAGCTGGAGGAATATGCAATTCTTTATAGTCATGTTCGATTTTATTATAACTATAGTCATGATCATACTGAACTACCATTTGCTTCCTAACGGCTGAAAAAGCTCCATCAGCTCCAATTATCAAATCAGATGTGACGGTTTGCTTTTGATTTGTATTAGTGTTTTCAAAAACTACACTTGCCTGTTCAAGGTTAGCTTCTACGCATTTCTCATTAAAATAAAGATTCGCTCCATTTTTTGCAGCTAATTTCATCATTAGTACATTTAATTGTGCTCTTGATACAGAATAAATGGCCTGACCATCATTTCCGTAAAGTTGCTCTGTTAAATTACCTTTATCATCATGCATTATTCGTTTATCCATAGGTATAGCAATTTTCATTACCTCAGAATCCACACCAACCTTTTTTAATGCAGTCAAACCCCTTTTTGAAAGTGCTAAATTGATAGACTTGCCTGCAGTAATAATCTCCGAACGCAAATCGTTTCTTCTTTCATAAATAGAAACATGATGCCCTCTTTTGGTTAAATATAAAGCACATAATGAGCCTGCTAATCCAGCTCCTACAATTGTAATATTCTTTTGCATTATAATTCTTTTTTTAGGATATTATAAAAATTAAACACATCCTGAAAACTATTGTAAAGTGGAGTAGGCGCCACACGAATGACATCGGGTTCTCTCCAATCCGCAACTACTCCTTTTTCTGTAATGGAATCAAACAAATTTTTATTGCCATTTTGGACTCGGATAGAAAGCTGACAACCTCTTTCTTCTGGCGTAATAATTTCTATTCTATCAGTATCGATTGTATTTAACAAATACAATAAGTAATTTGTTAATTCCTTAGATTTTGTAACTAACTTATCCATTCCCACCTCATCAAAAATAGATAGAGAAGCACGAATTGCTGCTAAAGATAAAATTGGAGGATTACTTAATTGCCATCCCTCAGCTGATTGTATAGGATTAAATCTATCTGGCATTTTAAATCTATCTTCTATGTTGTGCCCCCACCAACCTGCAAAACGATTCAGGTTTGTGCTATGATGCCTTTCATGCACAAAAGCTGCTGCCACAGAACCAGGACCAGAATTTAAGTATTTATAAGAACACCAAACTGCAAAATCAACCCCCCATTTATGAAGTTCTAATTTAATATTTCCTGCTGCATGCGCCAAATCAAAACCAACATTTATTCCTTTAGCATGTCCTAATTTTACAATGTTTTCAAAATCAAAAACCTGACCCGTATAGTAGTTTACTCCTCCCAACATAATAAGTGAAATTTCATCTCCTTCACGCTCAATTATTGTTTGAATATCTTCTGTTCTAATTGCAGATTCTCCGTCTCTTGGTCTTAATTTTATTAAAGAAGTTAGAGGAGAAAGTCCATGATGTTTTATCTGAGATTCTACCGCATAAATATCAGATGGAAATGCATCTCCCTCAATAATAATTTTATGTTTTTTTTCAGTAGGCTGGTAAAAAGAAACCATCATTAAATGCAAGTTTACTGTAAGGGTATTCATAGCAACTACTTCAGTTGGTTTTGCCCCAACAATTTTAGCATAACTCTCGCTTAAAAGCTCATGATAAGGCATCCAAGGGTTTTTGGCATAAAAATGTCCTTCCACTCCAAAAGTAGCCCAATCTTCCAACTCCTGATTTAAAAATTTTTTAGTTCTTTTAGGCTGTAATCCAAGTGAGTTTCCACACATATAAATGTGCTCTTCTCCATTTTTTTGTAATGGAATAAGAAACTCATTTCTATAGCTGCTTAATATATCTTTTGCATCCAATTCTGAAGCAAATTCTACTGTGTTTTTATAATTCATTTATCTTGTATAAAATAGGTCTGCTAGGTGCTGCATCCGAAACAAATGCAGGGATTTGCAGATTTAATAAATAAGCTCCATCTTCTAAATAATCAGGAGCAAATATCATTTCTGTAATGGTTTTGTTTTGAGTATTCAGATTGAACGCTTTTCCTTTTGTTTCCCAAAAAATATTGTGTGCAGAAAGGTGTCCGTCATCAAATAATCTATCTACTGAGGGGGTGTCTAACAATAAATGCTGAATTCCTAAACTTACTAAATATTCCATTGCCTCAATACTAAAAAAAGAAGGGGTTTCTTTCATGTAATCTCTACTTTTCTTATTTTCAGAATTAGGTGAGGTACGAATGATAACTCCTTTCAAAAATTCAGGATTAACTCCTTTTAGTTGCAATTCCAAATCCTCTTTAGTAATAACTAAATCCTCTGTATTTAAATCAGGAGTATAATTTTCATTAGTATTTTTTGGGGTAACAGAAACTAAAGTTGATGGAATCATCTCATCATTCAAAGAAGATAAAATATCTATTCTTTCATCTGTAATATGACCAATACATTCGGTATGCGTTCCGTTACAATGCGGGGTAAAACTATAAGTTTCAAAATTACAAGGACCACCTTTTCGGGTGTCCCCAATAAATTTTCCATCTTTGTAAGGTGCTGAACTTGCTATATCAACCCCATAAGTATTCGGCTGCTCTCCATTAAAATTTAAGGGAATTGAAATGTCATTTCCCTTAGAGAAATCTACTTGACATTTTGTATTTCCTATTTCAAAAATTCCTTTCATTATATGAAGTCCTCTTTTTTCATATTTAACCAATTTAATGCATTTCCTGAAAGTAATTTTTCTTTTACATTAATCGGGTAAGGCATACCGTGTATCAATTTTCCTGGTTCTAATTCACCTAAAGGGAAAGGATAATCAGTACCAAGTGCTACTTTATCTTCACCTACTAATTCCACAAGATACTCCAACATCTTATCATCATGCACCAAAGAATCTAACCAAAACTCACCTAAATAATCTTTTGGATTTACATTATTATCCACCGCAACTAAATCCGGACGCACATTAAAACCGTGTTCAATTCTACCGATAGTTGCAGGAAAAGAACCTCCACCATGAGCAAAGGCAACTCTCAATTTTGGGAATTTTTGGAACACTCCACTAAAAATCATAGAACAAATTGCAAGAGAAGTTTCCATTGGCATACCCACCAACCATGAAAGCCAATATTTATCCATTTTCTCTTTTGCCATCCACCACCAAGGGTGAACGAAAATACACATATCCAACTCTTCACATGCTGCATAAAACGGAAAAAAGGAAGGATCATCCAGGTTTAAATTATTGATATGAGAACCAATTTGAACTCCTTTAAATCCTAGTTTTTTAGCTCTTTCCAATTCTTTAATTGCCATGTCAGTATTCTGCATAGGCACATTTGCCAAACCAACAAATCTTTTCGGGTTTTCATCCACTACTTTTATCAAATCATCATTGATAAATTTAGAAATATCCGACCCATCTCTAGGGCTAGTCCAGTAAGAAAACATAACCGGAACGGTAGATAAAACTTGAACATTAACATCCTGATGATCACATTCTTCTATTCTTACTTTCGGATCCCAACAATTAGATTCTACTTCTCTAAAAAACTGATCATTCATCATCATTTTGGCACAGCAAGGCTTATGATGCTCTAACTGTACAAACTCTCCATACCCAAATCGTTTGTTAAAATCTGGAATATCCTTTGGGAGGATATGCGTATGAATGTCAATTGTAAATAATTTTTTCTTACTCACTTTAATATTTTTTAATTGTGTTCATGAACTTAAATCGTTTCATTATATAAATCTTTTATCTGCTTCCATAGTGTGTCCACAACTGTTACAAGTTCTTTTTTCTTCTGAAGAATAGAAATCCTTAAATCTTGGTTGGAAATCTTTTTCTACATTGGTTAACTGAAAATAAGTGTCATGTAAAGGCTCATTACAATTATCGCAAAACCACATCAACCCATCTCTTTCGTTTGCTGTTCTTTTACATTCAATCACTAAACCGATAGAACCTTCCGAACGCATAGGGGAGTGAGGAACTTTTGCTGGCAATAAAAAAACTTCTCCTTCTTTGATTGGCACATCCACCGCTTTTCCATCTTCTTGAATACGAACAACAATATCTCCTTTTATCTGATAAAAGAACTCTTCTGTTTCATTATAATGATAATCCTTTCTTGCATTTGGGCCACCAACTACCATAATGATAAAATCACCTGATTCGGTATATAAACACTTGTTTCCAACTGGTGGTTTTAATAAATCTTTATTGTCTTCTATCCATTTCAGGAAGTTAAAAGGTTTTCTTATTGCGCTCATAATTTTTTATTTAAATGGTTGCTATTACTTTCAGTTCTATGGCTATTGGAGTGGGTAAACTCTTTATTTCAATAGTTGTTCTGCAAGGTTGATTTTCCTTAAAATACTCTGCATAAATTTTATTGTAAATCTTAAAATCATCTTTCATATTGGTAAGGAAAACTTGAATATCTACAATGTTATCCCAAGATGAACCTGCATCTTCTAAAATAAAACGGATGTTATCAAAAACAGAATGACATTGGATTTCTATATCATAACTTTCAATTTCTCCTCTTTCATTCAATGTTACTCCCGGAATATCTGTTTGTCCTGCTTTTCTGGGTCCTACTCCTGATAAGTACAATATATTGCCAACCTTGCGAGCATGAGGATATAATCCTACTGCTTGTGGTGCTCTATCTGAATTAAATTTCTCTCCGTTCATTTATTTTATTCTTTTATACATATAATAATGTGGGCCTATGTCTGAGATATCAAATAAATCTCCTATTTCTTGAAAACCGACAGATTGATAAAAAGGAACCGCTATAATTCTTGCATTACACCAAAGTAAATTACATTCTTTTAGTTTTAATATCTGAAAAGCTTCTTGCATGATCTGTCTACCATATCCTTTTCGGAGGTAATTGGAATCTGTAGCCATTCCTCTTAATCTGTACGGATTTTTATCTCGCATTTTATTTGTTTCTTCTGGGTAGAAAGTAGCGCAACTCACAATCTTTTCATCTACAGTAACTCCTAAATGAAAGGTGAGCCTTTCATTATCTCTGTTGTAGGAAGTAGTTGAATAAGTTTTGCCTTGACGTAGCATCTTATGTCTTAAAGGACGAATTTCTTCAGCATCAACTAATTTAATATGTGCAACTTGGCATTCCATTTTATATTTTAACACAAACATTTTTAGGTTCTGTAAAAAATTGTAGGGATTTAAATCCTCCTTCTCTTCCAACACCCGAGTGTTTCATGCCTCCAAAAGGGATTCGTAAATCTCGTAAAAGCCATGTGTTAATCCACACAATTCCAGAGTCAATATTTGCAGCAACTCTGTGGGCTTTACTTATATTTTCGGTAAAGATAGATGCTGATAATCCATACTTAGTTGAATTGGCCATTTCCACTACTTCTTCTTCTGTTTTAAAAGGAATTAAGGAAACAACAGGTCCGAAAATCTCCTCTTGATTTATATCACAATCAGAAGAAAGTCCCTCAATAATTGTAGGCTGAACATAGTACCCATCTTTTAGCTCTCCTTCTAGTATTTCTCTTTCTCCTCCAATTAATATTTTTCCTCCTAAAGTTTTTGCTAACTCAATTTTTGCTAGGATTTTTTCCATATGATCCTTGGAAACTACTGCTCCTAAATTAGATGTAGTGTCTTTTGGATCACCTACTTTTAGTTTTGCAGTTTTGACAACTAATGCATCTCTAAATTTATTGTAAATTTCTTCTTGAACAAACAGGCGAGAACCACACAAACAAATTTGACCTTGATTGGTAAATGCAGCACGAGCTGCCATACTTACAGATTTGTCAAAATCTGCATCTGCAAAAATGATGTTAGGGTTTTTACCTCCCAATTCCAAAGACAATTTTTTGAACATTGGTGCTGTTACGGTAGCGATATGTTTGCCTGTAACCGTACCTCCCGTAAAGGAAACGATTGGTGTGTCTAGGTGCATAGTTAAAGGATCTCCTGTTTTACTTCCTAATCCGTGAACAATATTTAAAACTCCTTTTGGCAATCCTGCTTCAATACAAATTTTACTTAGTAAATAAGCGGTCATTGGAGTAACTTCAGAAGGTTTTGCTACTACTGTATTTCCTGCAGCAAGTGCTGGAGCAATTTTCCAAGTCAATAAATAAAGTGGTAAATTCCATGGAGAAATACAAGCTGCTACTCCTACTGGTTGACGCAAAGTATAGTTGATTGCCATACCATCCATTTCGTGCATTTCAGAACTATCGTGTAAAATGGCCCCTGCAAAAAAACGAATATTAGCAGGAGCTCTAGGAATATCTACATGAGCAGCTAAAGATTCTGGTTTTCCATTATCTTTACTTTCAGCTTTTATCAATTCATCTGAATACTTTTCAATCGTATCAGCTAACTTCATTAGGAAGTCCGAACGCTTTTGTTTTGGAGTTTTACTCCAACCTTTAAACGCTTCTTTAGCAGCTGCTACTGCATTGTCAATATCCTGCTTTTCAGAGTCTGGAATTAAAGAATACACCTCCCCGTTAGATGGATTATAGTTATCTAAATAATTTCCGTTTGTTGGCTCTACCAACTCACCATTTATATAATTTAAAATCTTTTCCATTACAAGCTAGCTGTTCTACCACCATCAACTGGGAGGTTAATTCCGTTAATATAACTTGCTGCTGGGCTACATAAAAAGGCCACAGCATTTGCAGTTTCATATGCCTGTCCAAATCTATTAGCTGGCACAGATGATTTCATTGTGTTTGCAATTTCTTCTTCTGTTTTTCCTTGTATAGATGCTTTCTTTGTAATTAAAGTCTTCAATCGGTTAGTATCAGTAAATCCTGGCAATACATTGTTTACCGTAATTCCGTAAGCTCCTACTTCAATAGAAAGTGTTTTTGCCCAGTTAGCAACTGCTGCACGGATGGTATTAGAAACTCCCAACCCTGGAATTGGGGCTTTTACTGAAGTAGAAATAATATTTATAATTCTTCCAAAACCTTCTTTTTTCATTCCTTCAATAACTTTCTGAACCAAAATCTGATTGTTTACCAAATGCATTCTGAATGCATCCTCAAAAGAATCTGTTTTTGCATCAGTAATAGGTCCTCCTGCTGGTCCTCCGGTATTGTTTATCAAAATATGATAAGCTCCTTTTAAAAGATTTACTTCTTCTTTTAGTTTTTCAGTGTCCGAAAAATCAATACAAACAAAAGAATGTATTTGCCCTTGGGATTTATCCAAATCGTTTAACACATTTAAAAGTTTACTTTCGTTTCGGGCAATTAGCGTGATGTTTGCTCCTAATTTTGCCAATTCAATTGCAGATGCCTCACCAATTCCTTGGGTGCTACCACATACAATTGCATTTTTATTTTTTAAATCTAAATTCATTTATTCTATATTTATTCTTTTCTCAACTGTTCCATCATCATAGATGTAAAAGAGAACTTCATTCTTAGTGCCTTTTATTACTCTTCCTAATAGGTCTGTTACTTTAAGAAGTTCTTTATTTTTAGTGTACTCTTGTAGTGATGTCCCACTACAATTAGTGCTGTAATATTGATAAGTTGTATCAATAGACCAAATATAATTATTGTTCCAACAAGTTACATCATCTACTTGAATACAAAATAAATTTGGATTATCAATAGTTGTATTCCAGCCTCCATTAGCATTAAAAGCAGGCTCTTGCCAATTTAAGCAAGGGGAATTACTTACGTCAAGTGACGTTAGTAGATTCCCAAAACAATAAAGATGATGTAATGCTGGATTATTACTTACATTTAAATTTGTTAGTTGATTATTGTAACAGAATAAGTTTTCTAAAGCAATAAAATCTTCTATTCCTGTTAAATCAGATATATTCTTAGAATTAACATCTAAAGACGTTACTGTATTGATGTTTGCAGTAGTTACATAATCATCTAAAGCATTATCATATCCTAAATTAATAAGTGCTTGTTCAAAATTATCATCAGGCACATAAGTTTGTGTATTAGCTCCATTAATAACAGTAAACTCTCCAATCATTCCATTTGGAATATGAGGAGTACAAACATATTGATACAGCCCTGCAACTTGTGGAATATATTGGAAAAAGGTATCTGCAGGCATTTGCCATACCTGATCAAAAGAAACTGCTCCAACAGGAATGTTATCAGAGGTTATAGTATGAAGCATCATTGGAAGTAGTCCGGCAAAAGGCTCCCACTCCAAAGTATCTCCTAATTGAATTGTAATACTAGCTGGAACAAACTCATAATATCCCCCCCATACTCCTATTGTATGTATCGTTCCTTTTGAATTAAAAGAAGAAAGAATAAAGAAAGCAAGTAGTAGTTTTTTCATAATCTATTTTTTGTAATTAAATCCTAATGTATCTTTTATGTTTTGTGGTAATTCTGGTAAATAAGAGCGGGAAATCATCAGTGTAGAGATATTTGCCAAATCCGTAAAAAACTTGTGCTTATCCACAGTTTGCTTTAAATATCCTTGTCCTGAGCTTCCTCCAGTTCCAATTTTTTGTCCTAACATTTTTTCAACCATTTGTACATGACGAAACCTCCAAGTTGCAATTTTATGATCTAGCTCCACTAAACTTCTTAAAAACTGATAAGGTAAATGCAAGATAGGTTGATCACGGTATAAATTGATAAGCAATGCAGACATAGTTGCTTTGTAAGAGAGTTTCGTTTCTCCCTCTTCCATTGCTTTATTATGATCTGCTTCAGAAAGTACTCTTTCAAAATACTTTTTGTTTTCTTCAATCATTCTTATTCTGATTTCTCTATCGCTATCCGTTAAATTTGCAGCTTTAATTCCATCAATTTCTTTATCCAACATTTCATTTACTGCTCCTTCATATTTTGCAGTAAAATCAAAACCTTCCATATTCAAAAAAGGAATGCGTTCCAACCATTTTTCCACCAAAGTAAAAAGGGATTCATTTTCTTCTAAAGATAAAATTTCTTCTTTCTTTTCTCCTTCAAATTGTGCATGATAAGGACAGCCTCCAAACTGATGTCTTTTTTTAATTTTAAGTCCTAACATCACTTCTAGTTTTCTGAATTGATGAGATTGGAAGCCTGATGCAGGAGAAAGTTGATCCCTGAAATCCAAGAAATCCAAAGAAGTCATAGTTTCTAAAATATCCAACTGCCCAACTAGAGTAGTCATTATTTTATTCACCCTATCCATTCTCCTAACAATCACCCCAACATTACTTTCATCAATTTTACCTGCCTTAAACAAATCCATTGCCGATTCTATTTCGTGCAATATTTGCTTGAACCATAATTCATAAGTTTGATGAATGATGATAAAAAGCATTTCTTCATGAGCTGCTGATTTACCTTCCCCACTCAAAGGGTTTTGAGCGTCTAACACTTTATCAAGCGCCAAGTAATTTATATAGTGTACTGATGTTGTTTCTTCTGACATTATTTGAAATTTATAATGCAGTAAAAGTAAGCAATATGATTTAAAAAATCAAACCTGAAATTATCAAAAAGAAATAGCCCAAAATACATAAGGATTCTATCCAAAAAGAAAAATACATTTCCCCCTTACTTTCTTCTGATTTTACAATGAAAATTGAAGCCACAAAACACAGCAAAATTAATGCTAGTAAATTTGACAAAATCAAGTCATTTTCTAAAGATTGAAAAAAGGAAATTATACCACAAATAATTAAAGCCAAAACTCCAATAATTTTTGATTTTTGAACACCAAAAAAAAGAGGAATTGTTTTCAAATTTTGAGCATCATACTTCAAATCTCGAATATCAAAAGGGATAGTTATGGCGAAAACAAACAGAAATCGTGACATTAATTGCAAAATAACATTGTATGTAATTGGGATGTTATTTTCAAGTACCAATAACAACATAGTGCTAATTGTCCACACCAAAGAAATAATAAATATTTTACTAAAAGGAAGTCTTCTTAAACCAAAAGGATATAGCAAAGAAAGTACACCTGAAAATATGATTGCCATTTGAGTAGAAATTTGGAATTTAAAAAAGTAATACATACCTATTATTCCACCTAATAGGATAAGCGAATAAACAGCAATTTTATTCGTTAAAAACCATTCTTTACGCATATGATTAGCGCCTTTTTTTACCCTTACAACTCTCTGAAAATTATAGGTAAATATAGTTGTGAAAAATACAAAATGGCTAATTTTATGATTTGTAGTTTCCAGTAATAATTCTGAACTTAAAGCTAAAGCAAAGACGCAAAATGCAACCCAAATATTACTAAAAACAAGAAAGCGAATAAATGATTTCACTTTGCTAAAATACAAAATCTAAATAACGATATTTACAATTCGTTTTGGCACCACAATTACTTTTTTAGGTGATTTTCCTTCTAAATAATGAGCCGTTCTTTCATGTTTCAACACCTCAGCTTCCACCTCTTCTTTTGTCATTTCAGCAGGTAAAGTAATTTTAAATCTCATTTTACCATTAAACGAAACCGGATAATTTATTTCATTTTCTACTAAATAATCCGTATTAAATACCGGAAAAGTTGCCATAGTAACTGAAGTTTCATTTCCTAATTTTTGCCAAATTTCTTCTGAAATATGTGGCGCATAAGAAGATAATAAAATAGTAAACTCAGTGATAATTTCTTTGCTATTACATTTTTGTTCTGTTAGCTCATTTATACAAATCATAAAAGTACTCACAACAGTATTGAAAGAATGACGTTCTATTTCTTCCTCTACTTTTTTAATGGTTTTATGTAGCGTTTTATAATTTGCTTGTGATGGTTTTTCTAATGAAACCTCAAAGTTATTTTCTGCATCATGCACTAATCTCCAGAACTTTCTTAAGAAATTATGCACCCCATTTATTCCTTTCACATCCCAAGGTTTAAACTGTTCTAATGGGCCTAAAAACATTTCGTACAAACGCAAAGTATCTGCTCCAAAATCTTCTACTAGTTTGTCAGGAGTTTGTACATTATATTTTGATTTAGACATTTTTTCTACCTCATGCCCACACAAATATTTTCCATCCTCATTTAAAATAAATTCTGCATCAGCATATTCTTCCCTCCAGTTTTTGAACTTTTCTACATCCAACATATCATTATCAATAAAATCAATATCCACATGCAAACGAGTAGTTTTATGCTCTTTTCTTTTATCAAAACTCACAAAAGTATTAGTGTCTTTTATTCTATACACAAAATTTGATCTTCCCAAAATCATTCCTTGGTTAATCATTTTTTTGAACGGCTCATCAAAGCCAATAAATCCTCTATCGTACAAAAATTTAGTCCAAAAACGAGAATATAATAAATGTCCAACAGCATGCTCGGCTCCACCAATATATAAATCTACTTGCCCCCAATAATCTGACTTTTCTTTTGCACAAAATTCACCATCATTATTTGGATCCATGTATCTTAAAAAATACCAAGAACTTCCTGCCCAACCTGGCATGATATTCGTTTCCATGCTATCACCTTCAAACACATTCCAATCCTCTTTTTTGGCTCTTGCTAATGGCGGCTCTCCACTTGAAGTTGGCAAATATTTATCTACAGGAGGTAAGGTAACGTACTTGTCATCCTCCAAAATACAAGCTGTTTCTCCTTTGTAATATACTGGAAATGGCTCTCCCCAATATCTTTGACGGCTAAAAATAGCATCTCTTAATCGGTAATTAATTTTTCCTTTTCCGAAACCTCCTTCTTCAATTTTATAAATTGCTAAATTCATGGCTTTTTTAACCTTCAAACCATTTAGAAAATCAGAGTTTGCAATTGTTACGCTTTTATCTTCATTTGCCCCCTCACTTACATCAATTCCCTCAAAAATATTGATGATTTCCAAACCAAAATGAGTAGCAAAATCCCAATCTCTTTGATCACCACACGGAACTGCCATTACTGCTCCTGTTCCATAAGAAGCCAAAACATAATCTCCAATCCAAACTTGCACTTTATCTCCTGTAAAAGGATGAATCGCATAAGCGCCTGTGAATACTCCGGTTACAGTTTTATCAGCTTGTCTATCTCTTTCAGATTTTAGTTTTGCAGTATTTACATACTCCCCAACTATTTTTTTTTGTTCAGAAGATGTAATTGTATCTACCAATTCATGTTCTGGCGCTAGCACTATAAAGTTCACTCCAAAAATAGTGTCAGGGCGTGTGGTAAAAACTTCAATTTCATCTTCTGAGTTTTCAAGCTTAAAACTTACAGAAGCACCCTTTGATTTCCCAATCCAATTCTTTTGAATTTCCTTTATTGAATCAGACCAATCTACAGTATCTAATCCTGAAATCAATCTATCCGCATAAGCTGTAATCCTTAATGACCATTGCTTCATTAATTTTTGTTCTACCGGAAAACCACCTCTTTCTGAAAGTCCATCTTTTACCTCATCATTTGCCAATACAGTCCCTAATCCTTCACACCAGTTCACCCAAGTATCTGACAAAAATGCCAATCGATAATGCAACAACATTTTTTCTTTTTCTACCTCAGAAAAACTATTCCAATCTTCATCAGAAAATTTTGGAGTATTATCATCACAAACGGCTTGTGAAGTTAAGTTTCCCTGCTTTTCAAAATAATCTGTCAAGTCAGAAATTGGCATTGCCTTATCCTCCACATTACAATAACAAGAATTGAATAATTGCTTAAAAATCCACTGTGTCCATTTGTAATAACTAGGATCAGAAGTTTGCACTTCTCTACTCCAATCAAATGAAAAACCAATTTGATCCAACTGCTTTCTATATCTTTCTGTGTTATCTTTTGTAGCAATAGCAGGATGAATTCCTGTCTGAATTGCATATTGTTCAGTTGGCAAACCAAAAGAATCGTATCCCATTGGGTGCAATACATTAAAGCCTTTCAATTTTTTATATCTAGCAAAAATATCAGAAGCAATATACCCTAGTGGATGACCAACATGCAGCCCTGCGCCTGAAGGGTAAGGAAACATATCTAATACATAGTATTTTTCTTTACTATCATCTTCTGAAACTTTATAGGTTTCGTTTTCTCTCCAATAGCCTTGCCACTTCTTTTCTAGCTCGTTAAAATTGTAATCCATCTTATAATATTATTCAGTTTGCAAAGTTAATGAATAACATCAATTAGTAATTTGTATTTTTATATTTTAGCGAACTATATGAAATCAAGCAACAATACATCATTAAACAGACGAATATTATCGTCATCAGCTTCAGTTGTGATTAGCTTATCCCTTGTTTTATTTGTAGTTGGATTATTAGGTTTAGTGCTGATAAATGCACAAAGGCTATCCAACTATGTAAAAGAAAATGTTGGCTTTACCATCATGCTAAAGGAGGATGTAAATGAAATGGAAATTATAAAATTTCATAAAACACTAGATGCAGCTACATTTGCAAAAAGTAGCACTTTTGTTTCCAAAGAACAAGCAACAATTGATTTGCAAAGAGATTTAGGAGAGGATTTTGTTTCTTTTTTAGGGTATAGCCCACTTTTACCTTCTATTGATGTAAAGCTAAATGCAGCTTATGCGAATACCGATAGCTTAGCAATAATCACAAGTGAAATGAGTAAAAATACAGCTGTTCATGATATTTTTTATCAAGAAAGTTTAATTAATAAACTAAATAGCAATGTTAATCGACTAAGTTTTTTTCTGCTTGCATTTTGTATTTTACTTTTTGTTATTGCATTTGCTCTTATCAATAATACAATACGACTTTCTGTTTATTCCAAACGATTTTTAATTCGCACTATGCGTCTTGTTGGAGCCACAAATAGCTTCATTCAAAAGCCCTTTTTGATTAAAGGAATTTATCAAGGAATCTACAGCTCAATATTTGCTATTTTTATGCTGATTGGTTCTATACAGATGGTACAAAGCGAAACAGCAAGCATGCTTAATATTACCGACTTAAAAATAATTGGAATCATCTTTTTACTGATATTTATCTCAGGATTTTTACTCAGCTGGATTTCAACATTTTTTGCAGTACGAAAATTTATAAAACAAAACGAAAGCGAACTTTACAACTAAAACATTACCTATGGATTTTGCATTTAAAAAAAAGAATTACATTTTATTATTTGTCGGATTAGCATTTATGGCTAGCGGACTAATTTTGATGATTGGAGGAGGGTCAGAAGATCCTACAAAATTTTCTGATGAGATATTTAATTTCCAAAGGTTAACACTTGCTCCAATTTTATTAGCAATAGGATTTGTAATTGAAATCTTTGCAGTAATGTATAAAGGAAAAGAAGCTTAATACATGGAAATTATTAATGCGATTATCCTTGGAATTATTCAAGGATTAACTGAGTTTTTGCCTGTTAGCAGTAGTGGGCATTTGGAAATTGCAAAAGCAATTCTAGGAGAAGACAAAGTTGGGCAAGAAAGTATGTTAATGACGGTTGTATTGCACTTTGCAACAGCTCTATCCACTATTATTATTTTCCGAAAAGATTTAATTGAAATATTTTCAGGATTATTTCAATTCAAAAATAACGAGTCCTTTCAATTCTCTTTAAAAATTGTTTTATCCATGATACCAGCAGCCTTAGTTGGTGTATTTTTCAATGACGAAATAGAGGCGCTATTTGGTGGAGCATTAACCTTAGTTGGAGGAATGCTCTTAATTACTGGTTTGTTATTATTCTTGGCTGACACAGCTAAGGCTTCAGAAAAACAAGTTGGAATCAAAGATGCTATTCTTGTTGGGATCTCACAAGCCATAGCCATCTTACCAGGAATTTCACGCTCAGGAGCAACAATATCAACTGCTGTACTTTTAGGAATTGATAAAGAAAAGGCAGCACGATTCTCTTTCTTGATGGTTGTTCCTTTAATATTTGGGAAAATGGCCAAAGATATTTTATCAGGAGAAATTTCAGCAACTGACACAAACTTTTTAGCACTATTTATTGGCTTCATTTTTGCATTTTTAACAGGGATGATTGCTTGTAAATGGATGATAAAATTAGTAAAAAGTAGTCAGCTTAAATACTTTGCTTACTATTGCTTTGCTATTGGAGGAATTGTAATAGCAACGTCACTAATATAGTATGGATAAATTTCCTGAAACAGTAGATGATTTTTTATCTGGTCAAATCTTATTGATAAACAAGCCTTTAGGATGGACTTCCTTTGATGTAGTGAGAAAGATTAAAAATCTAATCCGCACAAAATATAATCTAAAAAAGATAAAAGTAGGGCATGCCGGAACTTTAGATCCTTTAGCAAGCGGACTACTTATTGTTTGTACAGGAAAATTCACAAAACGAATTTCTGAGCTTCAAGGACAGGCAAAAATCTATACAGGCGATATTACTTTAGGAGGCACTACTCCTAGTTATGATTTGGAAACGGAAGTAGATAAAAACTTTGAAACTTCACACATTACAGATGAGTTAATTAAAGAGACTACCCATCAATTTACTGGAGAGATATACCAAAAACCACCCATATTTTCTGCACTAAAAAGAGGTGGAGAACGCCTTTATGAAAAAGCAAGAAGAGGAGAAAGTATTGAGATTGAAGCTAGAAAAGTAAGCATCAATTCTTTTGATATTACAGCCATAGAAATGCCAAAAGTAAGTTTTGAAATAAAGTGTAGTAAAGGGACTTATATTCGCTCCATAGCTCATGATTTTGGAACTGCAATAAAAAGTGGAGGTCACCTTTCAAAACTATGTCGTACTGCTATTGGCAACTACCAACTAGCTAACGCACTAGATGTAGATGAGTTTGAAAAGCAACTAAATAGCTAATCACTTGACTTCCGCTTGCCAATGCTTTATATTTGCCGGCTTAAAATTACACCCTTCAGGTATTTCCTAAAGGTAAAACCAAAACCTAAATCAGATGAAATATAAATTATCAATGTTCAAGTTTGACTTGCCTCAAACAAGAATTCCAAAGAGCCCTATTGAAAATCGTGATGATGCAAAACTAATGGTAGTACATAGGTCAACAGGAGAAATTGAACACAAAAATGTTTCTGATCTTGGTGATTATTTTGATGAAGGAGATGTAATTGCTACTAATAACACAAAAGTTTTTCCAGCTAGATTATATGCTAACAAAGAAAAAACGGGTGCAATGATTGAAGTGTTCTTGTTAAGAGAATTAAATCAAGAAAACAGACTTTGGGATGTATTGGTTGATCCAGCTAGAAAAATTAGAATTGGAAATAAATTATTCTTTGGGGATAATGACGAATTAATTGCTGAGGTAATTGACAACACAACTTCAAGAGGAAGAACATTGCGTTTTCTTTTTGATGGAACACATGCAGAATTTAAGGAGACTTTAACTTCATTAGGAGAAACTCCACTTCCTAAACACATTGATAGAGAGCCAACAGAAGAGGATACTGAGCGCTTTCAAACTATTTACGCAAAGCATGAAGGAGCTGTTTCGGCACCTACTGCAGGGATGCATTTTAGTAAAATATTAATGAAGCAAATGGAACTAAAAGGAGTTGAGTTTGCTGCAACAACACTTCATGTTGGTTTGGGGACATTTAATCAAATTATGGTGGAAGATCTTTCCAAACATAAAATGGAATCGGAAGAAATTATTATTTCAGAGGAAGCAGCAGGGAAAATCAATAAAGCTAAAAATTCAGGAAGTAGAATTTGTGCTGTTGGTACAACTGTAATGCGTACATTAGAAAGTTCAGTATCAACTAAAAGTGAAGTTATTGCTTATAAAGGTTGGACAAATATCTTTTTATTCCCTCCACACACCTACCAAATTGCAAACTGTATGCTAACTAATTTTCATTTACCAAAATCATCATTAATGATGCAAGTAGCAGCATTTTCAGGATTGGATTTATTGAAAAAAGCCTACAAAGAAGGAATTAAGAAAAAATATAATTTCCATACTTATGGAGATGCAATGTTGATACTATAACATGCAAAAAGTTGCTTTAATAGTTGCTGGAGGAAAAGGAGAGCGCATGAATGCAGATATTCCAAAACAGTTTTTACTATTAAATAACACCCCTATATTGATGCACACTTTAAAACAATTTTCTCATTTTGAGGAAATTGTTTTAGTTTTACCAAGTTCGCAATTTGAGTATTGGCAAGAATTATGCAATGCACATAAATTCACTCAAAAATACACCTTAGTTGCTGGTGGAAAAACAAGATTTCATTCTGTAAAAAATGGATTAGATAAAATAAACAATAATGCTATTGTTGCTATTCATGATGGTGTTCGTCCGCTTATTTCTACTATATTAATTGACAGCTTAGTTGCTGAAACAAAAAATGGAATTGGAGTAATTCCTATTGTTCCAGTAAAGGATTCAATACGAAAAATTGAGGGGGAGAACTCTAAACATATAGATAGAAATAATTTGTATAAAGTACAAACTCCACAATGCTTTTTAAGTGCTGATATAAAAGAAGCATACAATCAAAATTTTTCTGATATTTTTACAGATGATGCATCAGTGTTTGAATCAAATGGCGGGAAAATCAATACGCTTTTAGGTGAAGAGAAAAACCTAAAAATTACAACTAAAGAGGATTTGAAGATTGCTTCTATATTAGTTTCTTAACTATATTTTTTTCAAAATTCACAATCAAATTTACTCCAGGAATTTTACCTTTTTCAAAGGCCCCTAAACTTTCAAAACCCAAAGCTTCTGCCCCATTTTTACAGGCTATTTTAAGGAGTGTGCTCATATCAAAATTTGAGTTTTCCTGAATAACCAATAGTTCCTCCAAAATAGAAAGAGAATCATTAGAAGCCAAACTATCGGTTCCCACACATAATTTACTTACATCAAAAATAGAATAGTCAGGCAAAGTATTTTCAATATATAAATTTGCTTTTGGACAAGTACAATAATAATCTGCTGTTATATCCTCTTTTTTAGCAAATGTATTATGGACTAAAAGCATTTTTGTATTATCTAACTCATCCAAAATATCAATTGATTTATCTCTATTTAACCAAATAGATGAACTTGCTTTTATACTATTTAACCAATCAAAAATCTTTCCATTTTTATTTACAAAAAGTTCATTTTCTTCTTTTGCTTCTTGATTGTGAATAGTGAATAACTCATCATTTCTATCAAAGGAATTTGCAATCTTGCTCATCAATTTTGGAGGAACAGAATAAGGAGCGTGAGGCACAATAGTTGCTTTTTGTCCAGCATTTCTAAACTCCTTTCTTAAGTCAGATACTTGAGAAAAAACAACATCAATCTTGTGTTCATGCACACCAAAAGTTTCTATGAAATTATAATATTTCAGATTCCCTTTTTGCTTTTGCAAAAGCGTATCGTTTGTATTGCAAATATCGCCCACCCCAACAATACCATTAGAAATCATCTGCTTTTCAGCTTTTTCTATTGCAACTTGAATTTCTTCTGGTGTGTATTTATTTCTTTGCTGAACTGTCCCTACAAAATCCAAAAAACCTTTTCCTTTTTCAGCCTTTCCCAAAAGGTGAGAAAGCTCCAAATGACAATGCACATTCACAAATCCTGGACAAATAATACCCTCAAAAATCTCTAATTTATCCTGAGGCACTTCATTTCTATTCTCAAAGATACTAATAACCTCTCCTTTATCAGAAATTTGTAAAACACCCTGTTTTATTGGAGATACAGATAAAGAATATAAATAATCGGCTGTTAAAAATCGCATAGCACAAAAGTAATATATCTTTGCAAACATAATGGAGAAAAAAACAGACATCAGAGATATAAGTGTTGAGGATTTACAAAAATTCTGTGCAACACATAAATTACCCAAATTTAGAGCCAAACAAGTATGGGAATGGCTATGGAAAAAAAGAGCAACTTCTTTTGATGAAATGACTTCATTATCAAAAGTAATGCGTGATTTGTTTGCGGAACATTATAGCATCAATCCTGTAAAAATTCATAAAGGAGAAAGAAGTGTAGATGGCACAATAAAATACAGTTTACAGCTACACGATAAATTACTAGTAGAAGGGGTTTTAATTCCTTCTAAAAATCGATTAACTGCCTGTGTATCATCACAGGTGGGTTGTAGTTTGGCTTGTGAATTTTGTGCTACTGGAACTTTAAAATTAGAAAGAAACCTAACCGCTTCAGAAATATACGACCAAGTATTTATTCTAAATGAAGAAGCAATTTCCAACTTTGGGAAACCCCTTTCCAATATAGTGTTTATGGGAATGGGAGAGCCACTTTTAAACTACAGAGCATTATTATCTAGCATTAATTTTATCACTACAGAACAAGGTATGGGAATGTCTCCAAAGCGAATTACGGTTTCAACAGCTGGAATTTCTAAAATGATTAAAAAATTAGCTGATGATCAGGTCCGTTTTAACTTGGCTATTTCACTACATTCTGCAAGCGATAGCAAACGAGATATTCTTATGCCTATCAATCAGAAAATTAACTTAGAAGAGCTTAGAGATTCTGTGCGTTATTTTTATGACAAAACAGGAAGTAGAATTACTTACGAATACATCTTGTTCAAGGACTTAAATGATAGTATTGAAGATGCGCAAAAACTGGCACAATTTGCTAAAGCAAGTCCTTGTAAAATCAACTTGATTGAATACAACACAGTTGATGATCTACCATATGAAAAATCATCAAACAGAGTTACTGATAACTTCATAAAATATCTAGAGGAACGCAATATATTAGTTACACTAAGAAAGAGTAAAGGGAAAGATATCAATGCAGCATGTGGGCAATTAGTAAACAAGCTAAAATAACTTTTTAACAAAGATATTTATAGGATTTATCAGAAAGAAATCTTTGTATATTCGCACTTCTAGTTTACACTTATTTTGTCAATACTAAAACATATAAAAGCTCCTATTAAGGATGAGATGAATTTGTTTGAGCAAAAGTTCAAGGATTCCTTAAAGAGTAATGTTTCCTTACTGGATAGCATTATGCATTACATCATAAAACGAAAAGGAAAGCAAATGCGTCCTATGTTCGTTTTTTTATCTGCTAAACTTTTTGGAAAATTTGAAGAAAACACCTATCGTGCAGCTTCAATGATTGAACTATTGCACACTGCAACTTTAGTGCATGATGATGTAATTGATGAAGCTAACTTCAGGAGAGGGTTTTTCTCAATAAATGCACTTTGGAAAAATAAAATTGCTGTTTTGGTGGGTGATTTCTTATTGAGTAGAGGTTTGTTATTAGCCGTAAAACATGAGGAGTTTGAACTTTTAAAAATAATGAGTACTGCAGTTCAAGACATGAGTGAAGGAGAGCTTTTACAAATTGAAAAAGCACGAAAACTAGATATTACTGAAAAAGTTTATTTTGATATTATCCGCCAGAAAACTGCAACCTTAATTGCTGCTTGTTGTGCTAGTGGGACCAACTCAGTAGGACAAAACAAAGAAGTAGTAGAGAGAATGAGATTATTTGGTGAAAAAGCAGGAATTGCTTTTCAGATAAAAGATGATTTGTTTGACTATACGCAAAGCCCTTTAATTGGTAAGCCAACAGGAATTGATATTCGTGAACAGAAGATGACGCTCCCTTTAATCTACACCTTAAACTCGGTAGATAAAAAGTTGAAAAACTACATTATCAATATCATAAAAAATCATCATAAAGATGATGTTAAAGTAGCTGAAGTTATTGCATTAGTAAAAGAAAATGGAGGACTTGAATATGCTAAAAAAGCCATGCATAACTATCATAATAATGCAGTTGAAATTATAAATACATTTGAAGATAATCAGGCTAAGGAATCCCTAATTCTATTGTTGGACTATGTTATAAATCGTAAGAAATGATCCCAAAGGAAACAATAGATTTAATATTTGAAACTGCTCGTGTAGAGGAAATTGTAGGAGATTTTGTAGCCCTTAAAAAAAGAGGTGTCAACTATATTGGGAACTGTCCTTTTCATAATGAAAAAACACCCTCATTTACAGTCTCACCTACCAAAGGCATCTATAAATGTTTTGGTTGTGGAAAAGGTGGAAATAGCATCAATTTTGTAATGGAAATTGAACATTTCAATTACCCAGAAGCCTTAAAATTTGTTGCAAAAAAATATAATATTGAAATAGAGGAAGAAGAACTAACTTCTGAACAATTAGAACGATCAAACGAAAAAGATAGTTTATTTATCGTTTCTAGTTTTGCAAATGATTATTTCCAAGATATGCTTTGGAATAGTGATGAGGGAAAAGCAGTTGGACTAAGTTATTTTAAAGAAAGAGGATTTACTGAGGAAACTATAAAGAAGTTTGAACTAGGATATAATCCAAAAGCAAAAGATGCTTTTAGTAAAGTTGCAATAAAAAAAGCATATGATAAAGAGGTGCTTGTTTCCTCTGGTTTATCTTTAATTAATGAAAGTTCAGGGCAAATTGTTGACCGATTTAAAGAGAGAACAATGTTCCCTATTCAATCTTATTCAGGGCGTACCCTAGGATTTGGAGGAAGAGCCTTTAATGCAAAAGCAAAAGCAAAATATTTAAACTCTCCTGAAACACTAATTTACCATAAAAGTAAAGTTTTATATGGATTAAATTTTGCGAAAAATGCAATTGGGAAAGAAGGTTTATGTTATATAGTTGAAGGCTATACTGATGTAATTTCCATGTATCAAAATGGAATAGAAAATGTAGTATCAGCATCAGGAACAGCACTAGGATTAGAACAAATAAAACTTATTAATCGTTTAGCTCAAAATGTAGTTTTACTTTTTGATGGAGATAATGCAGGTATAAAAGCAACCTACAAATCAATAAATATGATTTTAAAGGAAGGGATGAATGTGAAAATTGCAGCCTTTCCTGAAGGAGAGGACCCAGATTCATTTGCCAAAAAATTATCCACTGACGATTTTAAAAATTTCCTTACTACTGAAGCAATTGATTTTATAGATTATAAAATTAATATCTCAGGACTAAATTCAATATCTGACCCTACTAAAATCACAAATATTAAAAGGGATATTATTGAATCTATTTCTTGTATTCCTGATAGCTTAAATCGCTCTCAATACTGTAAAACTTATAGTAAAAAACTTGATATTTCGGAGAATGTACTATTAGGTGAAGTTGCAAAAGCAAGAGCAAGTACTAGCTCCTTTGAACCTATTTCTACAAGAAATACAAATCCAAAACCACTAAGTAAAGGTAAAGAAAAACTAAGTTCAGTTGGAAAATTATTTAAGCTGGAAGAAGAAATATTACGAATTTTAATTAACTATGGAAATGACACTTTCACATCAGAAGAAGAGGATCAAGAAAGTGTAGCAAATTTAATTATAAGTGATCTTGATGCCGACAACATCACATTTACTTACCCAGATTTTCACACATTATTTGAAGAAATTATAATTGTAATTGAGGAGAGAGGAAATATTGATTTGCAGTACTTAATCAATCATCAAAATAGAGAGGTTAGTCAAAAAGCAATTGACCTTATAAGTAGTAAACATAGTATCAGTAATAATTGGGTAGAACGCCACAAAATCTATACCGGAAGAGAAGATGAAAAAATAAGAAAAACTACTGAGAAAGCTATTTTGTCCCTAAAGAAAGGACATGTTGATATGCAAATAAAAGATTTACAACAACAAATAAAAGAAGGTAAAATTGATACGGAAGGGATTAAACTCCTAAGTCATCTTACTAAAATAAAAACCCAAATTGCTAAATCCTTAGGAAGAAATGTAGGTTAAGATTTTAACTATTCGGCTTTAAATCTCTTAATCTCAGTTGCAAAGTTTTTCTACCATTCCACTCATTTTCATCAATGGAATAACACATATCAAAAGTTTGATTATCTTTTATATTTTCAAAGAAATCTCCCATACCAAAACCAATGCCAGCAATAGAATCATTACTTCTTTTTGCATTAATTCTTAGGTGGGTCCTATCTGCTCCTACTTGCTTTCCATAGCCATTATCCACCACTGCTTTGCTTACAAAAATAGGTGATAAATTCTTGGGACCAAAAGGTGAAAATTGCTTTATAATTCTGTATAATTTATCATCTACCTCATCAATATCAATTACTTTATCAATGTTAATTTTTGGAGTTAACTGGTCCTCAGTAATGCTTTCACTAACTGCCTTTTCAAACTCATCAATAAACTGTGCCAAGTTTTCTTTTTTAATACTCAAACCAGCAGCATATTTATGTCCCCCAAACTTTTCACAAAGATACGCACATTTAGCGATTGCACTATATAAATCAAAATCATGTACCGAACGAGCAGATCCAGTCAAAATTCCATCTTTTTCTGCTAAAACAATAGTAGGTTTGTAATGGTTTTCAATCAAGCGGGAAGCTACAATTCCTACCACACCCTTATGCCAATTTTTACTATGTACAACAGTAGATTTCTTCTTCTGATCAATCATTTCCAAAGCCTCCTTAGTTATACTTTGATCTAAACTTCTTCTAGTTATATTATTTTCCTCAATTTTATCTGCAAACAACTTTGCTTTTGTAAAGTCGGTTTCTACTAATATCTCAACTGCTTTTTTAGCATGTTCAATTCTTCCTGCTGCATTTATTCTTGGTGCAACCCCAAATACTACATCAGTTATTGTTACATTTTTAGTTTTATTAGCTACTTCCATTAATGCCTTTAATCCAACTCTAGGATTAGTATTTATTTGCTGTAAACCATAAAACGAAAACACCCTATTTTCTCCTGTCATTGGTACAATATCCGCTCCAATACTTACGGTTAGTAAATCCAAATACTCTATAATTTCTGAAAAGTCAATTTCATTTTTTTGACAAAAGGCTTGTATCAATTTAAAGCCCACACCACAACCTGAGAGTTCTTTATAAGGATAGTTACAATCTGGATGTTTTGGGTTTAGAATTGCCACTGCATCAGGCACTTTTTCTCCAGGATTATGATGATCGCAAATAATAAAATTAACTCCTTTTTCATTTGCATAATCAACTTGATTAACTGCACGAATACCACAATCTAAAGCAATGATTAAAGCAAAATTATTTTCCTTAGCATAATCAATTCCCTTTAATGAAATTCCGTACCCTTCCTCATATCTACAAGGAATATAATATTCAATTTCTTTGACTTGTTTTTTAAGAAAAGAATACATCATAGCTACTGATGTTGTTCCATCTACATCATAATCGCCATAGACTAAAACCTTCTCTCCATTTGTAATTGCAGTTTGGATTCTATCCACAGCTTTTTGCATATCTTTCATTAAGAAAGGATCGTGCAAATGAGTAATTTCTGGACGGAAAAATAACTTAGCTTCATCATAAGTTGTAATACCTCTTAAAACCAATAAATGCCCTACAATTTCAGATACATTTAAAGCTTTTGCTAATGCAGTAACAACTGAATTATCCGAGCTTAATATGTTCCAATTTTTTTGCATTACTTACGCATTATATTAGTTTGTGTAAGTATTGAGTATTTATGTATTAAAGCAAATAATTCTTCTACCATCTGCTCATCTAAAGCAAGTAAACTTGCATTTTTTTTTCTGGTACTCAAGATTTCAAACCACCTTTCAATCTGAAAAATAGTCAACCTATTTTCATTTTTAAAATCAGCAATTTTCTCTACAACTTGCTTTCTGCCATTAAGTAAACTAATAATTTGAGTATCAAAATTATCAATCTGATTTCTGAAATCTAACAGTTGTTCTTTAAATTGTTCATCTCTTAATTTAGTATCTCTCAAAACTAAATTTTGCATGATATTTTTTAATTTTTCAGGCTTGACTTGTTGCTCGGCATCACTTAAAGCAACAGCCGGATTATTATGTGTTTCTATCATCAACCCATCTAAATTAATATCCATTGCAGTTTGTGCAATATCTTCAATTAATGTTGCTTTTCCTGCAATATGACTCGGGTCACAGATAATTGGCAAACCCCTAATTTCTTTTCTTAATTTGATGGGCAATTCCCACTTAGGATCATTTCTGAAAACTGATTTTTCATAACTATAAAACCCTCTATGAATTGCTGCTAATTGCTTAATTCCAACTTTATTTAAGCGTTCAAAAGCACCCAACCACAATCCTAATTCAGGATGTATTGGATTTTTTACAAAAACAGGAATATCTACTCCTTTCAATGCTTCTGCAATTTCTTGCACATAAAAAGGATTAACAGTTGTTCTTGCACCAATCCAAAGCATATCCACTCCTGATTCTAAACATAACTCAACATGCTTTGCTGTAGCAACTTCAGTACATACTTTCATCCCTGTTTCTTGCTGAACTGTTTTTAACCAAGTTAAGGCTTCTTTCCCAATCCCCTCAAATGAATTGGGCTTGGTTCTTGGCTTCCAAACTCCTGCTCTAAAAACATCAGCAGTACCCTCAATAGCTTTAGCAATAGTTAAAAGCTGATTTTCTGATTCCGCACTGCAAGGCCCAGCAATCAAGTAAGGTTTTTTATGTATGAATTCTTTCATCTCCATTATTTTCCTGCAACTATTACTACAAATTCACCTTTTGGTTTTTTCTCTTCAAAGTATTCTCTCACCTCTTTCATTGTCCCTCTTTTTGTTTCTTCAAACATTTTTGATATTTCTCTTGAAACAGAAACAAATCTTTCTTCCCCAAAATATTCCATAAATTGACTTAGCGTTTTTATAATTCTATGTGGTGATTCGTAAAAAATCATAGTCCTTTCTTCCTCTGCAAGTAAGATCAATCTTGTCTGTCTTCCTTTTTTAACAGGTAAAAACCCTTCAAAAATAAATTTTTCTGATGGTAATCCTGAATTAACCAAAGCAGGAACAAAGGCTGTAGCTCCAGGCAAACAATCTACCTCAATACCCTCTTTAACGCATTCACGAACCAATAAAAAACCAGGATCAGAAATAGCTGGAGTTCCTGCATCTGATACAAGAGCAATTGTTTCTCCACCCTTTAATCTGGCAATCCATTTTCCTAGCACCTTGTGTTCATTATGCATATGAAAAGCTGCCAATTGTGTATCAATCTCATAATGAGAGAAAAGTTTTTTTGTTGTCCTAGTATCTTCTGCCAACACTATATCTACCTCTTTTAAAAGGCGTAATGCTCTAAAGGTTATATCCTCCAAGTTTCCTATGGGAGTGGGTATTAAATATAATTTTGACATCTTACAAATTTAGAGGAATAATGGATATATTTCTAGTTTTGGACTAATTCTTATTGCAGGGGCTGGGAAATGGAAATAGTTAAGCCAATGTTTTACTTTTTTTCCTGTTGGGCTATTCCACTTTTTTAAAAGTTTAGGCATATCATAATCCAAAGCTATATACCATTCATTATTCCCTCCTACCTTTTTATTTTGCTGATTCAAATATTGAGTGTCATCTAACCCAAAACCAATTGCTACATTTAACCAATCAGGCCAACAGCAATTCTCAACATAATGATTTACATCAAATGCCATCCAATAGGTTTGGTTGGGATAGTCATCTTGCCAAGCATATTTATTGGTTTCTTTTCCTCTTTGCTTATCCAAATCCCAGTAAAGATTTGATCGTTTGTAATAAGACATCTTAAAATCAATCCCTTTTAAATTATGATTATATTCCTGAGCTACTGGCCAAAAAGCACCTAATGAACCCATTGTTAAATCCCAGTTACTAAAGCCCCAGTAAGGCGCATAAGCATCTTTCATTTCAATAGCAAGTTGTAAACCAGAACCAAATGCTGCTCCATACCAAAGAGATTGTTTTTTATTCATCCCAGCCCATCTCATTGAGCCAGAAAAAAGATTAGCAGCAAAAAGGCCACCCATAAAATGTCCTGCTTTGTCAACATTCAATGCGTAGGTTAAGTCCGCCCCATCATCAAAAGAAAATGCTGTTTGCTTATCCGACCACCATGAATTTTCAATATACAAATACGAGCCACCTAACGCAGCTGCCAAACTACTACTTACAATCAAAACTCTTCCTGAATTAATTTTTGTAGTATCCGATTTTCCAAACATATTTATTGAAAAAGATACTACTAGAAGAGATAAAAACAAACTTTTAAAATTCATAAAAAATGGAATTGCTTTTTATACTTTTGTTAGCAAACTTAATAAAACAAATTACGCTAAATGTTTTTAGAATCACAAATAAATCACCCAATGCAAAAAGGAAGTATTGAAGTAATTTGTGGTTCTATGTTTTCTGGGAAAACTGAAGAACTTTTAAGGCGATTAAAAAGAGCCCAATTCGCAAAACTCAATATTGCTGTTTTTAAACCAAAAATTGACAAAAGATACGATACTCAAAAAGTAGTATCACATGACGAAAACACGATACAAGCTACACCTATTGATTGTGCTGAAAATATTTTGAAATTAGCAAATGAAGCTCAGGTTGTGGCAATTGATGAGGCTCAGTTTTTTAACAGTGACTTAGTGGCTGTTAGTAATGAATTAGCAAATGCTGGGGTAAGGGTTATTATAGCTGGATTAGACATGGATTTTTTAGGAAATCCTTTTGGGGTAATGCCACAAATTTTAGCGATTGCCGAACATATCACAAAAGTACACGCTATTTGTGTAGAGTGTAACGAAATTGCCAATCACTCTTTTAGAAAAAATGCTAACAAAAACCTAGTTCAACTTGGTGAAAAACAAGAGTATAAACCTTTATGCAGAAGTTGTTTTTCAAGTAAAATGAAATAAGCAATGGGAATTACGCACGAAACTATATTAGAGGTAAATACTAATCACTTAGAAAGTAACCTCAACTATCTAAAAAGTAAACTAAAACCTAGCACTAAAGTTATTGCTGTTGTAAAGGCTTATGCATATGGTCATGGTGATATAGTACTTTCCAAAAAACTAGAATTATTAGGAGTTCATGCGCTTTGGGTTGCTGATTTTGAAGAAGGGAGTCGCTTAAGGGAAAGTGGAATTAATATCCCAATTATAATTGCAAATCCTGGCACAAAAAGCACAAATAAAATTATTGAAAATAAATTAGATGTTGTAATTTATAACTTCAAATTACTCCAGCTATATGGTGAGCTTAACACTGAACTAAACATCCATATTAAATTTAATACCGGAATGAATCGTTATGGGTTTAACCCTGATGAAGTAAAAAAAGTAATAGATACTTTACAGCAATACCCAAAACTAAAAATACAAAGTATTTGTTCACATTTAGCTACTTCAGACAATCCTGAAAATGATAAATTTACAGACAAACAATGTCTTATCTTTGATACTATCTGCACAACATTTTTCACATGTTTTGGTTATAAAGTTGATCGACATATTCTGAATACAAATGGTGTATTACGCTTTACAAATAAGGAATATGAAATGGTTAGATTAGGAATTGGACTTTTTGGAGTTGCTGATGACAAAAACTTACAACAAATTAGTACACTAAAAAGTGTCATTACTCAAGTTAGAACCATTAAAAAAGGAGAGGGGATTGGATATAATGCTTCATTTATTGCTACAGAAGACATGAAAGTTGGCATCATCCCTTTTGGGTATGCAGATGGATTAAATAGAAAGTTAAGCGAAAAATACGGAACTATTTTAGTGAATAATTCTCCTTGTCCTATTATTGGAAAGATTAGTATGGACTCCTGCATAATTGACTTAAGTAATACGACTGCTACAACAGGAGATAGAGTTATTATCTTTGGCAAAGAAAATACAATACTATCTATTGCTAAGAAATTAGAAACAATACCCTATGAAATTTTTGCTACACTAAACAGGAGAATTAAAAGGGTTTATTCTTCTTGATACTTAATATAAATAGTATATAGGAAAATATAGCAGATTGTAAGAGTAAAAATAAAGAAGTAGGAATCAACAAGCATCAAAAACATAAAAGATAGAGGTAGTAAAATCCTATGAATACCATCCTGCTTTTTAAACAAATCCTTTATTTGATGATAAAAGATAGAGAGCAATAATATAAGTCCTAATACCCCTAATTCAAACCAAACATATAGATATTGATTATGTGGTGTAGTATGCTTATCAAAATAATGCCCTGATTTTACCTCAGCTTTAAAAATAGTTCCAAAACTACCTGTTCCGTAACCAAGTAATGGTTTTTCTAATACTCTACTTAATGACTCTTTAACAAATACATAACGAATATCCTCTAGTTTTCCCTCTCCTACATCTCCATTATTTTGGATAATATTAGACATAACATCAAACCTATTTTTATAAACCTTTGTTGATTTATATATAATATACTGAAAAGAAAATAACAACAACATGAGTGCAACTAATCGCAATAAATGCTTTCTATTGTAGTACAAAATATAAAATACTGCTGATAAATTAAAAATCACTTGTCCTGCCCTACCTCTTTCAGTAAATATACTTAGTGTATAAATAGCAATAAATAACAATAATAAATAAGGATACTTACTCTTCCTCTCAACTAAAATATAGAACGATAATGTAGTTGCAAGAGCAAGAATTACATTATGATAATTATATGTTATAAATGCAGAATTTCTCCATGAAACCTCAATAAAAGAAAGATAATTTCCTAAAGGAAGAATAATTTTATTGTTAATTAAAATAGCCGCCAATGCAGATATAAAAGCAGTTCCTAAAAATGCTATTACTGCCCTTTTAATCGTTTTTTGCTTCAGTTCCATGCTTAATAAAACAGGGAAAATAAGTAATAAGGCTAGTCTTTGAAATTGCCATTCTGCATTCAAATGATTACCTCCCCAAAGCAATCCTAAACCATACAACCCTATTAATGCAAAAACAGAAATCACCCACTTTGATGACTTTATATGCTCAAATTTAGATTTGAAATTTCCTTCAAAAATCCAACACAGAGCTAATAAAGCAAGAATAAAATTTGTTATTGCTATTGAGGTTGGAATAAAGACTCCTAACAAGATAAATAAAACTTGTTGAATTTGATTTATTGCTTTATTCATTTTCTAATATCTGATCATACTCTTCTTTATTTTGTAATATCTCAAGTGCTTTTTCTAACTCAGGATCAAAATTTAATGCGGCTTCAATTCTTCCTATTTGATAAAAATATCTACTTCTAATCTCTCCAGTAAGTATCTCTTTGATTTCCTCCTTATTTGTAAATAAATCATCTCCTTTATTTGCTACTAACTGAGTAAGTAAAGCTTCATATTCATCACTCAAAGATTCAAAATATTTCTCGTCAGTAGCTTTCTCTTTCAATTTTTCAAGCGCTTCTTCTGTTTTTGTTTTATAAGTATATTCTTTGCCTGAAAGATAATCTACAAAATGTTCATAATTGCTATCTGAGAAAATGAAATCAGTTGCAATACTATCATTTTCAAATCTGAAGTCTGTTGCGTAATCAAAGAATAAACGCTCTCTGAAAAGAGAGACAATAATATTACTAAATATACCTGTTTCAGTAATTATATCAGGATTAATTCCACCGCCATCAAAAACCTCTCTCCCATTTTTGGTTTGAAAAGAAGTCATTAATGAATCTGCTATTTTACCTACACTCCCATCATCATTTCTATTAGAATAATCCAATGCCTGTATACATCTTCCACTAGGAATATAGTACTTTGCAACAGTTAATTTCAACTGAGAATTATAAGACAGCTTTCGGGTTTGCTGTACTAAGCCTTTTCCATAACTTCTTTGACCTATAACCACCCCTCTATCTAAATCCTGTATTGCCCCTGAAACAATTTCAGAAGCTGAAGCAGATGAAGAATTTATTAAGATTACTAAAGGAACGGCTGTATCTAACGGCTTGTTGTTTGCTATATATAATTTTTCCCAAGACTTAATTTTTCCTCTTGTACTTACTACTTCTTCACCTTTTTCTACAAAAAGATTAACAATATCAACTGACTCATTCAAAAGCCCTCCAGGGTTGCTTCTTAAATCTAAAATTAATCCTTTTAACTCTGTTTCTTTCTTTAAATCTTCTATTGCACTTTTTATATCCTTACTACAATTTCTAGTGAAGCTTCTTAGCTTTACATAGCCAATTCCATCTTCAATATATGCTGAATAAGGCACACTTTTTACGGATACTTTTTCCCGCTCAAATGTAACTTCAAAAGGCTTGTCCAAATGAGGACGCTCAATCAATAAAGTAACGGAAGTATTTGGCTGTCCTTTTAGCACCTTACTAACCTCTTCAGTTGTTTTTGATTTAGCCGATTTTCCGTTAATTTCTAAAATTTTATCTCCTGCCATAAGCCCTGCTTTTTGTGCAGGAAAACCTTCATAGGGCTCGCTTATAAAAACAAACTCTTTTCGTTTTGTAATCATAGCGCCAATACCACCATATTGTCCTGTGGTCATAAAACGAAAATCTTCAATCTCTGATTCAGGAATATAAGTTGTGTAAGGATCTAATGATTTTAACATTTTATCAATTCCCTCTTTCATTAATTCTCCAGGATCAGTTTCATCAACATAAAATGTATTTAACTCCTTATATAAAGTAGTAAAGATATCTAAGTTTTTAGAAATCTCAAAATAGTTATCAGTAAATCCTACTGATATAACTGAGGTAATTGCGAGTACAATTCCTAAAATAATGATTTTAAATTTTTTCTTCATAATTTCTTTATTAAGGTACTGGGTCATGCCCATGCCCACCCCAAGGGTGACAAGTTATTATTCTTTTTAAAGTTAGTATTCCTCCCTTCCAAGGCCCATATTTTGTTATTGCCTCCAATCCATAAGCCGAACAAGTTGGTGTATATCTACATCTTGGTGGCAACAAAGGAGATATTGCTTTCTGATAAATCACAATTATTGTTCTAAAAAGAAAAGAAAAAATAACACTCATATTTCTTCACTTAAACGGCCTAAAATTAATTTTATTTTTTCTTCTATTACTTTATATGGTAATATTTCTTCTACCTGATAAATAACTGCAATATTCAATTGAATATTTTTACTGTTCAAAGACGCTTCCAATTCTATTTTATTTAGTCTATAAGCCTCCTTCATTCTTCTTCTTACAATGCTTCTAGTAGAAGCTAAATTTAACTTCTTTTTAGGAACTACAATAATTGATTTTATAGCCTCCTTATCTGTATTTTCTTCTACTTTCCAAACCAAACGAATAGGTTCAACCACAAATGATTTTCCGTTAGAAAACATTTTTTTTATTGCTGTTTCATTGCACAGCTTTTGTTTTTTTGGAAACTTAAACATCTGATAAAATTACAAAAAAAGGAGCTCGAAAGCTCCTTTAAATTATTTATTTGAAAAGAAATTATCTTCTTCTTTTATTTGCTTCTTTTATGTATTGATCTAAGGCCATTGACATTGATGGCGCCTTTTTATTAGGAGCTGCAATATCTACTCTTAGACCATTTTCTTCAACTGATTTTATTGTTGTTGGGCCAAAAACTGCAAGTCTTGTTTCTCCTTGTTCAAAATTAGGAAAATTTTCTAACAGAGATTTAATTCCTGTTGGGCTAAAAAACACTAAAACATCATATTTTACATCTGTTAAGTCTGACAAATCAGAACAAGCTACTTTATACATTTGAGCTTTTGTATACTCTAATCCACTTTCTTCTAATGACTTATTCATTTGTTTTTTAAGCACATCAGAACATGGGAATAGGAATTTTGAATCTTTATGTTTTTGCATAACAGGAATTAAGCTAGCAAGTGTTTGTTCTCCTGTAAACACCTTACGTTTACGGTAAGTAATAAAGTTTTGCAAATAATGTGCAATTGCTTCAGAAACACAAAAATACTTTGTAAAATCAGGAACCCTTAGTCTTAATTTATCCATCATTCCAAAATAATGATCCATAGCGTTTTTAGATGTAAAAATTACTGCATCATGGTTAAGGATAGAAATTCTTTGCTCTCTAAACTCTTGTGCTGTGATTTCTTCAACATGCATAAATGGTCTATAATCAATCTTTAATTTATGCTTTTGCTCAATAGTTGCGTATGGTGATTTTCCTTCAGGTTTTGGTTGTGAAATTAATATTGACTTTACTTTCTTCTTTTTTTCTGCCATTCCTTTGCCTTTTTATTAGTAAACCACTCCTTTTCCTAGAATTAGCAGTGGTGAAATTTCTAGCGCGCAAAGATATAAAAATATATAGAACTGTGAAAGTCCAAACCCACTTGTTCCTATCTTCCAAAGCCAAAATAGCTTCAGCAATAACAGCACCGCACAGACAAAACTGATTAAAACAAATAAAGTTGCAGTAACTTTAAAGGTAAAAAAATAGAGCATCACTACTAAGGGAAAGAGAAAAATACCTAAGGTTCTATCAAATAGAAAGGAAAAAAATATCCCTAATCTTGCAATATCTTTTAATATAAAGATTTTACCTAAAAACAGCATGAATCCCATTTTTAAAATAAAAAATAACATCACACCTCCTACCGTATAACCTACCTCAAAAATAGAAGGTTTTGGAATTAACTTAAGTATAATTACTGAAAAATTAATCGTCATCAGTAAAAAGGTAATGAAATTTACTCTTTCAGTAAAAGCATTCTCTTCTCTTAAATATTGATTCGCATAGCGTTGGGCAAACACCCCCATATAAAGCAGTTTAGCATGCTTCCAATAAGATGATCTTAGTACAGCAAGCAACAAAAAAGAGATTGTAAGCAATACAACTATGATATCCTGATTAAAAATGGGTTTTGTTAACGCAATCATTATTCTTATTATTCCGAAAGCAAATATACCTTTTCAGAACTCATTTTTTAGCTTTAAAATACATACTTTTGCCAAAAAATTAACAATAGCTATGTCACAAGATTTATACCAAGCTCCTGATTATTTCCTAATGGATGAGCTCCTTACGGAAGAACATAAATTAATTAGAGATGCGGCTAGAGAATGGGTAAAAAGAGAAGTTTCTCCAATAATTGAAGAAGCTTGTCAAACCGCTACATTCCCTAAGCAAATTGTAAAAGGATTAGGAGAAATTGGTGGTTTCGGACCATACATTCCTGTAGAATATGGTGGAGCTGGATTAGACCAAATTTCTTACGGACTAATAATGCAAGAATTAGAAAGAGGTGATAGTGGGATTCGTTCTACCTCATCTGTTCAGTCTTCATTAGTAATGTACCCAATTTGGAAATATGGTAGTGAAGAACAAAAAATGAAATATTTACCAAAATTAGCAACTGGAGAATTTATCGGTTGTTTCGGGTTAACTGAACCTGATCATGGATCAAATCCTGGAGGAATGGTGACAAACATAAAGGACATGGGAGATCATTACCTTTTAAATGGAGCAAAAATGTGGATTTCGAATGCTCCTTTTGCTGATGTTGCTGTTGTTTGGGCAAAAAATGAAGAAGGGAGAATAAAAGGAGTATTAGTAGAAAGAGGAATGGAAGGATTCACAACTCCTGAAACACATGGAAAATGGAGCTTAAGAGCTTCTGCAACTGGAGAATTAGTATTTGATAATGTAAAAATTCCTAAGGATAATATTCTGCCAAATAAAGATGGTTTAGGAGCTCCTCTAGGCTGTTTAGATTCTGCAAGATACGGAATTGCTTGGGGAACAATTGGAACTGCAATGGATTGTTATGACACTGCTCTTAGATACGCAAAAGAGAGAATTCAATTTGGGAAACCAATTGCTAGTTACCAATTACAACAAAAGAAATTAGCTGAAATGATTACTGAAATCACAAAAGCACAATTTTTAACTTGGCGTTTAGGCGTATTGAGAAATGAAGGGAGAGCAACTACTGCACAAATTTCTATGTGTAAACGTAACAATGTAGATATGGCACTTAAAATTGCCAGAGAAGCAAGACAAATATTAGGAGCTATGGGAATTACAGGAGAGTATTCTATCATGAGACATATGATGAACTTGGAATCTGTTATTACTTATGAGGGAACTCATGATATTCACTTACTTATTACCGGATTTGATATAACTGGCGAAAGCGCCTTTAAATAGGATGAAGACTTTTTTTAGAATAGTTGCCTTTTTAGAGGGAGTTTCTTATATTTTATTAATGAGTGTTGGTTTGTATTTTAAATACCAACTAGGAGATCCTAGCTATGTAAAACTATTAGGAATGCCACACGGACTACTCTTTATTTCCTACATCATTTTAGCTTTTTTAATTAAAGATAGTGAGCAATGGAAAAATAAAGATTTTGGAATTATTATACTTGCTTCAATTCTTCCATTTGGAACCTTTTATGTAGACTTTAAATATCTAAAATGATATTAAAATAAAATAATACCAAATCCAAGACTTAAAATTCCTTTACGATGTCCTTGGTTAATCTCAGCATCTAAAAGTCTGTTATAATTAATATCAGCATTAAACCTACCATATATCTTGTATCTTAATCCAAAACCAATTCTTATGCTTTGGTTTTCACTAAAATTGTGTACACCAAATTTTCCAAATGGCCGTGACATACTAAAATAAATATTTCTTAATATAGGATAGTTATTTAAAACAGCAACTGAGTCAAAACAATTTGCAGAAAAAATGGAGTATTCCAAAAATATAATTTTACCATAAAGTGTTATGCCATTATGTACGGGTTCAAAGCCATCTTCCCTAATGTCAGCATGTGAATTTATAGATGAGACTCCTAAAGTTAGAGCGTCATCAAATATATATCCCACTGAAAGATTATTTAACAATTCATTAGAAAAAGGATTAACAATATTTCTTCCATAACTATTCTCATAATTAACAGCATTTACTTGTAATAAGATTTGTCCTTGCGATAACTGATCTAAATAACTATTTTTAATTTTTTCAAAAATACCCTGACCAAGAGTTTGATTAGCAATCGCAAAGAATAACAAAAATAATAAATTATATTTTTTCATGATTTAGATTTTTTTAAGTATCTCCAAATGTACTAAGAATATATTAATATTTTTCAAATTCTTAAAAAATAATTTTTTCAAAGAAAAAGAAGAAAGAAACTATAATTAATTAACTACTATTTTATCATTTTCAATAATTTATCATACCAAGATTTTCCATATTTTCGAATAAGCGGTTCTTTTAAAAAAGCGTAAACAGGTACTTCTAATTTACTGCCACATTCACAGGCTGGTTTGCAGATTTTTATTTCTTCATAATTTACAGCATCAAAATCTCGATATTCTTTTATCCGTATCGGAAATAAATGGCAGGAAATAGGTTTTTTAAAATCTGTTTTTTCATCTAAATACGCTTTTTCAATAGTGCATTTTGTAATCCCATTTTCAAAAGTTACAAAAGCACATTCACAGTTATTTACTAGCGGAGTAGTCAAATCACCATCTGAATCATATACAGCAACTCCCTGATTTTCAATCTCAATAATTCCTTCTTTTCTCATATAAGGTTTTACTTTCTCGTAAATCTCATCTAGTATTTTCTCCTCTTCTTTTAATAATGGAGCGCCAGAATCTCCCTCTACACAACAAGCGCCTTTACATGCGTTTAAATCACAAACAAAATGTTTTTCAAAAACATCTAAAGAAATAATTTTATTGTCAACTTGAATCATACTGCAAAACTACATAATAAAATAGGAGAATTACTATTTTTGTGGCATGGCAAATTATGAAGATATCTTTAAAAAAGTAGTGTCCCATGCAAAAGAGTATGGGTATGTTTTTCAATCCTCAGAGATTTATGATGGCTTAGCGGCTGCTTACGATTACGGACCTAATGGAGTGGAGTTAAAAAACAATATCAAAAACTATTGGTGGAAATCAATGGTAAACATGCACGAGAATATTGTGGGACTAGATTCCTCAATTTTTATGCACCCTACCACATGGAAAGCTTCAGGTCATATTGATGCATTTAACGACCCTTTAGTGGACAATAAAGATTCTAAAAAAAGATACCGTGCTGATGTGTTGATTGAAGATCATATTGCAAAAATTGAAGCGAAAATTGAAAAAGATTGTGTAAAAGCTGCCAAACGTTTTGGAGATGCTTTTAATAGAGAAGAATTTGTAACTACCAATGGTAGAATTTTAGATAGACAAAAGCAAATTGATGCTATAAATGAGAAGATGAATACTTCTCTTTCTTCAGGAGATTTGGAAAGAGTAAAAGCATTGATTGAAGAGTTGGATATAAAATGCCCTGTTTCAGGAACTAATAATTGGACGGATGTTCGCCAATTTAATTTGATGTTTAAAACACAAATGGGCGCAACTGCTGATGGCGCTACTGATTTGTATTTACGACCAGAAACAGCACAAGGTATTTTTGTAAATTTCCTAAATGTGCAAAAAACGGCCAGAATGAAAATTCCTTTTGGTATTGCTCAAATCGGGAAAGCCTTCCGTAACGAGATTGTTGCACGTCAGTTTATTTTCCGAATGAGAGAGTTTGAACAAATGGAAATGCAATTTTTTGTTCGCCCAGGAGAAGAAATGAAATGGTATGATTACTGGAAAGAATTCCGTATGAAATGGCATAATTCATTAGGAATGGGAGAAGATAATTACCGTTTTCATGACCATGAAAATTTGGCGCATTATGCCAATGCTGCTGCCGATATTGAATTTAAATTTCCATTCGGATTTAAAGAATTAGAAGGTATACATTCCAGAACAGATTTTGATTTGAAAGCACATCAAGAGCATTCTGGGAAAAAATTACAATATTTTGATCCTGAATTAGGAGAAAGCTATGTGCCTTATGTAGTTGAAACTTCTATTGGTTTGGATAGAATGTTTCTTACCGTATTAAGTCATGCTTTCCGTGAAGAAAAATTGGAAAATGGAGAAAGTAGAGTAGTCCTAAAAATCCCTGCTTTATTAGCTCCTATAAAAGCAGCTATTCTTCCTTTAACTAAGAAAGATGGAATGCCTGAGAAAGCTAGGGAGATAATGAAGTCTCTTCAATTAGATTTCAATTGTCAATATGAAGAAAAAGATTCTATCGGAAAAAGATACAGAAGGCAAGATGCGATCGGAACTGCATTCTGTATTACGGTGGACCATCAAACTTTAGAAGATAATACGGTTACCATTAGAGATAGAGATACTATGGAACAAGAAAGAGTTTCAGTAGAAAAACTACATTCCATTATTGCAGAAAAAGTAAATATTGCAAAATATTTAGCTTAGTTTTCTCCCTGAGAGGTCACTGAAATTTTATCGAAAGTAGCATCAATAGGAGGTAATACTTTTTCTACTTCTACTGTTACTTTTTGTACTTTATGCAAGGGTAAAATTGCGTCAACAATTCTTTTTGCAAGATGTTCTATCATGTTAGAACGGATAGCCATTTGTTCCTTTACAATAGCTATGATTTTCACATAGTCCACTGTGTCGTTCAAATCATCTGTTTTTTCAACTTCAGTTGTGTACGCTTCCACCCAAACATTTACAATAAAGTGTCCACCCAAAACAGCTTCTTCTGGCAAGTGCCCGTGATGAGCAAAAATTCTGATTCCTTCTACAGTAATTAATCCCATTAGTTTATTTTTTCTAAAGCAGTTTCCATTCTTTTAATCGTTTCTTCTTTTCCTAAAAGAGAAGCAATATCAAAAAGAGATGGTCCCATTCCGAGTCCTGTTAAACAAACCCTAAAAGCAGGCAATAATTTACCCATTCCTAGTTCATTTTCTTCTAAATACTTTTTAAATGCTACTTCAATATTTTCAGAAGAGAAATCAGATAATTTGGATAATCTATCTTTTAATTCCGATACATATTTAGGAGTGTCTTCTTTCCATTTTTTACGGATTGTTTTTTCATCATAAGATGTAGGAGATTCAAAATAATACCTTCCTTCCTCCCACATATCTTTTACAAAAGTGGCTCTTTCTTTTAATTGCTCACAAACAGTTGCGACAAAATCATCTTCCGCCTCTACCCCATTTTCTTTAAGGATAACTTGTAAATCTTGCGCCAACACTTCTCCTGATTTTGCTCTTAAATACTGCTGATTAAACCATCTTGTTTTATCAACATCAAACTTTGCTCCCGCCTTCCCTACTCTCTCTAAACTGAAAGCTTCTATCAAACCTTCCATAGAAAAAATCTCCTGTGTAGTTCCTGGATTCCATCCTAAAAATGAAAGCATATTTATAAACGCTTCTTTAATGTAGCCACTTTCTCTGTATCCTGAACTAATTTCTTTTGTTTCTGGGTTCATCCACTGTGTTGGGAAAACAGGAAATCCTAATCTATCCCCATCACGCTTACTTAATTTACCATTTCCATCTGGCTTTAGGATTAATGGTAAGTGTGCAAATTCTGGCATTGCATCCTCCCATCCTAAATATTTGTATAATAAAACATGTAAAGGTGCTGATGGCAACCACTCCTCCCCTCTTATCACATGAGAAATTTTCATCATATAATCATCCACCACATTAGCTAAATGGTAAGTTGGCATTCCATCCGATTTAAAGATAACTTTATCGTCCATATTATTGGTATTTACTACAACCCAACCTCTAATAATATCGTTTAGTTTTACCTCTTCATTTCTAGGCATTTTTATACGGATAGCATAAGGGTCTCCTGCTTCCAATCTTTTATTTACTTCATCTTCCGATAGTGCTAAAGAATTTTGCATTGTAGTACGAGTAACCGCATTGTATTGTGGTGAAGGAACTCCTGCAACCTTCATTCTTTCACGCATTGCAGTTAGTTCTTCTGAAGTATCAAAAGCATAATATGCAAAGCCATCTTTTACCAATTGTTCGGCATAAGGAAAGTACATAGCCTTTCTTTCTGATTGCTTATAAGGACCATATCCTCCCCCATCTACTACTGATTCATCTAATTCAATTCCACACCATTTTAGTGCATCAATTAGGTATTCTTCTGCACCTTCAACAAATCTGGTTTGATCTGTATCTTCTATACGCAAAATCATTTTTCCTCCTTTGTTTTTAGCAAAAAGGTAATTATAAAGGGCTGTTCTAACCCCTCCAATATGTAATGGTCCTGTTGGGCTAGGTGCAAATCGTACTCTTACTTCTGACATTGTAATAAATTTTTCGGCTGCAAAGATAAGATTTATCAATTAATAGAGTTTTATGATAAGCCGTTAAAAATTGTACTTTTGCAAGGATGAATTCTCAACCTAAAATAGAATTATTTGAAAAACTGAATAAATTCGTTAAACGATTTTATACCAATCAGCTAATTAAAGGGGGAATCTATTCTTTAGCAGTACTGAGTATCTTCTTTATTGGTTTTTCAACTATTGAACATTTTACCCAATTTGGGGTTGGAAGCAGAACTTTTTTATTCTGGACTTACCTTATTATTAATGCCTTAATTGCAATAAAATACATAGCTATCCCCTTACTTCATTTACTGAGTTTTGGTAAAACACTAAGCCACAAACAAGCTGCAAAAATTATTGGAACTCATTTTACTGAAGTTGATGATAAACTACTAAATATCCTAGAATTACAGGAAATGAGTACTGCTGAAAATGCTTTGATAAACGCAAGTATTCAGCAAAAAATAAAAGATATAAAGCCTATCTCATTTGGGAATGCCATTAATTATGCTGACAATAAAAAATATGCAAAATGGGTGCTTATCCCACTTGCTGTCATTTTACTTTTTATCATTTCAGGAAAGCAATATATACTTACTGAAAGCTCTGCCAGAATACTAAGGCACAATACTTTTTTTGAACCAAAAGCACCTTTTCAATATCATGTTTTAAATCCAAAATTAGAAGTAATCCAATATAAAGATTATACATTGGAAATAGAAATAATAGGAAATGAAATCCCTAATGAAGTATTTATAATAATTAACGGAAATTCATTTCGAATAAAAAGCAATAGCAACACTACATTCGAGCATCTTTTCAAAGTAGTAAATGCTGATATTTCATTTCAATTTTCAGCTGGAGGTTATATTAGCAATCATTATACATTAAAAGCTCTTCCTCAGCCTAAAGTAGTTGACCTTAACACCTTTCTGAACTACCCAAGCTACACCAAAATCAAAGATGAACATATCAAAAATAATGGTGATTTAATAATCCCTGAAGGGACAATAGTGCAGTGGGATATAAGTCTGCAAAACACTAAAAATATCTCTTTTCTTTTTTCTGAAAGCAATCACACGGAATGGGCTAATAATACTGTTACTTATAAAAAGCAGTTTTTCAAAAGCACCCCTTATCAAATTATCACCCAAAACGAACATCAATTGAGTGATAGCTTGTCCTACTATATAAAGGTAATTCCTGATGCATATCCGACAATAAAAGTAAATCAGAATTTTGATAGTACGAATGTTCAGTTTTTATTCAGTGGAGAAATTGAAGATGATTATGGCTTACAAAAATTAACTTTTAATTATCGAATTACTAGCAATGACACTAATCCTTTAGTCAGTCAGCAGCTAACCATTAAGCAGCTATCCAAAGAACTTTTCTTTTTTACATTCAATTTTAATTACTTGCAACTAGCAGCAGGAGAGGAAATAGAATACTATTTTGAAGTTTGGGATAATGATGTAGTAAATGGCTCGAAAAACACAAAAAGCACTCGTTTTTCACACAAAGAAGCAACAAAAGAGGAATTAACTGCAAAAAAGGATGCTGAAAATGAAAAAACAAAAAGTGGACTTAATAAATCAATATCACTTGCTAAAGAGATAAAAAAGGATATTGCACAGCTCAATAAAACTATCTTAGAAAAGAAAAAAATTAGCTGGGAAGAAAAACAAAAAGCAAAAGAAATTCTAAAAAAACAAAAGCAACTTGAGCAACAAATAAAAGACACACAGAAAAAAAATAGTGAAAACCTAAAAAATAAGGAAAAATTAAATTCTTCAATACTTGAAAAACAAAAACAGTTAGAGGAATTAATGAATAAAGTCTTAGATGAGGAAACCCAAAAACTCTTGCAAGAAATGGAGGAGATGATGGAGAAGGCAGACAAAGAAAAACTAAAAGAATTACTAGAGAAATTAGATGAGGAAAATACTGATTTAGAAAAAGAGCTAGATAGAGAGTTAGAACTTTTTAAACAATTAGAATTTGAACAAAAAGTAGAAGAAACACTAGAGAAAATAGAAGAACTTAAAAAAGAACAAGAAGCCTTAAAAAAAGAAACTGAGAAAGGAAAAACAGAAAAGGAAGAACTTGCTAAAAAACAAGAGGAGTTAAGCAAAAAAATGGAGGACTTACAAAAAGATTTGCAAGACTTAAGAAAGAAAAATATAGCATTGGAGGATAAAAATAAAATGCCTGACACCAAAGCCAATGAAGAAGATATAAAACAGAAAATGCAAGAGAGTAAAGATGCTCTTAAAAAAGGAAAGAAGAAGAAAGCGCAAAATTCTCAAAAAGAAGCATTAGAAAAATTAGAACAAATCGAGCAGCAATTACAAAGCATGCAAAAAAGCAGTGGAGAAGACAAGCCTAAAGAAGATATGGAGACTCTAAGAAAAATCCTTGAAAATTTGGTTACTCTTTCTTTTGATCAGGAAGAACTAATGCAACATGCTACAAATACTCCTAAAAATAGTCCAGAATTTATTAAAATTGTTCAAAGACAAAATAAACTATCTGATGATAGTCAAATTATTGAAGACTCTTTATTAGCCCTCAGTAAAAGAGTAGTTCAGATACAAGCAACTATCAATAATGAAATTGCAGCAATCAATAATAACATGATTAAAGCAACAAACCAACTAGAAGGAAGACAAGTTGAGAAAGCAGCAGAACGCCAACAGTTTATAATGACTTCTACTAACAACTTAGCTTTACTATTGTCCGAAATTTTAGAGCAAATGCAAAAAGATTTAGCCAATAAAACTCCTGGGGAAAAACAATGCAACAAACCAAATCCTAATTGCAAAAAACCTTCAATGTCACAACTGAAAGAGGCACAAAAGAAGCTCAATAAGGAAATGAAAAAAGGGAAAAGTGGTAAAAAAGGAAAAAAGAAAGGGGAAAAGAATGCTAAAAAATTAATGCAATTAGCAAAAAAGCAAGAAGCAATTAGAAAACAATTGATGGAGCTAAGAGATGAACAGGGAAAGAATGGAGAGAAAGGAAAGATTGATAAAATCCTAGAAGATATGGAGGAAAATGAAACAGATATAATCAATAATCAAATTACACAAGAAACAATAGCAAGGCAACAGGTAATTCTCACTAGATTGCTTGAGGCAGAAAAAGCAGAAAGGGAGCAAGATGAAGATGATAAAAGGAAATCAATAGAATGGAATTTTGTTCCTGATAATACAACTGAGGAATATTTAGAATACAAAAAGCAGAAACAACATCAAGAAGAACTTTTAAAAACTACTCCTGTTCAGCTCAAGCCTTACTATAAAAAGAAGGTAAATTCTTATTTTAACACTTTAATTAAAGAAGATAAATGATAGAATATCAATATATAGAATGTGACGAAATAATAACTAGTGAAGAAATCAGCTTATGGCTTTCTAATGTTATAAAAGAGGAAGGAAAGAAAATTGGAGAATTAGTATATGTAATCTGTAAAGATGAATATTTGTTAGAAAAAAATATCCAATTTTTAAATCACGATACACTTACAGATGTTATCACTTTTGATTATTGTGAGAATGATTTAATTAATGGTGATATTCTTATCAGTACAGATAGGGTAGAAGAAAACGCTAAAACTTATAAGGTTAATTATTTAACTGAACTACACAGAGTTATGGTGCATGGTTTACTACATTTGCTCGGTTATAAAGATAAAAAGGAAAAAGATGCAAAAACAATGCGTGAAAAAGAAAATTATTATTTAAATAAGATTATTAACTAATTTATTTTCAGTATTTTACAATCATTCACAAACTATGAAATTAGACGAAAAATATGATGTAATAATAGTAGGAGGTGGTCATGCTGGCTGTGAAGCTGCACACTCTGCCTCCACACTTGGATCAAAAGTACTATTAGTTACGCAAAATTTAGAAACCCTAGCGCGTATGTCCTGCAACCCAGCAATGGGAGGTGTAGCTAAAGGGCAAATAATAAGAGAAATTGATGCACTAGGTGGAATGTCTGGAATTGTAACAGACGCTTCTTCTATTCAATTTAGAATGCTAAATAAAAGTAAAGGACCTGCAATGTGGAGTCCTAGAGCACAATGTGACAGGAAAATATTTGAAAGAGAATGGCGTAAAACTCTAGAAGGAAATAAAAATATTGATTTCTGGCAAGATACAGTAGATAATATCACAACTGAAAAAGGGAAAGCTACAGGTATCATTACCAAAATGGGGGTTGAAATTGAAGGGAAAAGTGTTGTTCTCTGTAATGGAACTTTCCTAAATGGACTTATTCACCTTGGAAAAAAGAACTATAAAGGAGGGCGCTCAGGAGAACCCTCAGCTGAAGGGATTACAAAACAACTAATTGAACTTGGATTTACACACGGAAGAATGAAAACCGGAACACCTCCAAGATTAGATGGTAGAACAATAGATTATTCAGTAACAGAAGAACAAGCAGGTGATGAGAATACGGTAAGTTTCTCATACATGACAAAAGAGAAAATAAAAGACCAACACTCTTGTTTTATCACTTACACATCACCTGAAGTTCATGCAATTTTAAAAGAAGGATTTGAAGACTCTCCAATGTTTTCAGGAAGGATAAAAGGCTTAGGACCAAGATATTGTCCGTCAATTGAAGATAAAATTGAAAGGTTTTCATCTAAAGACAGACATCAATTATTCATTGAGCCAGAGGGAAGAGATACTGTAGAAATCTATTTAAATGGATTCTCCACATCACTTCCTGAAGCTGTTCAATTAAAAGCCCTAAGGAAAATTAAAGGGCTTGAAAAAGTAAAAATGTTCAGAGCTGGATATGCAATTGAATACGACTACTTTCCACCAACTCAACTTAAGCACACCTTAGAAACTAAACTAGTCAATAACTTATTCTTTTGTGGACAAATAAACGGAACAACAGGGTATGAAGAAGCTGCTGCACAAGGATTGATGGCAGGTGTTAATGCGCACCAGAATGCACATGAAAAAGAAGAGTTTATCTTAAGCAGATCAGATGCATATATTGGAGTTTTAATAGATGACTTGATAACAAAAGGAACTGAGGAACCTTACCGAATGTTTACTTCTAGAGCTGAATATCGTTTGCTTTTAAGACAAGATAATGCTGATATTAGACTTACCAAAAAAGGCTATGAACTTGGTCTTGCAAATGCAGAAAGACTAAAACAACTAGAAAGGAAAGAAAATGAAACTGCAGCACTTATTAAGTTTTTAGAAAAACAAAGCATTGACCCAACTGATATCAATCCTACTCTTGAAAGATTAGGGAGTTCTATATTAAAACAAAAAGTTAAACTTAAGTCAGTTTTATCAAGACCTCATATTACCATAAATGATTTATTAGTTTGTGAAGAGTTAAATTCATTTTTGCAAGAGAAAAACTGCATGCCAGAAGCAATTGAACAAGCTGAAATTGAGATAAAATATGGTGGCTACTTAAACAAAGAAAAAGAATCGGCTGCAAAACTAAAAAGGTTAGAAAATATAAAAATAAGTTCAGATTTTGAATTTGACAAACTACACTCAATTTCAACTGAAGGAAGGGAAAAATTAAAATCAATACAACCAAAAACGATAGGACAAGCCTCAAGAATAAGTGGCGTATCACCCTCAGATATAAATGTATTATTAATATACTTAGGAAGATGATAACACTAGATAAATGTCCTTTGTGCTCAAAAGAAAATTTAGTCAAGAAATTAGATTGTATTGACCATTCAACATCTAATGAAATTTTTACAATTGTTTCATGTGAAACATGTGAATTTACATTTACTAACCCTATACCAAAAGAAGAAAACTTAGGAGAGTACTATAAGTCTGACATGTATATTTCGCACACTAATAATACCAAAGGGCTATTCAACTGGATGTATCAAACTGTTAGAAAATATGCAGTTGGAACTAAAATTAATTTACTTAAAAAAATATCTCAGAAAGAAAATCATCTTGATATTGGCTGTGGAACAGGAGAGTTTTTAAATGCCTGCCAGAATGCAGGATACAAGGTAAAAGGAATAGAGCCATCAGAAATTGCCAGAAATCAAGCTATCAAAAATTTCAAACTATCAGTAAGTGACAATACAAATCTAAACCAATTTAAAACAGAAGAATTTGACTCCATTAGCATGTGGCACGTGTTAGAACATGTCCCTAATTTGAATGAAACTATAAAAGAATTTGATCGAATTCTAAGTCAAAAAGGAAAAGTAATAATTGCCGTTCCGAATCATAAGAGTTGGGATGCAAATTATTATAAAGAATTTTGGGCAGCTTGGGATGTACCAATTCATTTATGGCATTTTTCAAGAAATACAATTGAACAATTATTCAGCAAATACAATTTCAAACTAAAAAAAACCAAACCAATGTTATTTGATTCTTTTTATGTATCATTACTAAGTGAAGAATTTAAAACTGGAAAGAAAAAATTTGTTAGAGGATTCATAATCGGCCTAATTTCAAATATTATTGGAATACTGACAAAAAAAGGCTGCTCAAGCACAATTTATGTCTTTGAAAAGCAAAACAAAGCTATTTAAGACGTTTTAAAGACAATAAGACACATTCTGGAAGCATTAGCTGAAAATAAAAAGATAATCAATTATGTATAAATTATTTTCAACCTACTGATTGCTATATAATTAAAAAACATTTTAGTGATTTTAAGATAAAATCGTACCTTTGTATAAATAAAAACCAGAGATGAGAAAATTACTTTTAATATTATTATGCTCAATATTGTATAAATACAGTAATGCACAATGCAATACCCCTTCAAATCCTTATAGCTCAAATATCAATTATTATAATGCTGACGCCAACTGGAGCTCTCAAACAAATGTTTATAATTATAAAATCCGCTATAGAATTTTAGGAACAAGTTCATGGTTGTATAAAAATAATATTGACTCATTAGCTATTTCAAAAAACATTAACAATCTACAGCCTCTTACTAGTTATATATGGCAAATTCGATCATACTGTGACTCCACAGGAAGCAATTATTCGCAATGGTCAACTACCGATACATTTTATACAAATACTCTAAATTGCCCTACAATTACAGGGCTTTATTCCAATAACATTTACTACAATGAAGCTGATGCTAATTGGAGTACTACAGCTGGAGTAAACAGATATAAAGTTCACTATCGAATTTTAGGAACTTCAAGCTGGTCTAATCTAGGATTTATTGATTCATTAGATAACTCTGTTACTATTCCCTTATTACAGCAATCCACAACATATGAATGGGAAATAATGGCATATTTTGACAGCACTTACCTACAAGCATCTCTATGGTCATCCCCTGATACTTTTACAACAACAACATTTGTTGCAGCACCATTTAACCCAATTATCACAAATAGTATTGACAATCCAATTTGCAATACTGCAACAAATTTATCTTTATTTGCAAGTCAAAGCCAAAATGAGCCAGATATTGGAACATCAACAATAACTTCTGATGGAGGTTATTTTGATATTCAGTCCTTATCCATGGGTGATTCAGTAGGATTTGCTATAATGAACACGAGTACGCAAACAATAGACGCAACATTGAAAGTCGGTATCATTGCTGGACAGAATTACGCAATAATTAATTCTTACGACATTACAGGTAGCCTTATAGGCTTCTTTGCGATAGAAAATATAAATGGAGGGATAAAAGTTAGCTCAAGCTCACCAAATGACGGAAATAACTACACTAGTGGATTTACTAGTGAAATCCATTTTACCAATCTATTTATCAACCCAAACATTAACGGCCCTTTGCATTTTTACACTGATATTCAATCGGAATTAAGTGATCAGTTTAATGACACAACAAGCATTTTAATATCATGTGTTAATTCAATTTCAGAGAATGAAAAAATAAATAATTTAGACTTTGAAGTTTATGATCTATTAGGAAGAAAAACTGATTGGAAAGAAAATACAATACTTATCTATAAATATTCAAATGGTGAGGTAAGAAAAATATTCACTACAAAACAATAGTGACCTAGGAGGGATTCGAACCCCCAACCGTCAGAGCCGAAATCTGATATTCTATCCAGTTGAACTACTAGGCCTATATTGCAAAAGTAATCTTTAATTAAGTATTACAATTTTTTTTCTAATAAGAAGTTATCTGATTGTATTATAGTATTATTGCTTTTGAATTATGAAAAAATTATTATTTCTTCTATTTCCTTTATTTATCCAAGCCCAAGATGTACCAATTGGTTTTTGGAAAGATTATCAATCCTATACTAATACAAGTTATATTACTCAAGCTAAAAGCAAAATATATTGTGTTACAAATGGTGGTTTATTTTATCTGAACAGGGATGATAATACACTTAATCGCTTATCAAAAGTTTCAGGACTTTCTGATATTGGAGTTAAAAAAATTGCCTATTATGATTCGTCAGAAACAACCATCATTACCTATGAAAATTGTAATATTGATTTAATAAAAGAAGGAAGGATAATAAATATTTCTGATATCAAACGGAAAGAAATTATTGGAAACAAACTGATAAATAATATAACTATCAAAAAAGGCATTGCATATCTATCCTGCACCTTTGGGCTAGTACTTTTAGATCTAGAAAAGGAAGAAATAAAAGACACCTATAGAATAGGAGAGAATGGTAACTTTGTAGGAATTAATAGTTGCGCTTTTAATGAGCAAAATATTTTTGTAGCTTCTGAAGATGGTATTTATTCAGCCGACATACATTCCACTAGTTTATTTGATTTTAATAGTTGGGAATTAGATACTAATAGAACTGAAAATTATTGGAATATTTTTTCAATTGGAGATTCTATCTGGACTGGAGATTCTAACTCGTTTTACAACAACAATTTACTTTTCATAGCCAATAATGATACCGTATTAATTTATGAAAACCTACTAACAAATCCAGATACTCTTATTGATAATAAGCTAAAATACATTCAATACATATATCATGATATTGAGGAAAATACCTGGATAGCAGATAGCGAAAATGGACTTTTACAGTTTATTAATTTTAATTACCAAGGTAACTTTATTCCTGAAGGGCCAACAATAAATGATACATACAGTTTAGAATATGAAAATAATACGCTTTACATGTGTCATGGAGGGCACATTAATTTTAGTTCACAAGGGAAAATATATGATGGCGTTTCAATAAGAAAAAATTATGATGAATGGATAAATTATAATTACACTGCTATTGGAATAGATGTATTGGAAGTTGCTGTTAAAAATGGAACTGAGTACTATGCTTCATGGCGAGATGGATTATCTGAAATAAAAAATGGAGAATTAGTTATACGATATGATAATGACAATACAAATGGAGCACTAGAAACTACAGGGAGCTCAAATAATAGAATAAAAATTTCTGATTTGAAGTTTGATGATAATGGAAATTTATGGGGATTAAACTCAGAAGTTAATCATCCTTTATTTGTAAAAACAACAGATAATGAATGGTTTTCATTCGGCATGAACCAGGATAGACTTGGGCTTTTTTTTGACGACCTAATTATTGATCAATATAATCAGAAATGGGGAATACTAGGAAGGGGAGGATTATTTGTTTACAATGATAATAATACAATTTCAGATGCTAATGATGATCAATATAAGATACTAAAAAATTCAGTTGGACAAGGAAATCTTCCTTCAATGGGAGTATATTCTATAGCTGAAGATTTAGACGGAGAGATATGGGTAGGAACCGATAAAGGCATTGGAATTTTCTACAACCCTTCAGCAATTTTTTCAGGAAACAATTTTGATGCCCAACAAGTACTTATTCAAGAAGGAGATTACGGTCAATATTTATTAAGTGAAGAAAAAATAAAATGCATCACAATAGATGGTGCAAATAGAAAATGGATTGGAACTGAAAAAACTGGTGTTTTCTTAATTTCAGAAGATGGAATGGAGGAAATACAACACTTTACAGCTGAAAATAGCCCATTATTTTCAAATAATATTTATGATATAACGATTAACCCTGAAAATGGGGAGGTATTTATTGGTACGGAAAAAGGACTAATATCATATCGTTCTGATGCAACTACAGGAGTAAAAACACAAGAAGAAACTCATGTATTTCCAAACCCTGTAAGAGAAACATATAATGGGCCTATTGCTATAAATGGACTAATTACCAATGCAAATATTAAAATCACTGATATTGATGGTAATTTAGTTTTTGAAGATTTTGCAAAAGGAGGGCAAGCAATTTGGAATGGTAAAAACAAGAATGGAGAAAGAGCTTCCACAGGAGTATATTTAGTTTTCAGTACTGATATTAATGGATTAGAGAAGATGGTTAGTAAAATTCTTTTTGTTAAATAATGAAATACAAAAGTAGGGCTATTGCATTAAGCTATCTAAAACAAGGGGAAAGCTCTATTATCTCAAAAATATTTACTGAAGAAAAAGGATTACAAAGCTTCATCATAAAAGGGGTAAGGTCAAAAAAATCAAAAAAAAACCTAGGTCTTTTCCAAGCATTACAGCTAGTAAATATAAATGCAAGTTACATACCAAAAAAAAATCTTCAGTACATAATTGAAATATCCTTAGAGCAGAATAAAATTCATAGTGGAATTGATATGACAAGAAAATTTCTTGCTATTTTTGTTGCTGAAGTTCTTTCAAAAGTTCTCATGGAAAGAGAAGATAATAAATTGCTTTTTAAATTTATTTGGGAAATAAAAAAAAGCTTAGATGATTCAAAAAAAATTGACATTAACTTTCCTTTAATTTTCTTAATTCGGCTATCTGAATTTCTAGGATTTTCACCATCAAAAGAAGAGAGTAGTGGTCACTATTTTAATATGGAAACAGGAGAATTTACAAATAATCAATCCGAACTCAATCATTATCTAGAAAAAGAGGATTCAATGTACTTAAAATCTTTACTTGAAAATGAGAAGATTTTAATTCCCTATCAAAATAGAAATCATATTTTATTATCTCTTATTCAATACTACAAACTTCAACACCATGAACTTAAAAATATGACTTCTCACTTAATTATTGAATCTCTAAGAAAATGAGGTACTTAACCATTTTATTTATCTTTTTTGGACTTAAACTTAACGCCCAAGAAATTATCCTTTTAGATGCCCTTACCGAACTCCCAATTGAAGGGGTTAGTGTTAGTAGTAAAACTAAAGACTTAGGCGTAATAAGCAATAATATGGGAATTACTAACTTAAGTGTTTTTAGTTCCAAAGAAACTTTAATCATTCAACATATAGCTTATCAAAAAATTGAACAAATAAAAAGCTCAATACAGCAAAAAACAATTTTCTTAGTTTTAAAAACACATTCGCTAGAAAATGTAGAAATAACCGAATCAAAAGAAAGTTTAAAATCAACATTGAAACACCTTAAAATAACTCCCGCTATAATGTTAAAATCACAAAGCACACAAACAAGTGATTTATTAGAAAAAACCATGGGAGTAAGTATTCAAAATAGTCAGAACGGGGGGGGGAGCCCAAACCTTAGAGGAATGGAGGCAAATAGACTGCTTATTGTTGTTGATGGAATACCTTTAAACAACACTATTTTCAGAAGTGGACACCTCCAAAGTACAGCTACAATTAATCCTATTTTTCTTAAAGATGCTGAAGTATTGTTTGGCCCCGCATCAGTGGCTTACGGAAATGGAGCTATGGGTGGAGCTATTCTTTTCAGCACCAAGCGACCAGAAAATAAAAACAGTACGCAATTCACCCAACAATATGAGAGTAGTTCAGATGCTGTTTTTACTTCAATAATCTCAAATTATAAAACAAATAATAGTGCTAACATTAGTGGGTTTTCGCTTAAATCATATGGTAATTTAAAAATGGGAAGCAATAGAAAACATGGATTTAAAAATTGGGGGAAGGAAGCAATAATTACAGAAAATAATATCCAAAAAGGAACAGCTTATCAGCAAGCTGATTTTTTTCATAAAACTTTATTTAAACTAAGTAATACCAACTTCCTACTCTTTAACTCTCAATTTTCCACATCATCAAATATTAACCGATTTGACAAGTTAAATGATATTAAAGATGGAGAACAAAAATATAAAAACTGGTACTATGGGCCTCAAAAAAGATTCTTCCAAAGTGCTAGATTAAAAAATTATTTTCAAAATTTTGCTTCTGACGAATCCGTATTTACTGTAGCATATCAGAATATTAAAGAATCTAGACACAAACAAAAAAATGGAGATGAGTTACTAAATAATAGAACTGAAACTTTACATATTTTAGATTTTAAATCTGATTTTTTAAAACAGTTTAATCGCTTTAAATTGAATTATGGTTTTGATTCTAGATTCCAAAAATTAAACTCGACAGCAAACTTATCAGATAAAAACACTCATTTTTATAATACTACTCGCTATCCTGACGGAGGAGCCAATGTTATAAACAATGCTATATATTCGCAAATTAATCTTGATTGCACAAAGAATTTATTGCTATTAGTCGGAAGCAGATATAGCATCAATTCTTTATCTGCAACATTTCAAGACACTACAGTTATCCATTTGCCTTTTAATGGAATTCGAGTACATAATAAGTCACTATCTAATTCTCTGCAACTTGTTTATAAATACAATGCTAGTTTAAGGATTAATGGAGCAGTATCAAATGGTTTTCGAAACCCAAATACAGATGATATTGGAAAAGTTTTCTCAAAAAATGATTTGTCAGTAATAGTCCCTAACAACAACTTATCCCCTGAAAAATCATTAAATATTGAAACAGGTATTCACCTTAAAATAAAGAATATAATTACCGTGCAATTACAGATATTCCAAACACAAATTACTGATGCAATTGAAAGGCGTGAAGCGACTTTAAATGAACTTGACTCCATGAATTATGACGGAGAGATGATGAAAATAATGATGAATACAAATATTGGTCGTGCAACAATAAAAGGGTTAAATTTTGCATATCAACTAAAGATTAATAAACAATTTTCACATAATACTATCATCAATGCATTACATGGTGAAACGGTGGATGGACTTCCACTAGCTCACATTCCACCAACTAGCATTACTAGCACTTTAAATTATGAGTATAATAATCAAGCTATCTCCTTAAGTACGCACTATAATGCTCTAAAAAAAGCCATAGATTATGATTTAGGTGGTGTTGACAATTTAGAAGAAGCTACACAAATTGGAAATCCTTCATGGTATACTCTCAGCTTAAAGTATAGTAATAGTCTGGACAAGAACTTAACCTTTATTGCTGGTATTCAAAATATTATGGATATTCATTACAAAACTTTTGGGTCGGGAATTAGTGCTAGTGGAAGAAATTTTACGCTATCTTTACGTGCTAATTTTTAAAGCTCTATCTACAATACACTGAACACATAAGACCAGCTTTATATCGCCTTATCAAAAGGAAAACTAAGTGTATCTTTGGTCTCTAAAATTTATTACATGAATAAGCTAGCACTACTTATATTTACATTGTTTATTTCCACTTCATTAACAGCTCAAATTTGGGAAGATGAATTACTAAAAACAAATCCAAACCCTACGGTTGAGGAAAAAAGCCAAGCTTTTGAAGAGTATCGCGCTACACACCCTTATACCAAAGGAAACGGCTACAAACCTTATGCTAGAGAAATAGACTTTAGTTTAGAGCGTAACTTTATAGATTCTGAATTCAAAGCAGATGCCCTATTTATTGAATGGAAAAAAATACAAGAAAAATATTCTCATTCCAAAACAAGTACTCAATCAAATTGGATAGCTAAAGGACCTACAAATACACCAATCATTCTATCAAACGGGAAAAAAAGAGGAAATGGTAGAGTGAATTGTATAGCTTTTGACCCTAATGACCCTGACATAATATGGATAGGATCTCCTGCTGGAGGCTTATGGAAATCTATTGATGGAGGGAGTAATTGGACAACTAATACTGATAATTTACCAGTGATAGGGGTTTCTTATATTGCAATTGACCCTATAAACTCACAAAACATGTTAATTGTAACAGGAGATGCTCATGCATCTGACACTTATAGTATTGGTATATTAAAATCAACAGATGGGGGAAACTCTTGGATAACAACAAGTTTAAGTTATAATATTAGTCAAGAAAAAACAATAAACAAAGTAATTATTAACCCAAACTATCCTGATAGCGCTTATGCAGTTACTAATAGTAATATTATGACAAGTATTGATGGTGGTAATAATTGGACAATTACAGGCCCTATAGGTAGGTGGAGAGATATAGAGTTTAAGCCTGGTACGCCATCAACTCTCTATGCTGCAAAACAATCAAGTGGAGGTTCAAATATTTATCGTTCAACTGATGGAGGTGCAAATTGGAGCACTATTAATAACGGAATGACCGGGAGCAGGTACCGTCCTTTAATTGCTGTTACTCCTGATAATCCAAATGTTATTTACGCACTCTTTTCTGCCTCTGATTATGGATTTCATGGACTTTACAAATCTTCAGATGCTGGAGATAGTTGGATCTTACAATCAAATAGCCCTAATATCTTAGGAAGAGAAACTGATGGAAGTGGAACTGGGGGTCAATCATGGTATGATTTAAGTTTAGCAGTTTCTACAGCTGATGAAAATCTAGTTTATGTTGGTGGGATTAATTTATGGAAAACAACTAATGGAGGGAATAATTGGACAATAAATGCAAGTAGTGGAAATGGAAACTACTCTTACATGCATGTTGACCAGCATGCTGCAGAATTCAATCCACTTAACCATATTGCTTATGCAGGTAATGATGGTGGTTTTTATAAATATATGGACAACCTTAATAAATGGGTAGATATTTCTGATGGGTTAGAAATTTCACAATTTTATCGCTTAGGATTATCTAAACCCAACCCTGATAGATTAGTTGCTGGTGCTCAGGATAATGGAACAGAAATGCTAACCAATAGTACCTGGGATGCAATTATGGGAGGAGATGGAATGGAATGTGCTATTGATCATTATGACCAAGATATTATCTATGCAGAATTCCAGTATGGTGGCTTAAGAAAGTCTTACAATGGAGGGAATAATTGGAGTAACATAAAACCTGTGAGTTATGATGGAGGATGGGTAACTCCATACAAAATGCACCCTATAAATAATAACCTAATAGTTGCTGGCTATAATGAAGTTTATCGTTCAGAAACTGCAGGGGCAATATGGGATTCTATTTCTTATAATGTGAGTGGGGGACAAGCAATAAAAACAATAGCACTTGCAGAATCTAATGAAGACTACATTTATGCAGCAACATATACTAAAATGAAAGTAACGAAAAATGCTGGCACTACTTGGACTAATATAAAATCAGGAATTCCTAACTATAACATAACAGATGTAACTGTTTCAAACAATAACCCTGATAGAGTATGGGTTACATTATCAGGATATGTTAGTGGACATAAAGTTTATGAGTCAAATGATGGAGGATCAACTTGGATAAATATAACAGCAAATGGATTACCAAATCTTCCTGCGAACTGTATTGTCTATCAAGGAGGAGCAAATGACGATTTATATGTTGGAACAGATATTGGAGTGTATTACAAAGACAATACTATGACAGATTGGATACCATTTATGACAGGCCTACCAAATGTAATAATAAAAGAATTGGAGATTCATTATGAAGAAGGAACAATAAGTGCAGCTACTTACGGAAGAGGCATTTGGGAAAGTCCTTTAAACACATTATCTACAAATATTGATGAGAAGAAAATTTCTTCTTTTCAAATTCATCCTAACCCTGCAACACAAGAGATAACACTTAATGTTGGCTCTCAAATAAAAGAAAATCTAATCGCTAAAATTTATTCCATTACTGGCCAGACTATTATTATTAAAAATATTAATAACAACCGTATAACAATCAATACTTCTAATTTTTCAAAAGGATGTTATATTGTAGAACTTAGTAATGGTAGTAGTTTCACTAGAAGAGAAAAGCTAATTATAAAATAGCTTCCAAGATCTTTAAGTGTTTTCGTTTTCTGCTATTAGGATCAAAAACAAGACCAACTGATACTATTATTTTATCACCTACAAAATAAGTTTTAGCTAGGAAAGGACCGCCCATAAATCCTTTTTCTAATTTCCAAATCCCCTTATAAATATTATTATTGTAATAAGGAGGGAATTCAGATTCAATTTTTACATATTGCTCCTGTTTAGCTCCTTTCAAATATTGAGCAAGAATACTATCTGTTTTTTGCAATACTTCTTGTTGAAGATTAGCACTCTTTGGGATAAAAGAAAAAACTAAAAGTTGCTTAATCACCTCTTCTTTATCAGGATTATAAGTTGCCCAAAAAAGAGTAGATGTATCCTTTAATATTTTATATTCTGACGGAATTAATACCTCAACATTAAAATTATTTTTAATGTTTTCCTGAGCTGTTTGATTAGATAATTTAGAAATCTCCTTCCTTAAACTTTTTAATTCTCTCCAGTCAAAAATTGCTTTAATTTTATTTAAATCCTTTTTAAAATTATCTTCCTTATTGTTTTCATAATTCAACTGTACAACTAACTGTTCTTTAGCCCATTTATCCTGTTGATTGCTATTCGGTAAATTTTTACCAATAATAAAAATATTTTTATGCGTTTTTAGTATCGATTTAAACTCAATATGATTTACTTGAACAACTCTAAAAGAAGACTCATTCTGCACTAACCCTAGCAAGGGTGGTGCAAAAGTTTTGCCTACAATCTCTTTAATACTCTCATCCCATAATATGTCATCTACAACAAAGATAACTTCTGATAAAGCCCCTGTTGAGCTAGGTAATGTTTTAACTCCATCTGAACAAGAACTTGCAAGTACTATTAATAGGAATAATAATTTTTTCATTATGAAATTGGGATTAAAATTTTAGTTCCTGGCTTAAGATTATCAGTCTCTAAGTTATTTAATGCTTTTATTTTCCAAACACTTAATCCCTCATGTTTTTGAGCAATTTCCCAAAGCGTATCTCCTTTTTGAACAATGTATTCATTTTTACTGGCAGTTACTTTTTTAGTTGATTTATCTTCTCCTTTCTTTACATAAATCACCAATTTATCACCTATATCTAATTTAGAAGATTTTAGATTATTCCACTCTTTAATCTCAAATACATGCACTTTATGTTCTTTTGCAATTCTCCCCAAATAATCTCCTTTATGCACCCTATAAATTATGCGCTCTTCACCAATCAAAATTTCTTTTTTATCTACTGACTCAACAAAAGCATAATTACTAGCTTCATTAAGCTTAAAATCATTTACTGTATTAGCAGGAAATACCAAAACTGCTCCTTGAGGATAAACCTCTTTTTTATAGGAAGGGTTTAAATAATTTATCGTCTCTGAATTAACACATAGTAATTCACTTAACACTTTTAAATCCACTTGTTTTTTAAGAGTAATTGTGTCTGTTTGGCCTAAATTAATTTTTGGTTCTTGAGTATAAATTCCGTGTTCATTAGCATAATTCATAGCATAATTTACTGCAATAAATGTTGGGACATAATTTCTTGTTTCTTTCCTTAAATGAGGATGTAATTCCCAAAAATTAGAAGTACCAACACTAGCTATTTTTCTTTGCAAATATCCAGGACCACCATTATAAGCAGCCAATACTAAATTCCAATCTCCAAAAGTATCATATAGCTTTACAAAATATTCACAAGCAGCTATAGTTGCCTTTAAAGGGTCTTGTCTTTCATCCATATAGGAAGTAACCTCTAATCCATATTGTTTTCCTGTGAGGTACATAAATTGCCATAAACCACTTGCTCCAGATCTAGAACGAGCCTTAGGATTAAGGGCTGATTCCACAATAGATAAATACTTAAATTCTAAGGGTAAATTATATTTATCCAAGTGCTGCTCAAATAAAGGGAAGTAATAAGGGGCTAATCCTTGCATTCTTGAAATAAGTGCTTTATTTCTTCCTAAATAACTATCAATAAAGGGTTGTACTTTATCATTATACACCAAATCCATTGGTGTATTTTTATCCAATTGTTGCAATCTCCATGCAACTATATTCTCTTCTTTCAGCAGTGATAATTCCTCTTTATCAGCTGAAACTTCATTTTCAATAAAAGCTTCATCAAAAATACTATCAGTAGTAGCAACAGTATTTATAGGTTGGGAAGTGATAAAGCTATCCCCATTAGCAAAGATCAAAAAAGGGCTAAGTACAATTAAAAAAATTATTTTTCTCATAACTACAAAGTTGAGAATAATATAAAACAATATACCTAGTCCACAAATACAATTATCAACTCATAAATGTTTATATAATTACAATAGAAAACATTTTTTCCCATTTTTCGTTTCCACTAAATATTAAAAAGTATCTTTGCCACCACATTATGAGCAAACAAGAACAAATAATACAAGGAGCTTTAAGTCTTTTTATGCGAATGGGGGTAAAAGGAATAAATATGGATTATGTTGCTACTCATCTTGGAATTTCAAAAAAAACACTCTACCAGCATGTTGATAATAAAGCCGATTTGGTAGAACAAAGCTTTGCTTCTCATCAATGTAAAGTTAAAAGCATGATAGAGTCTATATGTGCTAAACATGAAAATGCTATTGATGAGTTGTTTGAAATTGACTCTGGAATTTGTAGGATGTTAAAAGACAGGAATCCTTACTTAATACAAAACTTAAAAACATATTACCCAAAAGTATGGAATCTTTTAGATGATTTAAAGAAAAAATACCTTTTTAAAACTGTAAAAAATAACTTAGATACTGGGATTAAACAAGGCTTATATCGTAAAGAAATTAATACTGATATTATTACAAAATTAATGATGACCAGAATTGATGCTCTAGTTGATAATGATATTTTTCCATTAACTGAATATGATTTTAAAGAACTTCTTAAAGAAAATCGTATTTATCATATTAGAGGGATTGCCTCAGAAAAAGGAATAAACTACCTAGAAAAAAAATTAAAAAAATGAATAAAGTAATTTTAGTTGTATTAGTATTTTTAGGAACTACTGCAATTGCACAGCACCAATACTCTGTTAGTGAAGCACAAGAATATGGTAGTAAAAATAATACAGAAATAAGAAATGCTTTACTTGATGTGAAATATGCAAAAATGCAAATAAAAGAAACTCGAGCAATAGGGCTTCCTCATTTAAATTCTGAATTGCAATGGCAAAAATTTATTGATATTCCAACTTCAATAGTCCCTGCTAATGCTTTTAATCCAAATGCCCCAGCAAATGAAATTATGGAAATGAAAATGGGAATGGAGCAAAATGTAACTGCTGCAATTACAGCTTCACAACTTATATTTGACGGAAGTTATATTATTGGTCTTAAAGCCGCAACAACATTTAAAAAAATGGCAGAGCACAAAATGAATTTAACTAATCAACAAATAAAGGATAGTATTGCTATTGCTTACTATAATGTGCTCATCATTAATGAAAATAAAAAATTCTTAAAAAGCATAGTAGAGGTGCACCAACAAATACTAAAAGAATTACAGGCTACACACAAACAGGGGTTTATTGAGGATATAGAAGTGGACAGAATGGCAATTATTGTTTCTACTATGAAAATACAAGCTGAGGAGGTGAAAAGGTTTTCCGAAATTAGTTATATGATGTTAAAAATGATGTTAAGCATTCCTTTTGATGAGGAGTTAATACTTACTGATAGTTTAGATAATTTGTTAGCAAAAGGAACAGATTTGCAACTTCAAGAAGCTACAATAGAAAATAGATTTGAATATAAAATGAGTGAAGCACAAACTACACTTATGAAACTAGATTTAATTCGATATAAAACTGCTTGGATACCAAGTATAGCAGCATTTGGAGCCTATAGCGAAAACGCTATGAGAAATGAATTTAATTTTACAAATGATGGTAGCTGGTACCCTACAAAAATGATAGGAATAAAAGCTAGTATGCCTATATTCAATGGATTTTCAGGAAGTGCTTTAACTCAAAAAGCAAAAATAAAACACCTACAGTCTTTAAATGACTTGGAGCATACTAGACAAGCACTTGTTCTAGACTACAAATCTTCTGAAAGTGCCTACTTAACAGCTCTAAGCAGCAAAAAAAATCAAGAAAATAATCTAAGGCTTTATAAAAAAATATACCTAAAAACTTTAGCTAAATATAAAGAGGGATTGGTAGGAAGCTCAGAAGTAGCAACAGGAGGTGCTGACTACCTACAAGCACAAACAGAATATTCAAAATCAATTCAGCAATTACTTATTACTAAAATGAAATATAACCGAACTTTAGGATTAAATTAAAATGAACTCAAAATCATATACCATTAAACTAACTACTATGAATAAAATAATTCCAATACTATCATTAGCTATTTTTCTTTTCTCATGTAGTGAACAAAAATTAACATTATCTGATAAAAAAGATAGCCTTAAAGTACTTAAAGAACAATTAAGTGAAACTAAAACGCAAATAAGCATCCTTGAGAAAGAAATTGCAACTTTAGATACTACAATGATAAATGGGGCTATTGTAAAAACAACAGCCATAACTGCCAGTACTTTCAAGCATTATATTGAACAATTAGGAACTGTAAGTTCTAAGCAAAATGTAACTGTAAGCCCTACTTTAGGAGGTGTAGTTCAAAAAATAATTGTTGATGAAGGAGAGTGGGTGAACAAGGGAGAAGATATTATAGAGCTTGATGCAGAAATAATCTTAAAGCAAGTTGAAGAGATGGAAGCATCATTTAAATTAGCAGAAACTACTTACAAAAGACAAAAAAAACTTTGGGAGCAGAAAATTGGATCAGAAATGCAATTTCTTCAAATAAAAAACCAATATGAATCACTACAAAAAAAATTAGAATCAGCTAAGGCACAGCTGGGAAACATGAAGATATCTGCTCCTATAAGTGGGAATGTTGATGTTATAAACCTAAATGTTGGTGAATTTGCAGCACCAGGAATACCTATCCTACAAATTGTTAATGCAAAGGAGGTGCAAATTCAAGCTGATGTTCCTGAAAAATATGCAAATATCTTGCATAAAGGTGGATATGTTTCAATTAACTTTAGCGCAATAGGAATAGAGAAAGAAGCTAAAATTACTTTTGTTAGTCAGATAATTAATCCTCAAAATAGAACTTTTAAAATCAAAATAGACCTTGATAATAAAAATGGAGAGATAAAACCAAATGCAATTGCTTCTTTACAAATACAAGATAAATATATAAAAGATGCTATAGTTATTCCAACAGAAGTTATCAAGAAAGACATGAGAGGAGATTTTATATTTATTGCTGAAAAAAATCATGCAAAAAAGGTTTATATCACTTTAGGAAAATCTTATAAATATAAAACTCATATTACTTCAGGGTTAAATATTAATGATTTACTGATTACAACAGGATACACAAAAATAGGTAATGAGAGTCCTATTAAAATAATACAATAAGCAATATGAGTAATAATATCAGAAATTTTAAACTTACTAACCTATCGCTTAAGAATAAAACAACTATATTTATTTTAACAATCCTGTTGGCCTACTTTGGAATGTTTACTTATAAAACCATGCCAAAGGCACTTTTCCCAGATATAGTTATGCCAACTATAATGGTACAAACAATATATCCTGGAAATTCACCGGCAGATATTGAGAACTTAATTACCCGTCCTATAGAAAAAGAAATTAAGTCTATAAAAGGAATTAAGAATCTAAAATCAACTTCTATACAAGATAACTCATCTATTATTGTTGAATTTAATACTGATGTTGAAGTAAAAAGTGCGCTACAAGATGTAAAAGATGCAGTAGATAAATCAAAAGGAAACTTACCTTCTGATTTAGATATTGATCCTATTGTAATGGATATTGATTTTTCTGAATTCCCAATTTTAAATATTAATTTATCAGGAGACTTTAGCCTTGATGAACTTAAGAAACATGCAGAGTATTTACAAGATAAAATTGAGGCTGTAAGCGAAATTTCAAAAGTAGAAATTACAGGGCTACTTGATAAGGAAATTACTATTAAGGCTGACCTTCATAGTATGGAAAGTAAAGAAATTAGCTTTACAGATATTGAAAATGCAATAGGGTTTGAAAATGTTTCTATTGCAGGAGGTAATCTTCTTATCGGCAACATGAAGCGTATGGTAAGAACTGATGCTGAATTTAAGAATGTTAAAGAGATTGGTAATATTATTGTAAAGCATGAGAAAGGAAATATTGTTTACTTAAAAGATATTGCTGAGGTAGTTAATGGCTATGAAGAAAGAGAATCATATGCTAGGCTAGATAAAGAGCCTGTGGTTTCTTTAAATATTGTAAAAAAAGGAGGGGAAAATCTATTAGAAGCTACTGATAAAATATTTGCATTGTTAGATCAAGCAAAAGCATCAAAAGCACTACCTAAAGACTTATCTATTTCCATTACCAATGATCAATCAGAACAAACTAGGAAGCAGTTAAGCAATCTTGAAAACAGTATTATATTTGGTGTAATATTAGTTATCCTAGTGTTGTTATTTTTCTTAGGATTAAGAAATTCATTATTTGTTGGTTTAGCTATACCAATGTCAATGTTTATTAGTTTTGTAGTCTTAGGAGGAATGGGTACAACTATGAATATGGTAGTGCTATTTGCACTTATTTTAGCTTTAGGAATGCTTGTAGATAATGCTATTGTTGTAATTGAAAATATTCACCGATTATTTCATGAAGAAGGTTTAAGTAAACTAGAAGCTGCAAAACAAGGTGTAGGTGAAATTGCAATTCCAATTATCTCATCAACAGCAACAACATTAGCGGCATTTTTCCCATTACTTTTTTGGAAAGATATGATGGGAGAATTTATGGGCTATATTCCTATGACTTTAATTATTGTTTTAGGGTCATCATTATTTATTGCTCTTGTAATAAACCCTGTTTTTGCTGCATCATTTATGAAGAAAGATGAGAAAGAAGAGGTGAATAAAAAGAAGTTGAAAAAAACTGTGTATTACTTATTGGCTGCTGGATTAGTATTGCATTTAATTTCTTACAAGGTGCTAGGATCATTAGCATTTGTTTTTGCTTTTCTACATACAATAAATACACTTTATCTTACTCCAATTTCATATTGGTTCCAAGACATATACTTAGTGCGTTTAGAAAAAAAATATGAAAAACTACTAAACTGGGCATTGCATGGGAAAAATCCAATAAAACTATTATTCGGTACGGGAGGATTACTTATTTTTAGTATTGTATTTTTTGCAATGATGTCTCCTAATGTTGAGTTTTTCCCTGTAAATGAACCTAAATACATTAACGTTTTTGTTGAAATGCCAAATGGAACTGATGTTGCTGTTACTGATTCAGTAGCACAGACTGTAGAACAAAAAGTAATAGCTACTTTAGAACCCTACAAACATGCTGTTTCATCAGTGCTTACTAATGTAGGGGCAGGAACCTCTGATCCTAATGATATGAGTGGTGGTGGTAGTGGAATTACACCTAATAAAGCAAGAATCACCATAAACTTTGAAGAGTTTGAAAATAGAGGAGGGGTTAGCACAGGTGAGGTGATGAAGTTGGTAACTGCTGACTTGAAAGGAATTGCTGGAGTAGATATATCTGTAGATAAAAATAGAGAAGGACCTCCTATGGGTAAACCAATTAATATTGAAGTTATTGGTGAAGATTTAAATACATTATTAACTCTTGGAGATGCTATCCAAAATCAAATTAATAATGAAAACATTGCTGGAATAGAAGGATTAAAAGTAGATTTAGAAATGAATAATCCTGAGCTATTGATAAACATTGATAGAGATATGGCAAGGCGATTAGGTATTTCTACTTCACAAATTGCAAGTACTATCAGAACTTCATTATTTGGTAAAGAGATTTCTAAGTTTAAAGATGGAGAGGATGAGCACCCAATTATTTTAAGGCTAGATGATAAGTACAGATATAGTGTGCCATCATTAATGAGCCAAAAAATTACTTTCCGTTCACAATCAAGTGGGCAGGTAAAACAAATTCCTATCTCATCTGTAGCAGATTACACCTATAACAATACATATGGGTCTGTAAAAAGAAAAGATTTAAAAAGACAACTTACTATCTATTCTAATGTTTTAGAGGGGTATAATGAGTCTTCAATAAATGCTCAGATTAAAGTATTACTTTCTGACTTTCCTATACCTGAAAACTATGATTTAAAGTTTACAGGAAAACAAGAAGAGCAAGCCGAAACACAAGAATTTTTATCTAATGCCTTATTAATTGCAATAGCATTAATCTCTCTTATCTTAGTATCACAATTTAACTCTGCTATTAAACCATTCATTATTATTATTACGGTAGTATTTAGTACTATTGGGGTTTTCTTAGGGCTTGCTATATTTAATATGGACTTTGTAATTATTATGACAGGTATTGGTATTGTATCACTTGCTGGTATAGTTGTAAATAATGCAATTGTACTTATTGATTATATTGATTTAATAAAAGAACGAAAAAGAGAAATTCTTAAACTTGAAATTGATTCTGTATTAGAAAATAAAGTTGCAATTGATTGTATAAAAGAAGGAGGAAAAAAACGTTTGCGACCAGTATTACTTACGGCAATAACTACTGTTTTAGGTCTATTACCTTTAGCTACTGGTATGAATATTAATTTCTATACTCTTTTAACAGAATTTAATCCTCAAATTTATTTTGGGGGCGATAATGCTACATTCTGGGGGCCTATGGCTTGGACTGTAATCTTTGGTCTTACTTTTGCTACTTTCTTAACACTAGTATTAGTTCCTGTAATGTACCTTTTAGCTGACAAACTGAAAAAGAAGATATTGACATAAAGTTGGTAATATATATTTACCGTATATTTGCAGGAAATAAAGTAAATGAGCAAAACCACTAAATATCCACAAGGTCCCTTACTAAGCAAGATTAATAGTCCTGATGATTTACGAAAACTGAATAAAAATCAGTTAGAACAAATCAGTACAGAACTAAGGCAATATATTGTTGATATTGTATCAGAAAAAGGAGGACATTTTGGTGCTAGTTTAGGTGTTGTTGAGCTCACAGTTGCATTACATTATGTATTCAATACGCCAATTGATCAGTTAGTTTGGGATGTAGGACATCAAGCTTACGGACATAAGATATTGACGGGTCGAAAAGAACAATTTCCTACAAACAGGATATATAAAGGCTTAAGTGGATTCCCTAAAAGAAGCGAAAGTGTGTATGATACTTTTGGAGTAGGACATTCATCTACTTCAATTTCTGCAGCACTTGGTATGGCTATGGCTTCTAAAAGTAATGGCGATAATAAAAAGCAACATATTGCTGTAATTGGTGATGGATCCATGACTGCAGGTATGGCTTTTGAAGCTTTAAACCATGCTGGAGCAGAAAATTCAAACTTATTAGTTATTTTGAATGACAACTGCATGTCAATTGACCCAGCAGTTGGAGCTTTAAAAGAATATTTAACTGATATTTCTACTTCAAAAACTTATAATAAAGCCAAAAATAAAATTTGGAAAATACTTGGTAAAATATCTAAGTTTGGACCAAATGCACAGGCAGTTGCTAAAAAGGTTGAAGGAGCAGTTAAATCAACTTTACTAGGAGAAAGTAATTATTTTGAATCGTTAAACTTTAGATATTTTGGACCAATTGATGGGCATGAAACTAAGCATTTGGTGAATGTATTGAATGACTTAAAAGATATTCCAGGGCCTAAAATATTGCATTGCCTTACCGTAAAAGGAAAAGGCTACAGTCCTGCCGAACAAGGCGACACTACAAAATGGCATGCTCCTGGACTTTTCAATAAAGATACTGGAGATTTTATAGTTGGAAAAAAGAAAAAATCACCTCCAAAATATCAAGATGTATTTGGAGAGACAATTATAGAATTAGCAAAGAAAAATGAGCAAATTGTAGGAGTAACTCCTGCAATGCTTACAGGTTCTTCTTTAAATAAAATGATGGCAGAAATGCCTGAAAGAACTTATGATGTTGGAATTGCAGAACAACATGCAGTTACATTTTCAGCAGGACTTGCCACACAAGGAAAAGTTCCTTTCTGCAACATCTATTCCTCTTTTATGCAAAGAGCATATGATCAAGTAATTCATGATGTTGCTCTGCAAAACTTAAATGTTGTTTTTTGCCTAGATAGAGGTGGTTTAGTTGGTGCTGATGGCGCTACACACCATGGTGCATATGACATTGCATTTTTTAGATGTATTCCAAACATGATTGTTTCTGCACCTATGAATGAACAGGAGTTAAGAAATTTAATGTACACTGCCCAATTACCTAACCAAGGACCGTTCTCCATCCGATACCCAAGAGGAAAAGGAGTTATGATAGATTGGAAAACTCCATTACAAGAAATTGAAATAGGGAAAGGAAGAATGATTAAAGAGGGAGGGGAGATTGCTATTTTATCTTTTGGACATCCTGGTAATTTTGTAGTAAAAGCACAAGAACAATTTGAAAAAGAAGGCTTAAATATTGCGCATTATGACTTGCGATTTGCGAAACCTTTAGATGAAAAGCTTTTACATTCTATCTTCCAGAAGTTTAATAAGATTATTACAATTGAAGACGGATGTTTACAAGGTGGTTTTGGAAGTTCCATTTTAGAGTTTATGGCAAATAATGATTATCAAGCGAGTGTAAAAATGCTTGGCATTCCTGATGCATTTATTCACCATGGCACACAAGAAGAGTTATATAATGATTGTAATTATGATACAGAAGCAATTATCAAATATGTACACCAAATCTTAGAAAAAAGTCTTGTTTCTCAAGTCGGATAGAAAAAATAGGGCAAAATATTTTTTTTCTATTTGCAAAACCAACCATCAACTAATCCCTATCTTTGCCTCAATCGGTAAGAAAAACAAACGCAAGTATGAAAATTAAAGAAATTCTTCTTTCAGAAGGAAAAGAACAAGAAATTAGTATCAAAGGTTGGGTGAGAACTAGTAGAGGGAGCAAGCATGTTTCTTTTATTGCTTTGAATGATGGGTCAACAATAAATAACATTCAAGTTGTTGCTGAGGCTACTGATTTTGATGAAGAATTAATCAAACAAGTTACTACAGGATCTTGCATTAGTGTAAAGGGTAAATTAGTAGCTTCCAAAGGAAGTGGACAAGCAGTAGAAATTCTTGCCAACTCAATTGAAGTTTTAGGGGGGGCTGATACAGATGAGTATCCACTACAACCGAAAAAACATAGCTTAGAATTTTTAAGAAAAAAGGCACATTTACGTTTCAGAACCAATACTTTTTCAGCAGTATTTAGGTTAAGACATGCCTTGACTTTTGCTGTACATAAATTCTTTAATGATAAAGGATTTTTCAACTTACACACACCAATTATCACAGGTGCTGATGCTGAAGGGGCAGGAGAAATATTTCAAGTAACGAACCTTGATTTGGAAAACTTACCAAAAACAGAAGAAGGAAAAATTGATTTTGCAGCAGACTTTTTTGGAAGCAGAACAAACCTTACCGTTTCAGGACAATTGGAAGCTGAGCTAGGTGCTTTAGCGCTTGGGCAGGTTTATACTTTCGGACCAACATTTAGAGCCGAAAACTCAAATACCTCTAGACATTTATCAGAATTTTGGATGATAGAACCTGAGGTTGCTTTTGCTGATTTGGAACAAAATATGGACTTAGCAGAAGAATTTTTAAAGTATTGCATCCAATATTGTATGGATCATAATACAGAAGATTTAAAATTCTTGGACAGTAGAATGGCTGATGAAGAAAGTAAATTAAAAAAGGAAGAACGCTCAGAAATGGGCCTATTAGAACGATTACAATTTGTTATTGAAAATAATTTTGAACGCTTAACTTATCGTGAAGCAATAGATGTTTTAAGAAATTCAAAACCTAATAAGAAAAAGAAATTCCAATACCCAATTACTGGTTTTGGAGACGATTTACAATCGGAACACGAGCGTTATTTAGTAGAAAAAAAATATAAGAAACCTGTTATTATTACGGATTATCCTAAAGGGATAAAAGCATTTTATATGCGTATGAATGAGGACAATGAAACCGTTAGAGCAATGGATATTCTATTCCCAACTATTGGAGAGATTGTAGGGGGATCACAAAGAGAGGAACGCTTGGATAAATTACAAGCAAGAATGGAAGAAATGGAGATTTGCAAAGATGAGTTATGGTGGTACTTGGAAACTAGAAAATACGGTACTTGTACCCATAGTGGATTTGGTTTAGGTTTTGAACGCTTAATCATGTTTGTTACAGGAATGAAAAATATTAGAGATGTAATTCCTTTCCCAAGAACACCACAAAATGCTGAATTTTAATAGATGAACAAACAAAGGTTACAGCAAAAGCAGTACCAAAACCTAAGCCCTCAACAGATACAATTCTTAGGGCTTTTGCAATTACCTATTGTCGCTTTAGAAAAACGGATTGAAGAAGAACTAGAAGATAATCCAGCACTAGAAGAAGATGAACAAGAAGAAGTAATCCTTTCCGAAAGAAGTTTCCAGCAACAAAATACAAATGACTTTCAATTTCAAATTGAAGATAAATCAGAAAGTTTAAGCGATTACTTAAATCAACAATTAATTGCAATTGATATAGATTCAAATCAGCAATTTTTAGTTAACTACCTAATCAATAGCCTTGATAATAACGGTTTTTTACATAGAGATTTACACGCTATAACTAGTGATTTACTCGTTAATAATAACCTTGATATTAGTGAGCTTGAATTAAGTAATGCTCTGATAATTTTACAACAATTAGAACCTTTTGGAGTTGGAGCTCAAAATCTACAAGAATGCTTGTTGATACAGCTAAAAACTTTGCACCCTGAAAAACACCTTGAACAAAAGATTATTAGGGATTATTATACACCTTTTAGCAATAAGAATTTTGAATACTTATCCAAACATCTTGAAGTTAATTTTGAAACGCTTAAAAAGGCTTATTCTACAATTGAATCCCTTAACCCAATACCAGGTAATGGATTTTCCAAAAGTGCAAATACCACAACTTATATTTATCCTGATTTTACGGTAACTATAGTGGATGAAAAGCTAGAAACAGTACTCAATAAAAGTAATGTAAAACCTATTAAGGTAAGCCAATATTATCAGAATATGCTTAAAGAAACTGAGGATAGTGCTACTAAAAAATTCTTAACTGAAAAAGTAGAAAAAGCAACTTGGTTTCAAAGCGCAATTAAAAAGAGAAATGAAACACTAAAAAATGTTTTCTCAGCTATTTTAACTATTCAAGAAAGGTATTTCTTATCAGGAAATCAAAAAGATTTAAAACCTATGAAACTAGCCGATATTGCTCAAGTAATTAATATGGATATTTCCACTATTTCAAGGGTAAGTAACTCAAAATATGTAGCTACTCATTTTGGTACTTTTAAGCTAAAAGAAATTTTTTCAGAGGCGTATAGAAAAGATAATGGAGAACTTATTTCTACAAAAGAAATAAAAAGTAAACTGCAAGAAATTATAGCATCAGAAGATAAGATAAACCCATTTACAGATGAACAATTAGCTGAATTGTTAGGCAAAGAAGAATATCATATCGCAAGAAGAACAGTGGCAAAATACCGAGAAAATTTAGGTCTACAAACCGCAAAACTAAGACGAGAATTGTAATGAAATTATCAAAATTTATCTCCATAGTTCTGCACCCTATTTTCATGCCGTTATTTGCATTCTACCTAACGCTAAAAAGCAATCCTTCATTAGGAATTATAATAAACCCATACCTGAATTATGTTTATGGAGTTGTTATTAGCTGCACTATCTTACTTCCTTTATTGACTATCTTTTTTTTAATAAAAAATGGAAAAGTAAACTCTCTTGAAATGAGCAATCATAAAGAACGGACGTTACCTCTTTTCAGAACTGTTATTTGGATGTGCTTAGGACTTTATATCTTAAATAATATTTTGCTTTACACACCTATTTTAAAAGCTGAATTTATTGGGGCAATACTTATTATCCTACTTGCAGCTATCATCTCAAAATTTTGGAAAATAAGCCTACACTTACTTGGAATAGGAGGGGTGGTTGGTGTTTTTATAGCCCTTCAAATAATGTTTGGTGGTGTACTATACATGCTCCTTATCTTTATAGTCCTTTCAGGAATATTAGGGGTTGCGCGAATAGATCAAAAAGCACATAATCATGCTCAAATATATATAGGGTTTTTATTAGGAGTTTGTATTGAGCTAATAACAATTTTAGTGTACTAATTTTATATCTACAATCTCAATCCTACGCTCCAATACTGCCGCTAAACTATAAATTGATTTTAGCCTATCATTAGGGTCATCACTTACTTTTTTAGTAGCTTTACTTTCCCCAAAAGGCAATTCAATAATCTGGAAAAAATCATCTTTAATATATGGAGTAAATATTCCACCTTCATATTGTTCTGCATAATTTATAAAACTCTTAATTCTCCTTTTAGAAAGGTTAATATTATACTGTTTTTTGTGTAGCGGACTTGCATAACCTTTAATCAGTAATTGTATTGTTTTTCCTTCTTTTAAATCTGAAAGAATGTGCGATAAGATAATGGATAGTTTATTAAAATTTCCCTGTAAGCTATCTTCAAAAAAAGAAGCTAAATTTGGGGTATAGTTATTGTAGTCATCTTCCATTTTAAAATAAGAAATATAAGAATCCTTATAGGTTTTATCTGTAGAGATACTCATTGTGCAGCAATCTGGCTCATCATTGTGGAAATACAACTTTAAAGGCAAGTATTTAGCAGAAAGTAATATATTTTCTAATTCTTCAATTTCAGGTTTTTCAAGCTCAAAAGAAAAGATATCATTACAACAAAATTCTTCAGTATTATATAATGCACCTTTACGGTTAGATGCTAAATAACCATTTGTTTCATCATAAAAGTTAAGGTACATTTCATCTTGTTTGGAATTGAATTGCATAGCACTTATTGGTTTTTCCCACAGATTTAACTTTCCTTCAACTTTGTAAATATCAAATCCTCCTAAACCTCCTTTTTTATTGGATGAAAAATAAAGCAGGTTTTCCTTTTGGTTGAAAAAAGGAGTGATTTCATCTGCAGAAGTATTAACCATTTTTCCTGCATTAATGGGTAAACCAAAATTTCCTTGCTTATCAATTATACTCAGCCAGATATCCATACCTCCAAAACCTCCTTTCCTATCAGACACAAAATACATGATATTTTGTTGCTTGTGTTGGGTGAGGTGAGGTTGAGTATTGGATGAATTCACTTGGTTTATATTGCTATTTAAGTCTTCCGTTTTTTGTTTTTCATAATGTCTGAAAGCAATTTTACAATTCCCGTTTTCATCACAGATACTAAAGTAAAAAAATGGATTATTTTTTGGAAAATGAATATTAGCGGTGGAATAGGAATCTCCTAAATTAATATACTTTCCTTTTTTCCACTTCCCATCCTTAAATTGGCTTGAAAAAATGGCAGACTGATACTGCCCTTCTTCCAAATTTGAGGAGGTATAGTAAGCAGTATTTTCATCAATTTGAACAAAATTAAGCTCGGAACCATAACCATTAACATTTTCAGAAATATGTTCAAATTTAATGCTTTGTGCAAGCACTAAAAAAGGAAAGAGCAGTATTATAGATAAAATAAATTTCATTATAAGTATTTTGGGCATATTTCCTGTTCAACAATTTTTTTCTTTTTCTTGCTTTTCCACTGGTACACCAATGCAAATTCAAATCCACCTTTGTTATTACTTGCATTGGTCAAACTAGAGGTATTTACATCATAACTCACCACACAAGAAAAGCCCTCAATTTCAGCTCCAAAATAAAGAATAAGGGCATCATTAAGCCGGTCAGCAATTCCTGATTTTAAGAGTATGTCTTGCTCCCCTTCCAATAAATAATTTACATCACAACCCAATAAAAATTCTTTGTCGGCATCCTGATTAGAAAATACTAATTTGGGTTGAATGTTCAAATTATCGGTATAGGCATAATTAAGTGCCGTGTGAATATTCATTTTTTGCTGCAAGCGAATAGCATCATTATCCGTTAAAGATTGTTTGGGTTTATTAATATGGTAAAAAGCAATACCGCTTTCCAGTATTACCTGTTTGTTTAGCGTATGAAAATTAGCAATTCCAATGGATACATCAGGGAAAATAAAATTAAGATTGCTAAAGTTTTCAGGGTCGTTAAATACTAAATCATCAAACTCAATTGACCTCTGAAAAATACCCAATCCTGCTCCAAAGCTAAATAAGTTATCAGCAGTTGCCACTACTTTTTTAGCATATCCAAGGTTAATTCCTGTTGTCTTAAAACGAGAATCCCCTGCAATATCATTCAGGAATTGTACCCCAATATTATGGCTAGGGAGTATATCTTTTCGTTCCAAGGAAAAGCTAAGTGTGTTAAAGGGAACACTCACACTTGCCCATTGTGATTTTCTTTGTAGGCTTGCTTTGTAGTCGTTATTTTGTGCTCCCATTAAAGCTGGATTCAGCAAAAAAGAAGAAACTTTAAATTGTGAAAAATGCACATCCTGAGCCCAAGTATTTACACCAAAAAATAAAACTAATATGAAGGCAATATTTCTCATCTGATAAGCGTGATATTTCCTTTTTTGAAAAGCTGCTTATTCCCAATACATTTCAGTTCCAAGTAAAAATCAAATACTTGAGGGTTGAGTTTTTTCCCAAGATAAGTACCATCCCACTTTTCAAACTTATCAGTTGTTGTAAATACTTTTTGCCCCAAACGGTTAAATATCTCTAACCTAAAATCCGTAATAATACCAGCAATATCCTCTATATAATAAGTATCATTTACCTCATCTTCATTCGGACTAAATGCAGTTGGAACAACAATACTATCTTCATTGCAAAATACATCCAACACTTCAATACAGATACTGTCCCTAATAGTACAATTGTGAATATTATACACCTCAGCAACATAGCACTCCTCTTGAATTGGGCTAATTTCAATTCTATTTGCTGTTGAGGAAAGCGTTAACCAAGTAAAATTATCAGCTGTCTCAATATTCAAATAAGTTGTTTCTCCCCTGAAAATTGTATCCTCATCCAACCATACAGCATCCAAAATTGGATTGTCATAAATATTGACAAATACTGAATCTTTCATGATGCAACCATCCGTATTTACTACCTCAACAGAATACCAATCAGAGGTATCGGTATAGTCAAAAATACTTGCAGAATCAGTAGCATAAATTACATCAGCAGGATTCCAAGAATAAGAAATTAAAGGAACGCTAGGGTTCAAGTTATTTACTTTTAGGAAAACACTATCCCCTTTACAAAACTCTAAATCTCCAATCAGATTTATATTTATACTTTCCATTTGCACCTTAACACTATCTACTTGCTCACAGATGCTATCAGAAACTTTTACATAAAACATGGCTACACTAGCAACTATTAAGCTATCAGTTAGGCTTAATGTATCTGTAAAACTAGCATTGGAGGACCATAATACATTTGATGCTCCACTATAATTTGCAAATAGTTTTATAGGAATATTACAATAGGAAGTATCCTCACCTGCATCTAGTAAAAAATCAGGAACTACTATTTGTTGTAACAAGGTGTCGGTACAACTTCCATTAGATATTAGTAATTGATAACTTATACTACTAGGTGAATTGCAAAAAGGATTAGAAACATTTGCACTACTTAAATTAGTAGAAGGAAACCAAAAATAAGTAATGGTTGGGTCGTTTACAGGAAGTAAGCCAATTTGAATTTGATCTTCTTCACATTTTACAATACTGGCAATTGTGTCAGATGAGTTGGCAAGTATGTACACTTGCTTAGTGATGGTATCCGAAACATTACACGCTCCAGGAGCAGTGGCAATTAAAGTAACTGTATAATTCCCTGCTTGATTGTAATTGTGTGTTGGATGTTCCAAGGTAGAAGTTGTAGCATCTCCAAAATCCCACTGATAAGTAATTGGTGAATTGGAACTGCTTAAATTCTGAAAACTAACATTGGTATCGCAACCCACCCAATCCGCATTAAAATCAGCAATAACCATTGGGAAATCAAAGTTGAACTTAAACACTCCATTATTACAATTTGGGCTGTTATTGGTTGGTGAAACTGCCCCAGGATTTGGCTCTATCGGAAAGTCAGAATTACCACCACAACCTGCACAAACAGATTGATAAATAATTCCTTTTTTGTCAAAGCGGCTTGTTCCTCCATCAACATGCTCGGCACTTTGGCTTCCTCCAAAATAAGTAGCATATTGCATTCCTGATAAAGCATCATCAAGTACCATTAAATAAAAATCATTACCATCAGTTGCCGTTTGAAAAGCAGAACTACTCACAGGTAAATTAAGAGTGGATAGTGGTCCTCCTGCTGTACCTGAACCCCACCCTGAAAGATAAATTTTATCACAAACATCTACTAAAAAAGCAGTTGGCGAAATATCAGGAGTACCTTTTCCTGTACCTACTACAGTTGATCGCAAAACACTGGACAAATTATCGTTAAATACAGCAACAAACTGCCCCGCTCCAGCTTGTGAATAACTAACATTCTGCACTAAAGTTTGCCCTGTTGCTTTTGTTTGTCCAAATAAATAAACTGCATTAGTACTTCCTACTTCTACAAAATAAGATTGGTCGTATTGTTCTGACCCATAATAAGAAGAGGAGAGGAGTTGTGTCCCCTCAGAATTAATCAAACTGATAAATGCATCTGCACGAACAGAATCCTGATGCACAGTTTGATAAGCATTTGCAGTTATTGGAAAATCAGCAGATGTAGTTCCTCCCGTTATATAAATATTATCATTTTTATCTAAGGCTAAGGAATAAATTCCATCATCAGCACTACCGCCCAAATAAGAACTCCAAATAATAGAAGTAAGCTGATTATCCATTTTAACAATACAGCCTTCCTGCCCGCCATTATTTGTGTTTTGAAAACCAGTTGTAAATGGAAAATCAGAAGATTGAGTACAAGTAGCAATATAAATATTGTTGTTTTTATCAATATCAATTTCCCCTCTTACCTCATCCGCATAATTGAATTTTAACCTAGATGCTGTATTCAAACCATCATTATCCGTACCCCCTACAAAAGTAGAGGCTAGTAGGTTTCCTCCATTAGTACTTAAGCGTGAAACAAAAATATCCGAACCATTAGGGAAGCCAACCCCAATACCTGAAGGAGCAAAAAATGGACCGCCTTTAAAAGTGGTTTGATAAGCTGATAAAGTAGTTGGAAAATCAGCCGAACCAGTAGTACCAAATATAAATAATTCATCAGCACTATTTACAATCATACTGTGAGGTAATTCATCTTTTGTACCACCCAAATAAGTAGAATAAATTCTAATTGTTCCGCTAGTATCGTACTTAGTTATTGCAACATCTGTTCCTCCAGCAGCATTAGCATAATTAAGTTGATAAGCACCTATTGTAGTTGGATAACCTACTCCAAAAGAAGTACTACCACTATACAAAAATCCAAAATTATCATAAGTAGCGGTATATCCAAAATTATCAGTTGTGGAGCCAGAATAAGTTGAAAATTCCAAAATTGGATCAATAACTAAAGGAAAATTTCTGTTGTAATCACCTGGAAAATCAAACGATAGAATATTTCTTTTTAGCTTATAATTACATAAAACCTCAACCTCAACTCCATCTATAATTTGATAAGCGTAAGGTTTGTATTCAAGTGTGCTATTTACGGATGTTTTTACAAGTAAATTTCCATTATCAATAGTAAGGTTACTTGCTCCATCATAGCGCAATTTAATTGCTTTTTCATTGCTATTTTTAGCAAGGTGCAACTCATATTTTAACTTATCCTCATTCACATAAAAATGCAAATCAATGCCGTCATAAATATTTTGTTGAACTTGCTTCTTATAGGACTTAACCTCTGAAACCCAAGTAGACTTTTCACCCAAATAATAGTTCTCAAAAAATTTACTTTCACCTTGAAGTTTAGTTATAATCCTTGTATTTGCATTCAAAAATGAAACAGAATAGGCGTGTGAATTTACAATATTACTAGTAACAAATCCATCATGGATATTTGCTAATTGTTTGCCATCATAAAAAGCATATATGAGTTTTGCCTGCTCAATGAACAAGACTCCAGAAGGAAGATTGGTTTTAGAAAGGACAGTTTTTGGAAATTGTCCTTTATTTTCAATAAAAGGATTTTGTGCGCTAACCAAAAAAAAGAACATAACAAAGAGGGTACTAAATAACTGCTTTAATATGCTTTCTTTAGGTGTCATTACATTTTTAATTCATCAGAATTTGCATTAAACTATCTTTTGCTAACATGTAAGTATCTCTATTTTCTTTTTTGATAGGATCTCCAGGTGGTAATTTTTGTTTGAAAGGATCAACCTGTTTTCCATCTTTCCAAAAACGATAACAAACATGAGGGCCAGTTGCTAAACCAGTACTACCTACATAACCAATAATATCACCTTGCTTTACATATACACCTTTTCTTATTCCAGGTTTTATTTTTGACATATGTAAATACTGTGTTGTGTAGGTTCCATTATGTCTTACTTTTACATAGTTTCCATTGTTCTTGGTGTAAGTTGCTGCAATAATTGTTCCGTTTGCAGTAGACCAAATAGGTGTTCCTCTTTCTGCAGCATAATCTGTACCAAAATGCCCTTTCCACCTACCTGTTACAGGGTGCTTTCTTCTTTTACTATAGCGAGATGAAATACGCTTATAATCAACTGGAGCCATTAAGAAAGCCTTCCTTAAAGTTTTTCCTTCCTCATCATAATAATCTCCAAAATTCTCATTTTCTTTGTAATAAAATGAATAGAAATCTTGTCCTTTATGCGTAAATTCTGCTGCTAATATTCTACCAATACCAATATAAATTCCATCAATGTACTTATCTTCATAATACACTCTAAAACCATCTCCTTTTTGGATTTTAAAAAAGTCAATCGTCCAAGCATAAATAGTTGAAAGCTCAGCTGTTAATTTTGGACTTAGCTTTTGCTCTTCCATAGTCATCCATAAAGATGATTTTATTGTTCCTGAAGCTGTTTTTAACTTTACTGTTACTGGTTTTTTTCCTTTATAAACATCAATTTCACTTCTTAAATCAAATACAACATAGTTGGTTGCATCAATTTCATAGATAAAATATTGTGCCTTTTTAGTAGAATCAGTAGCACAAATAACGGTATAATTTTTCCCAGCATTTACTCGTCTCACATCAAAAATACCTTTTGATTTCTGAACAATTTTATTTATCTCAGGGTGGTCAATATGATTCAAATAAAGGATCTCCCCCATAGTTTGTCCACTTTTTACAACCCCTTTTGTTACCTGAAATGAGTCTACTAGGATGTCATACTCATAAGAAGGCTCAACTATTTCTTCAACCTGCTCAACTACTACTTCCTTTTTTTCTGTGTTTATGTTAGATAACATAAATAGTAATGCAGTACCCATTACTAGTATTCCAAACCATTTTTTCATACCGCTAATTTACTCCTTTAAATTATTCTGTAATGTTAATTATTCTTCAATTATTGACAATGGATATTTCAATTCTTTATAGACATCTAACACTGCCTTTATTATTCCTGCCCAAATCTTTGTTTCCACCTTTATAAGTAGATGATTTTTATCATCTGTAATCCAAATTTTAATTTCCTCTCCATCTTCAAAAACCCTTCCTTCTTGCATTTTGGGCTGAAAAACCATGCAATTTATCTTTCCAAATTTTGTATCTAAAACTTCATTTTGCAAATATTTTATTTCCAAATAATAATTTTCATCATCCATAAAAATAGGAATATAAAAAGACTCTCCATCAAATATACTTTCCTTTTTAAAAGTTCGTGCGTAAAACAATGCCGACAACATATCTTGAGCATTAGCTGGAATGACAAATATGCTATCTTGAGTTGTTACATTACTATCCTTGTGGCTAAAGCTATATTGCTGATTAATTAAATGTCCTCCTTCATTTACATCTCTATTAAACTCAAGAGGAAGTAGGGTAGAGGTGTCAATAAAAGTTTCATAAATATCACGAACCTTAAAAAACCAATCAAAAAAAGGAGCTGTTTTTCCTTTACCAACAATATAAAAACTTGGCTTTTGATTTATTGTTTTGATTTCTGCAATTTCTAAATCAGCATAGCCCACCCAAATTGGACCAAAAGAAACTTTATAAGCTGCATATTCGCCAACCTTGTACGGTAAATTAGTTTGTGAAAAAACAGAGCTTGTAAAAAAAAGAAAAACTATGAATAAGGATAATCTCATAGTACAAATATAGTAATTATCCCTGTTTATGAAGATATTTTGAGAAAGCTAATAAATCAGATTCTTCAAAATGATTAGCCATAATATGTAATCCAACAGGTAAACCGTTACTATGGTTTCCTATAGGAATTGAAATTGCAGGGTTTCCAGCAAGGTTAGCTTGTACTGTAAAGATATCCTCCAGATACATAACGGTAGGGTCAGTATGTTTTGTTCCTATATCAAAAGGTGTGTGTGGAGTAGTAGGAGAAATTACAAAATCAAAATTCTCAAACATCTCATTGGTTTTATCTTGTATTAGCCTCCTTATTTTTTGTGCTTTTGTAAAGTAAGCATCATGATAGCCTGAGCTCAACACAAAAGTACCAAGCATAATTCTTCTTTTTACCTCCTCACCAAAACCTTCAGTACGACTATTGATATATGTACTTTCCAAATCAGTAATATTTTCACTTCTATACCCATAATGCACTCCATCAAAACGCGCTAAATTAGAAGAAGCCTCTGCAGTTGTAATTACATAATAAGTAGGTACTAAATAATCCAAATAAGGAAAAGAAATGGGCTCAACAGTATGGCCCTCTGCTTTTAAATCCTCAATTTTAGTTTCTATTAATTGCTTTATCTCTGGATCCAGCCCTTTACTTTCCAAGCATTCTTTTATGTAGGCAATTCGCTTAGGATTATTGTCCAATTTTGCTTTGGAATATTCCTCAACTTTTCTTGTAGAGACCGTACTATCAAACTCATCAGCACCAGCAATTACCTCTAATAATAATGCTGCATCATCAACCGTATTTGTTAAAGGTCCCATTTGGTCGAATGAAGAGGCATAAGCAATTAATCCATAACGAGAAACACGAGCGTAAGTAGGTTTAAGACCAACAACACCACAAAAAGCTGCAGGCTGCCTAATTGACCCTCCAGTATCACTACCTAAAGTTGCTAAACAAAGTCCTGCTGCAACTGCTGCTGCCGAACCTCCTGAGCTACCTCCTGCTACTTTTTTATTATCTATTGGGTTTTTAACAGTACCATAAATTGTATTTTCATTAGCTGATCCCATTGCAAATTCATCACAATTTAAACGGCCAATAATAATAGCATCTTCAGCTAATAATTTTTCAATAACTGTTGCACTAAATAAAGACTCAAACCCATCTAAAATTTTGGATGATGCTGATACCTTATGGTTTTGATAACATAAATTATCTTTAATCCCAATCACCATTCCTGCTAATTTACCTGCAGTGCCCATTTTTAATTTATCATCTACCGCTAATGCTTGACTCATTGCCTCATCAGTATATACCTCAACAAAAGCATTTAAGTGCTGATTTTCAGCAATAGTATTAAGGTAGGAATTGGTAATTTCTACACAGGTAGTATTGGAAAATGAAAGTGCATTTTGCACTTCATTAAAGGAACGAAAAGTTGTCAATGCTTAAAGGTATTAATCTTCTTTATTATCTTCTTTCAAGTCTTTAGTTGCATCCTTGAATTCTTTCATTCCTTTTCCTAGTCCCTTCATTAATTCTGGAATTTTTTTACCTCCAAACATTAATAAAAAAACCAAAACAATAAGTACAATTTGCCATGGGCCAATCATTCCTAATAATATTGCTGATGTCATAATTTTAAATGTTAAATGAATATGCAAATTTAGGCATTTTGATTTAATAAGCCTTATATAACCATTTGGATGGGTCGTGTTTGTCATAACCCTTCCAAATTTCAAAATGCAATTCTGTTTTTTCTTCTATTTCTTGGGTAAATACAACCCCTATTTTCTCCTTAGCCAATAGTTTGTCACCTACTTTTACACTTACCTCTTTAAGTCCAGAATATACACTAAAATATTCCCCATGATTCATTAAAATTGCCTTTCCTTCACCCTTAATAAAAAATATTCTACTAACTGTCCCATCAAAAACAGCTCTTACTTTCATGTTTTTATCAGTTGCAATATCAATACCATTATTAAAAGTTTCCACTCCAGCAAAAACAGCATGCTTTTGCCTACCATACCCCTGTACAATTACCCCTTTTGCCAAAGGCCAAGGTAGTTTTCCTTTATTGTTATTAAATTCTGATGACAAAGCCATTGCCTCAGGAGTTAAAGAAAAACCTTTATTTTTCTTTTCTGCCTCCTCTCTTGCTTTGCGGATTTCTTCCTCAATTATCTTACGAATTTCATCATCTAGCACTTTAGTACGCTTTTGTTTCTCCTTCAGCTGCTTTTTAAATAACCTTTCAGATTTACTCAACTTATTTACTAATTCTTGTTTTTCCTGTTTAGTTTCACTAATTGTATTAAGCTCGGTTTTCTTAGCTCCAATTAATTCCTTTTTTGATAAAGACTCTGAGATAAGCTGCTCTTTCTGAGCATCTAAATTGATTTTTTGGCTTTCTAATTCTTGTTGGCTTTCGGTAATCTTTACAGCTTGATTTTTTCGGAAAGAAGCATATTGTTTTAAGTAAATTATGCGCTTATATGCTTGATTAAAATCTTCTGCAGAAATAATAAAAATCAAATCATTACGATTGCCTTTCTTCTTAAAGCAAGCAAAAATCATTTTTGCATATTCACTTTTTAACAGCTCCAAATTTTCTTGCTCATCTAAAATTGATTGCTCTGTTCTAATAATTGATTGCTCTGTTTTTTTTATCTGCTTATTCAATAAGCTTATCTCAATATTCAAGGTCTGCAATAAGCGTTCTTTATTATTGATTTGCCTATCCAACACCTTTAAATAACTTAAAGATTTGGTTTTATTTGCTTTTGTTTTGTTTAACAAATCAGTAGTAAAACTAATCTCCTTTTCAATACTTAACTTTTGTTTTTTAAGTTCTTCTTTAGTTTGAGAAAAGGCTGAGAAACTTAGCAAAAACCCAATGAATAAAAGGATATATTTATTTAGCTTCAACATAGGAAATTGGTATTTTAAAATGTAGTTTTTGTTTTTCATTAAAAACTATTTTTGAGTAATTTAAAGTTGCTTCAAAATTTTCAACTGATTTTACTTTTAGTTTAAACTCCTCTGGGAAAATAAAGTCAGCTTCATTTGTAAAGTCCGAAAACTCATAAATTAATTCATTATCTCCATCCAAAATATTTGCAGTTAATATCCTATATAAATCAGCCGACACTTTATAACTCGTCTTCTTAGCAATTAATTCAAATGCATTATCAACCAACTGAAACTTGTATGAGACTTTTAAAAAATTAGGATTTGCCGTTATCATTTCTTGCACTTGCTGAAAAGAAATATCTGTTTTTAAAAAACTTGAAATATGTGAAATTGGTTTTTTAAAATATGTTTTATTTGTCCGATTGATGTAGTAAACAGAATCAGGAGTTAGCATAGTTCTGAATAATTCAATACCAAAAGGAGCGCTAACAGAAGCCCAAACAACACTATCTTTTCTGAATTTAATATTGATATTTAAGGTAATATCTCTCTCGTCCTTAATCAAATTTACCTTTCCTTTTAAGGCTAGCCATTCTGGAGTTTTGTTTTTGGAATTTACCCTTGCAATTAATTCTTTTGCATTTTTTGGAGCTACAGAATAATCAACTACTGTTAGCTTAGTACTACAAGAGCTTAAGATAAGAATTAAAAAAAAGTAGGATAACAACTTATTCATATAGCTTCCCTTCTTCTATTTTCTGATTCAAAAATTGGCTTGCTTCTCCAAGCTCTTTTGCCTTTTTCCATTGAGAAATAGCCTTGTCAATACTTCCAATCTTGTATAAAATATCGCCATAATGTTCCACCACAACAGCACTTTTATCACCCCCATTTTGCAGGGCTTTTTCCATCCATTCTTTTGCTTTTTTATATTCCTTAAGTTCATATAAAATCCAAGCATAAGTATCCTGATAAGTACCATTGTCTTTTTCCAAGTTATTACACCTTAATGACATTTCTTTTGCTCTTTCTAACCTTATCTTTCTTACCGAAAGGTAGTATGCATAATTATTAAGGATTAGCACATTATTTGAATCAATCTCTAAAGCTTTTTCATAATATTCATCCGACAATTCATGCTCTTTAGTTGCATGATAAGAGTCAGCTAATGAAGAATAAAACTCTAACAATAGGATATCATTGTCTATGATGAATTCAATTCCCATTTCCAAAGTTGAAATCGCCTCAGGATAATGCTTAAACCATTTGTTAGATACCCCATTAAAATAATAAAATAAAGGATCAGTTGGAAAATAAGTTAAAGCCTTCTCACTTGTTTTAAGCATTCCTTCAAAATCATTCTGTTCCGCTTGAATAAACAATACTTGGCTCCATACTTGGCTTTTTGTCTTATCCTTTTCTAGTACAATTAAATATTGCTTTTTAGCTTCCTCAAAACGACTATCAGTATAAAGTATATCAGCATAAACCGCATGGGGTTTTACTTCATTTGGATGAGCTTCAATCAGTAGCTTTGCCAATGCATAAGCTTGCTCGCGCATACTATCATTTACTGCAAGTAGTTGAAAATAAGAAACTAAAATTCGAACCTTAATATCAACTCCTAATTTTGTGCTTTTAAAAGCTAGTTTCAACTCTTCAAAAGACTTCATATTATCCCCTTGCTCACGATAATAGTCTGCTAAGGTTAAGTGAATTCTACCATTTTCGGGAGCAATGACAGCTAATTTTTTAAAGATTTCAAAAGCCTTATCTTTTTCATCATTCAGCAAATATACTTCTGATAATATTTCCAAAGCCTCAATATCATTAGGGAATGATTCAATCAACTTTAATAATTCACTAATTGCACTTTTCTTTTTTTGCAACTCCATATACAACTTATGCTTCTGCATGGACACCATCTTTTCAATTCCTTTATTTTCTTCTAAATCATCATAAACAGCAATTGCTTTTAAAAAATCATTATCATAAATATAAGTATCGGCCAACATGTAATACAACTCCTCATTTCCCGGCTCATCAAGTAATAATTTTTTATACTGTGTAGCCGCATTTTTAAAATCCTGATTACTAAAAAGGATTTCAGCATAAGCCAACCTATACCATCTGTTGTTTTCTTCAATTTTAGTTGCTATTTTTATCTGCTCAACAGCCAATTCTATGTTCCCTTGGCTTTTATTAATTAATGCTGATTCATAAAAAGGAACCGCCTGCTTATCGTTTAACTTTATACACTTTTGAAAGTATTTTAAGGCTTCTTCAAAGTTTTCTAAAGATTTTGCTTTTAAAGCCCCAAATAAATGAGTGTTGTACATGAAATTATCTTTATCAACCTCTTGCTCAACAACCTTTTTTTTCTTGTTTTTTCCCTCTGGATAATAGGATTTCCATTGCGCAAAAGTTTGCACACTCACTAAACATAATAAAATTATTATCCCTTTTTTCATAATTATTTTACTCCTGTACTACCAAATCCTCCCGCACCTCTTTCTGAATCCTCTAGTGATTCAACTTCAACCCACTTTGCTTGTTCGTGTTTTGCAATTACCATTTGCGCCACTCTTTCCCCATTTTCAATAATGAATTCTTCTGATGAGAGATTGACCAAAATTACGCCTATTTCTCCTCTATAATCAGCATCAATAGTTCCTGGTGAATTAAGAACTGTAATTCCTTTTTTATACGCCAAACCACTTCTAGGACGCACTTGTGCTTCATACCCTTCTGGAAGTTCAATAAACAAACCTGTTTTCACCAAAGTTCTTCCTAATGGCTTTAAAGATATTGACTCTGTTAAATTAGCTCTTAAATCCAAGCCTGCCGATTGTGAAGTTGCGTATGCTGGAGAATCGTGCTGTGATTTATTTACAATTTTTATATTCATTTTTAATTCAATTATTTAGGGTTTGAAATTACTGTTTTATTCTGTTTTTCTAATACAAATATCGAAATGATAAATCCGACTAAATACAAAGAGTTATACCACATACTTGAATCTGTAAAATAGATGAAGAAATAAATACCTAACATACCTAAAAGATATAAGCCTATTCTGCTTACTTGATAGGGAATAGGAAAATGTTTTTTGCCTAAGTAATATGAGGCAATCGTCATACTGAAATAACAGATTAAAGTAGTCCAAGCCGAACCAACAAAGCCAATAATAGGAATAAGCGTAAAGTTAAGGGTGATTGTAATTATGGCTCCAAAAACAGAAAGATACGCTCCATATTTTGTTTTCTCGGTAAGTTTGTACCAAATGGAAAGGTTGTAATAAATTCCTAAAAATAGATTAGCCAATAACAAGATTGATACCACTAAAAATCCTCTTTCATCATGATACTCACTTCCTAAAAAGCCTTTTATAATATCATAGAAAATAGTAACCCCTAAAAATATAATTGCCATTACAATTGTAAAATACTTCATTACATCAGCATATATTTTTTTGCTATTTCCTTCTTTTTCTTGTGCAAAAAAGAAAGGTTCTGCAGCAAACCTAAAGGTTTGGATAAATAATGTCATTATAATGGACAGCTTATAAAACGCACCATATAAACCCAACTCTGAAGCAGCAATTTCAGTATTTGGTAACAAGTGTTTTAATAAAATTCTGTCAATTGTTTCGTTAGTCATCCCCGCTAAACCTGCAATAAGTAGGGGTAAAGCGTATATCATCATTTTTTTCCAAAGTACTTTATCAAATCTCCAAGATGAATTAATCATCTCTGGGAAAAGCATTACTAAAGTAACTATTGAAGCAATTAAGTTAGAAATAAAAATGTATTCAATACCAAACTCTTTATGTACAATAAAGTATAAGTTCAATCCAATATTTACAAATATATTTATCAAACGAACTAAAGCAAATCGTATTGCCTTATCCTGCTCTCTTAATCTTGCAAATGAAATAGACGCAACCGCATCTAAAGCGATTATTATTGCAAACCATTCAATGTATTCAGTATGCCCAGCATAGCCCATCCAACTAGCAATTGAGGGTGAGCTTGCAAACATCAATACCACAAAAATAATAGAAGAAACAATTAAGGATATTAGTGCGGTACTGTAAACAACCTTTACATCATTATCCTTTTTGGAAAACCTAAAAAAAGCGGTTTCTAAACCATAAGTAAGTACAATAACCAGAAAAGCAACATAGGCATATAGCTCGGTTACCACTCCATATTCAGCCGGCAAAAAATAACGAGTATAAAGCGGGACTAAAAGGTAATTCAACAACCTTCCAATCACGCTACTCAAACCATAGATTGCAGTTTGGCTCGCTAATTTCTTAAGCGGATTCAATTAAAAATTTGCTTTTCTTTTTTCCATAAATGCTGTTGTACCCTCAATAAATTCTGGTGTTTCAAAACAAGAACCAAATTCAGTTATCTCAACATCATAGCCATTTACACCATCAGTAAAACCAGCATTAACTGATTTTATTGCCTTAGCAATTGCCATTGGAGAGTTGCGTTTTATTTTTGAAGCCAGTTTCTCAGCCATAGGAATTAATTCCTCCTGTGCGCAAACATAATTTACCAACCCCCATTCTTTTGCCTCATTAGCCGATAGCATTCCTGCAGTTGTAATCATCTCCATAGCTTTTCCTTTCCCTACTAAGCTTGCTAATCTTTGTGTACCTCCATAGCCTGGAATAACACCTAATGAAACCTCAGGGAGTCCCATTTTAGCATTATCAGATGCTATACGAATATGACAAGCCATAGCTAATTCTAAACCACCTCCGAGCGCAAAACCATTAATAGCAGCAATTGATGGAGTAGCAGCATTCTCTAATAAATCAAATAACAATTCTTGTCCCTTTCTAGCCAAGTTCTCTCCTTTACTCTTATCAAATTCAGCAAACTCTTTAATATCAGCACCTGCAACAAAGGCTTTGTTTTCAGCTCCAGTCAGAATAATGCACCTTACATCAGAATCAGTATCAGCAGCCGTAATAGCTTGATTAAGCTCAACAATTGTTTCTCCATTTAAAGCATTTAACTGCTTTGGACGATTAATTGTAATATAACAAACACCCTCATTAGTTTCACTTAATATATTATTATAATTCATGGTTTTTAGTTTTTACAAATATAGAATATTCAGTTGAGATGAAATAAAAAAACCCTCTTGCTAGGAAGAGGGTTTTTAACAATTCTATTTAAAAATTATTTAACCGTTTAATGCTTCAGCACCACCAACAATTTCTAAGATTTCTCCAGTAATTGCAGCTTGCCTTGCTTTGTTGTAAGTTAAAGTCAATTCTTTTTTCAATTCTGATGCATTATCAGTAGCCTTATGCATTGCAGTCATTCTTGCTCCATGTTCAGCAGCATGAGAATCTAAAACTGCTTTAAATAATTGAGTTTTTAAAGATTTAGGAATTAGCTCTTCAACAATTTCTTGTTTAGTTGGCTCAAAAATATAATCTCCAGTAGATGCTCCTTCATTTTCAGTAGCTTGTACTGGCAAGAAGTTTTCTGCCTGAATAATTTGAGTAGCTGCATTTTTAAACTGATTATAAACCAATACTACTTTATCATAATCACCCTCAACAAACTGCTCCATAATCCCCACAGCAACCTTAGCAACATTATCAAATGTTAAGTCGCCAAACAAAGCATCATGCGTACTAACAACATTAAAGCCATTCTTGGAAAAATGCTCAGAAGACTTTTTTCCAATTGAAAGAATGCTCACATTAGCGTTTGCATAATCCTCATTAATCAAAGCTTTTGCTCTTTTCATAATGTAGGCATTAAAACCACCACACAACCCTCTGTTAGAAGTAACTGTTACCAAAAGTACATTCTTAATTTCACGCTCTTGCGAATACACCCCTCCATCAGAACTATCTAAACTAGCACTTAAATTTTCTAATAATTCGGTCAACTTATTTGCATAAGGTCGCATCTGAATAATTGCATCTTGCGCTCTTTTAAGCTTTGCTGCAGATACCATTTTCATTGCAGAAGTAATCTGCATAGTTGACCCAACAGATGTAATTCTAGACCTTATTTCTTTTAAGTTAGCCATTGTTTAGTTTGCGTATTTTGAAGATAAATCAGCAGCTACAGTTTCTAAAGTTGACTTAATCTCATCCGTTAATTTTCCTGCTGCTAAAGCATCTAAAGTGTCTTGGTGCTTAGCATGTAAGAATGCAATAAACTCACCTTCAAATTCTTTAATCTTATTTACAGGAACATCCATTAATAAGCCGTTAGTTCCACAGAAGATAATTGCTGCTTGCTCTTCAACTCTTAAAGGAGAATATTGTCCTTGCTTTAAGATTTCAACATTACGCTTACCTTTTTCAATTACTGCATTTGTTGCAGCATCTAAATCAGAACCAAACTTAGCAAATGCCTCTAACTCTCTATATTGTGCTTGATCTAGTTTTAATGTTCCAGAAATCTTTTTCATTGACTTAATTTGTGCAGCACCACCAACTCTTGATACCGAAATACCAACATTAATTGCAGGACGAACACCTGATAAGAAAAGATTAGACTCTAAGAAAATCTGACCATCTGTAATCGAAATTACATTGGTAGGAATATAAGCAGATACATCTCCCGCCTGAGTTTCAATAATTGGTAAAGCAGTTAATGAACCACCACCTTTTACAATACCTTTTAATGATTCTGGTAAATCATTCATTTGTGAAGCAATAGTATCATCATTAATAACTTTTGCAGCACGCTCTAATAATCTTGAATGTAAGTAAAATACATCACCAGGATAAGCCTCACGACCTGGAGGTCTTCTTAATAATAAAGATACCTCACGGTAAGCCACTGCTTGTTTTGATAAATCATCAAAAACAATTAATGCAGGACGACCAGTATCTCTAAAGAATTCACCAACTGCTGCTCCGGCTAATGGTGCATAAAACTGCATTGGTGCAGGATCAGCAGCACTTGCAGCTACAATTACAGTATAAGCTAAAGCTCCTGCTTTTTCTAAAGTATCAACTAAACCAGCTACTGTAGATGCTTTTTGTCCAACAGCAACATATACACAGAATACAGGTTCTCCTTTATCATAAAATTCTTTTTGATTGATAATTGTATCAATAGCTACAGCAGTTTTTCCTGTTTGTCTATCTCCAATAATCAATTCTCTTTGTCCTCTTCCTACAGGAATCATAGCATCAACTGCCTTAATACCTGTTTGTAAAGGCTCATCAACTGGCTGGCGGTAAATTACACCTGGCGCCTTTCTTTCAATTGGCATTTCGTAAGTAGCTCCTGTAATAGGTCCTTTTCCATCAATAGGATTACCCATTCCATCAACAACTCTACCTAACATTCCTTCACCTACATTGATAGATGCAATTCTGTTTGTTCTTTTTACCGTATCACCTTCTTTAATCCCTTTTGATGGGCCTAAAAGTACAACTCCAACATTGTCCTCTTCAAGGTTCAATACAATTGCTTTTAATCCGTTTTCGAATTCAACTAACTCACCTGATTGAACATTTGAAAGCCCATAAATACGAGCAATACCATCTCCAACCTGCAATACAGTACCTACTTCTTGTAGTTCTGCTTCAGATTTAAATCCTGATAATTGTTGTCTTAAAATTGCTGATACTTCAGCTGGTTTTACTTCTGCCATTTTTTTGTGTTTTTTTAGAAGTCCTGTATGTACAGGTTTTTGTTAAATGTTTGTCTTAGTTCGGAAATTGCTTTCGATACACTTGCATCTAGTTGCTTATCTCCCATTCTGATGATAGCACCACCAATAATTTTTTCATCAACTTTTTCAGTCAACTCCACATTATCATCACCATATTTTTTTATGAAATTAATTACCTCAGCTCTTAATGCTTCATCCAAAGGTGCAGCAGTAGTAACTGTAGCAGTTTCAATTTTGTTATGCTCTTTATATAAAGCAATAAAGCTACTTGCAATTAAAGCCAATAAACTTTCTCTTTTCTTAGTAGTAATTATGTTGATAAACGCCATACTTACCTCACCTAATTTAGAAGCAAAAATCTCTTTTAGAATGCTTAATTTATGATCCGTTTTTACAATAGGGCTTTTAAGTAATAAAGAAAGCTCTTTGCTATCTGTACAAACTGCATCAAGCAATACCATATCATTATAGGATTGCTCCAATGTGTTTTGCTCAATTGCTAATTGCAATAAAGCTTTTGCGTATCTTATTGTTACTCTTGATTGCTTCATTATACTATTTCGTTAATTTTAATGCTTCAGCAACTAACTCGTTTTGTTTGTTTTTGTCAGATAATTCTGATTTTAAAACCTTTTCAGCAATATCAATTGACATATCAGCAACCTGATTTTTAAGTTCAGTAATTGCTTTCATTTTTTCATTATTGATTTGCTCTTTAGCTGAAATTAAAATTTTGTCAGCTTCAGTATTTGCTTGTTCCTTAGCTTCATTTACAATTTTACCCTTCATCTCTCTTGCTTCTTTCAACAATACATCTCTTTCAATTCTAGCTTCCGCTAAAATTCTTTCATTATCAGCATTTAATGCTTGCATTTCTGCTTTCGCTTTTTCTGCTGCTTCTAATGCATCTTTAATTCCATCTTCACGCTCTTCAACAGCAGTTAAGATTGGTCCCCATGCAAATTTCTTTAGCAAAAGAATTAATGCAATAAAAAGTAATGATTGCCAAAAAAATAATCCTACTGAAAAGTCGTTTATTAATTTATCCATTTTTGTTTTTTTTCTGTTTAATTTTTAAAATATAATCAAAACTGCAAGCAACCCTTGCAGTTTTGATTAATAGGTTTGTTATACTGCAAATAATGCAGCAAATCCAATACCTTCAATTAGTGCTGCAGCAATAAGCATAGCCGTTTGGATCTTAGCAGTAGCTTCTGGTTGTCTTGCAATAGCGTCCATTGCCGACCCACCAATTCTACCGATACCAATACCTGCTCCGATTACTACTAAACCTGCACCTACAATAGCTGGAATTTCCATAATTAAATTGATTTAAAATTAAACACTCTAGTTAATACTTTTATTAATGATCATCATGCTCCTCAACAGCTGAACCAAAGTAAAGTGCTGATAACATAGTGAAAATATATGCTTGTAAGGCTGCTACTAACAACTCTAATAATGCTAATGCAAATGCCAATCCAAACGACAAAGAACTACCTATCCATCCTTTGAATATAAATATCAATCCTAAAATACTCATTAGCACGACATGCCCAGCAGTAATGTTCGCATACAAACGAATCATTAAAGAAAAAGGCTTGATAATTGTTCCTAACAACTCAATTGGAGCTAAAATAAATTTCATTGGAACTGGCACACCTGGCATCCAAAAGATATGACCCCAGTAACTTTTATTAGCAGTAACTGTAGTTAGCACATAAGTAATAAGTGCCAAAGAAAGGGTTACTGCAATATTGTTAGTTACATTTACACCTAATGGAGTTAACCCAAATAAATTAATAATCCAAATAAAGAAAAATACAGTAAGCAAGTAACTCATGTATTTCTTATAGTGCTTTTCCCCAATATTAGGAATAGCAATATCATCTCTTATATAAAGAACAATTGGCTCTAACAATCTACCCATTCCACTTGGCAAAGCAGATTTTTTATATGATTTCGCCATTCTTGTAAACATGATTAACATCATTAAAAATACAATCATAATGAAGGTTACATTCTTAGTAATAGAAAAATCAATAGGATGTAGGCCACTTGCCTCAATAATATGCCCATGGTCCAAAGAATAAGTTCTACCATTTACAGTATGAGATTTTGTTCCGTGATGAAAATTAGCAGATGAAAAAATATCCAAATTACCATCTGTATACAAAATTATAGGTAGTGGAAATGAAAGGTCATGTGTTAAAATAAAATCATGCGAATCCATTAAGTGATGCGCAATTGTTTCTTTTATCTCGGTTTTGATGTCTTTTTCACCATGATTTACATGCTCTTCAGCTGAAACATTAAGGTTTGTAAAAGCCGAGATTACTAGGGTGAAAATTATTGTTTTTATATTCATCTTACAGGACTATGATTGTCTTTTTAAAAATCGGTGCAAATCTAACTATTTATGTTAATTCCGAAAACAAATTAGCCCTTTTCTTTAGTTAAGCTATTTAAAGATAGTAACCATCTAATTTTACGCCTTATTTAACTCTTTTATCAATTGTTGGGTCTCAACCGATAAAGCTACCGAATATGGAATAAAAAAAGATAAGAACTCTAGCCTACTAACTAAATCATCTTGCATAAAAAGAGGATAAAGAAAAATAAAGAATAATGTAAATTTAATCATACTCCCCCCTAAAAAAAAGAAACCTAAACGTTCAGTTTTTTTTTCTCTGTTATTATAAATGAAGGTAAATATTACAATTGTTAGTAGGAAATTTCCAATATAAGAAGTTATAATACTATTAGCAAATGCATCATGATTCAGTAAATGCAAAACACTTAGATGTGCAATAAAAATTACTAAAAGAATTGAAAAAAGAATTAAGATAAACCCTTTTAAAGCTCTGCTACTCATCCCGATTATTGAGTTTGTTTAATTGTTGGATTACACTATACATTGCAATAATTAATGCTAATAAAACACCTGCAATAGTAAACCAAGGTTTTTCAAAAGCATATTTTGTATCAAGCAATTTCCCTAAATAAGCACCTAAATAAATAGTTATTCCTATCTGAAAAGGAACAGAAGTTAGAACTAAATACCGATTAAGCGGTCTTTTCTTTTTGTTCGGTTTTTCCAGCATCTTTAATATCTTTAATTACCGCACCCATACTACATGAACCTGTAAATTCAGCTCCTGGCTCAATTGATAGTTTATTAGTGATGATATCACCATTTAATTTTGCTGTTGCTTTTAATGAGAGTAGTTGTGAAACTGAAATTTTTGCTTTTATTGTTCCTGAAATATCAGCATCTTTACATTCAATATCTCCCTCAATAATTCCCTCTCTTCCTAACACAACTTTTCCCTCAGTAATTACTGAGCCTTTTAATGTTCCGTCAACTCTAATATCACCTTTTGAAAATACATCTCCTGTGATTACGGTTCCTGCTCCAATCATATTCACAGCTGCTGTTGTTTCTCCTTTTTTCATTGATTCATTTTTATTTGTAAACATCTTAATTAAAGTATTTGTTAGTGCAAAACTACTAAAATATTTTAAAGACTTAATTATTGTCTAAATAATTCTTTTTAAAGAAGTTGTAATACCCTTCAACATCCTTATTTTTATAAAATTCCTTAAAGTTTTCCATTGAAATAGCTAGCACTTTAAAGTCAGCTTTTTCAAGCTCATTAATAATTGTGCTATTTGAGTTAAAGAGTTGATTATACAACATAACACCCTCAACATTGGCAAATGTTTTAATCATTAAAAGGTGCTTATCTAAACCCATCATCATTGCACTTATTTCAAATACTTCATTTTCAAAATCCTTAGCATGATAATCAGAAATCAATGTTTTTAAATAGTTGATATCTACCCCTTCTTTTGGCAAAATAAGAAGGGTCATGTGTGTTTTTGAACTTCTATACAGATAAGGAGATTCCATTAAAGCTTGTTCATTTGCTTTTTGCATAGCTACAGGATCTTTTAAAACACTTAACAAATATTCTGATTCAGCAATAATATCTAAATCTTCTTTAAATGAAATAATCAAGTTAAGGCTATTTATTAAATTTGCCGTATCCTTAATTCCAGCAAAAGAAAGCGCCCTTAAGAAAGTATATTTTGTTCTATAATCATCCTCTTTTAGCTCATTTGTTTGCAGGATAACCTTTTCGTATTCTTTTGCAAAATAACTACTGTACACAAGCTGATAATCTATTTCTTTCTGATCCTTTTCTGTAACCCACTCATCCTGGAAATTAGGATTTGTTAACAATTGAGCATACACACTATTTGGAAAGTTATGTAGTAATAAGTTTTTCATCACCTCCGCTTCCTGCTCCTTTCCTACCTCCAGATGATTAGTATATACATTGTAATAAGCCAAAGCTGCATAGTTTTTGTCATATGGAAAACGAGAAAGCAAGTTCATAAATAAGGAGGAGCTCTTATTATACTCTAGCAATCCATTTTTATAAATAACCCCCGTTTGATAAGTAGATTCTTTTATCATTTCATTTGAATTAGCAAAATCTTCTTCTGTTTTTGGTAATTTATCCAAGTAATATTTTGGGTCTTTTTTATTTTCTGTTATCACCTCAGTACTATCTGAAGCAATTGAATCAATTTCAAAAGTATTATTTACTTTTTTATCTTTTCTTCTCCAATCATCTTCTAGCTTTCGTTTTCCCCATTTTTTTCTGAATTCTGAAAGTCCAAAACTTAAAGTTGCTGGGTTATAAAAATACCACTTCCCTCCTGATGTATTATTTCCAAACTGCTCGCCTCTCCCACCATTTCTATTGTTTTCATACATCATTTGTTGTTTGGAGCGTTCAACCTCTAAAGCTTCTCGTTCTTTTTCAACTTCATCCTGTATAATTTGATTAATGATTGTGTTTAATTCTGTCTTTGGAAGAGATGCTAAAGCCTGTAAACTATCTTGCATATTAATTATATCCAAATGATAAACTAAATCCTGAAGAACTTCATGGTTATCTTTTGCTAATTCGTATGCTCTAAAATCATCCTCCATATAAAATAGAGTACTGTCATAATATATTTTAGATGATTTATACAAAGCTCTATTGTAATCAATTCTAGCAAGCGCTAAAAATGACAATGCTTTTTGCGACTCATTTATTATGCTGTTTACGGTAGAAAGCGTGTAATTATCAATAGCTGAAAGCGTATCCGAATTATTCATATCCATTTCAGCAAGTGTGTAATAAATCTGATCTAGATACTCCTTGTTCTTATCATCTTTCGTCATTTTCAGCAATTTTTGACGCATTTTATCAGTGTCTCTACTTCCAACCTCTAATGATCGTGCTAAATTCATTTTAGCATTAAATACCATTTCGTATTCAGGATTTGACTTTAGAACTTGTTCGTATTTCTTTTTAGCACTCCTAAAGTTATCGTGTTGCTGATAAATTTGTGCCATTATATAATTGTAGCGCACTTTCTTTCTTTTCCTATTTATCAGCTTATCTAGCTTGCCCAAATTCTCTAAAGCAAGAGGATAATTTTCTTGTTGTAAATAAAAATCAGCAGCTACAGTTGCTCGTTCAGTTTCTAAATTCTTTGGGAATTTTCTGTCATTTTCAAGCTCATCTAACTCCATTTCAGCATTAGTAAAATCTCCTTTTTCAACATAACTTCTAATCAACCATAAAGACGCCTCAAATCTGATTTCATTTTTCTTATACTCATTTTTAATAAAACTAAATGTTTTAATTGCTTCATCAAACTCTCCTTTATAGAAATAGGATTTTCCTACCAAAAGATAATTATCATCAATCCACTTGCAGTACTCTTTTCCTTTTATTTTTATGGAATGTCTTTGAATAACAATAGACCCTTTTTTGATGGCCTTATCCATATAGGAATGTATTTTCTTTGATTTTTTTAAATCCCCAATTGGATAAACTGGAAGAATAGCTGTATAATCATCTTTATACCCCTCATGCAGTTTTTTTATTCCAGATTTAATACTTTCTTTTCCATTAAAATACCCGTTATACTTAGCTGTTGTATTATGAAATGTACGACTAACCCAAGTCTTTTTTTTGGTAGAACAACTCGTAGAAATCAACAATAATATTGCTAAAAAACCCTTAACTATATGCTGTGTATTTACCTTCACTTGGATACTAAACTTCTTTTATTTAAAATTATTTTACTGCTAATCGTAAAATTCTCGCAAATATGCTTATAATTTTATGATATTTGCAAACATTATGCAAGATAAAGAAGGAGGAGAAAAATATTGGTCTAAATTGTTACATAAATATCGTTTTGTAATAATGACTGACAGCTCATTTGAAGAAAAACTATCAGTAAAATTATCTCGGTTAAATGTTTTGGCTTTCATAGGGATTTTTGTTTTTGCTTGTTTTTTCAGCACACTACTATTAATTGCATACACCCCATTAAGTGAATATGTGCCCGGAAAATCATCAATTGAAGTACAAAAAAACTTAGTTGAATTATCTCTAAAGTCTGACTCCCTTGAAAATATCTTGCACAATAGAGCTATTTACCTTGAAAACATTAATAATATTATTAATGGAAATGAACTAGTTACTCCTATTGAAAGCAATAAGGTTTCGGAAAAAAATGAAGATGAGATTGTATTTGATAAGTCTAAAGAAGATTCTCTATTACGCTTGTCGGTAGAGGCAGAAGACAAAAGCTCTATCTATATTAAATCAGCATCAGAAAATAATTACTTGATGTTTTTCACCCCTCTTACAGGCATAATAAGTGACAGATATAATAGTAAAACAAAGCATTTCGGAATAGATTTAGTAGCTAAAGAAAAATCACGAATTAGCAGTGTTCTTGATGGTACGGTTATTGTTAGTCATTGGACATCAGAAACGGGATATGTAATTGCTATACAGCATAAAAATGATTATATTTCACTCTACAAACACAATTCATTATTGCTTAAGGAGGTTGGTGATTTTGTAAATGCAGGCGATCATATTGCAATAATTGGAAATTCAGGAGAGCTTTCTTCAGGACCACATTTACATTTTGAACTCTGGCACAAAGGCACACCTGTTAATCCTGAAAACTATATTTCTTTTTAAGAATGAGTATTAAATCATCACTTAGTTTTCCATTTGCAAAATATATTGTTTCTAAAAACAAAAAATGGAAAAATAATGCAGTAAAAGTTCAGAGCGATCTTTTATTATCACTAGTAAAGCAGGCAAAAACTACTCAATTCGGAAAAGACCATAATTTTACTAAAATCTCAAATTATACTGACTGGAAAAATAATGTTCCCGTAAGAGATTATGAAGAGTTAAAGGATTATATACAAGAAATAATTGATGGAAAAAAAGATGTGCTTTGGCCAGGGAAACCACTTTATTTTTGTAAAACTTCAGGAACTACTTCAGGGGTAAAGTATATTCCTATTAGTAAGGAGTCTATGCCTAATCATATTACTGCAGCTCGTGATGCAATTTTAAGTTATATTGCAGAAACAAAAAATACTAGCATTGTTAATGGAAAAATGATTTTTTTACAAGGAAGTCCAGAACTCACAAAAACTGGTGACATATTAACAGGACGCCTTTCTGGAATTGTAGCTCATCATATTCCTGCTTACCTAACAAAAAACCGATTACCTTCTTTTAAAACCAATTGCATTGAAGATTGGGAAACAAAAGTTGATGAAATAGTTGGTGAAACGCTTCCTGAAAACATGAGTTTAATTTCAGGAATTCCACCATGGGTGCAAATGTATTTTGAAAAATTACAAGATAAAACAGGGAAGCTGATAAAAGATATTTTTCCAAAATTTGACCTCTTTATTTATGGTGGGGTAAACTATGAGCCCTACCGAAAATCCTTTGAAAAATTAATCGGAAGAAAGGTTGATGGGGTAGAGCTTTACCCTGCATCAGAAGGTTTTATTGCTTATCAAGATTCTCAAAAAGAGGAAGGAATGTTACTTTGTGTAAATCATGGAATATTTTATGAGTTTATTCCTTCAGTAGAATTTTTTAACGAAAATCCAACTCGTATTTCCTTGGCTGATGTTAAGGTTGGTGTAAATTATGTAATCATCCTAAATACTGATGCTGGACTTTGGGGGTATAATATTGGAGATACCATTAAATTTGTTTCTATTGACCCTTATCGAATTATTGTAAGTGGTAGAATAAAACATTTTACCTCAGCATTTGGTGAGCATGTAATTGCTGAAGAGGTTGAAAAATCATTACAGGAAACCTTAGTAAAATTCCCTGCTCAAGTTAATGAATTTCATGTTGCACCAAAGGTAAATCCTGAGAACGGATTGCCTTGCCATGAGTGGTTGATTGAGTTTGAATCCCAACCCCAAAATTTAGCAGAATTTACAAAAATGCTAGATGATAAATTGCAAGGCCTAAACACTTACTATAAGGATTTAATAAGTGGAGGGATTTTAAAACCACTGGAAGTTAGTATAATTGGTAAAAATGGGTTTAGAGATTACATGAAATCAATAGGGAAATTAGGAGGGCAAAATAAAGTACCAAGATTGGCAAATGATAGAAAAATTGCTGATAAATTAAGAATATTTTAATGGAGAAAAAAAGAAAGCAAGTAGCAATTTTAGGGTCAACTGGGTCAATAGGAACACAGGCTTTAGAAGTAATTTCCGAGCATTCTGACTTATTTGAAGTAGAAGTATTAACTGCAAATAACAATAGTGCATTACTAATTGAACAAGCCAAAAAATTCAAACCAAATACAGTTGTCATCACTAATGAAGACAAATATAAAGAGGTAGATGATGCGCTTTTCAGTTTGGGAATAAAGGTATTTGCTGGACAACAATCTTTAGAGGAAGTGGTAGAAGGAGAAAACATAGATGTTGTCCTAACTGCTTTAATGGGATACTCAGGGTTAAAACCAACTATTCGAGCAATAAAAGCTAAAAAGAATATTGCCTTAGCCAATAAAGAAACTTTAGTTGTTGCTGGGGATTTAATTACTAAGTTGTGCCAAGAGTATGGCGTAAATATTTACCCTGTAGATTCTGAACATTCAGCTATCTTTCAATGTTTAGTAGGAGAACAATACAATCCTATTGAAAAAATTTATTTAACAGCATCAGGTGGTCCTTTTAGAGGAAGATTGAGAAATGACTTACTTGAAATTACAAAAGCAGAAGCCCTAAAACATCCTAATTGGGAAATGGGTGCTAAAATTACAATTGATAGCGCCAGTATGATGAATAAAGGATTAGAAGTGATTGAGGCAAAATGGTTGTTTGATTTGAAAGCAGAACAAATTGATGTGGTTGTTCATCCACAATCTATTATCCACTCGGCAGTACAATTTGAAGATGGCTCCATTAAAGCACAATTGGGAGTGCCAGATATGAAACTTCCTATACAATACGCTTTAGGTTTTCCAAAAAGACTACCAAATACTTTTAAGCGTTTCAGTTTTATGGATTACCCAAATTTAACTTTTGAAAAACCTGATTTGGAAACTTTCAGAAACTTACAATTGGCATATGATTGCATGGAAAAAGGAGGGAATATGCCTTGTATTTTGAATGCCGCAAACGAAATTGCAGTAGCAGCTTTTCTGCAAGATAAAATTGGATTTTTAAATATGTCCGATTTAATTGCCAATTGTATGGAAAAAATTACTTTTGTTTCCAAACCAACTTTAACCGATTATGTTGCTACAGATGAGGCGACAAGAATATTAGCAAACGAACTATTATAAATGGAATTTTTAATAAAAGCTGCACAACTCTTAATGAGTTTATCAATCCTAGTAGTACTACATGAACTAGGTCATTTTATACCCGCAAAATTATTTAAAACTAGAGTAGAAAAATTCTACTTATTTTTTGATCCTTGGTTTTCGGTTGTAAAAAAGAAAATTGGCGATACTGAATACGGTATTGGGTGGCTTCCTTTGGGTGGTTATGTTAAGATATCAGGAATGATAGATGAGAGTATGGACAAGGAGCAAATGGAAAAAGACCCTGAACCTTGGGAATTTAGAGCAAAACCAGCTTGGCAAAGGCTAATTATTATGTTGGGTGGAGTTACGGTAAATCTACTGCTTGGTATCTTCATATATTCCATGACTCTTTATGTTTATGGAGATAAGTATTTACCAACCGAAAATATGAAAGATGGTATTTGGTGTGTAGATGGGTTAGCGACTGATATTGGTTTCAGAAATGGAGATAAAATAATTTCTGCTGATGGATATCCTGTTGATCGTTATTCTGATATTTTAGAGAATGTTATTACTTCTGAAACAATTTTAGTAGAACGAAATGGGGAAGAAACGGCACTTAATATGCCTATTGATTTGATTGATAAATTTCTTAATAATCCTACAAAATTAATTTTATACCCTAGAATTCCAACTATTGTTAGTGGGGTAGAAAAAGGTTCAAATGCTGAAAAAGGAGGGTTGAAGAAAAAGGATATTATAACAGCAATTAATGGAGTTAATTATACTTATTTTGATGAATTTAAAAAAGGGTTAAATAATCATATTGGAAATGAAATTGCTTTAACAATAGAAAGGAATGGAAAAGGAAAAAACCTGAACATATTGGTTTCAGAAGAAGGTACTTTAGGCTTTTCTCCAGCAAATATTAACATCAAGCAATTAGAAGAATTAGGAACCTATAAATTAGCATCAGACAAGTTTAGTTTCTTAGCATCATTCCCTGCAGGATACAACAAAGCAATTAAAAAATTAGGAGGTTATATTGCACAATTTAAAATGATTTTATCACCTAGTACAGGTGCCTACAAAGGAATGGGAGGTTTTGGAGCAATTGGTTCAATGTTTCCAGCAACTTGGAACTGGGAAATTTTCTGGAATTTAACTGCTTTCCTTTCTTTAATGTTGGCGTTTATGAATATACTACCTATCCCAGCTTTAGATGGGGGACATGTTGTTTTCTTATTATATGAAATGATAGTAGGAAAACCTGCTCCAGAAAAAATAATGGAATACGCACAAATGGTAGGTATGATTTTACTACTTAGTTTATTGGTTTTTGCCAATGGAAATGATATTTTAAAACTGTTCTAAATTTGTTTGAGGCTTTAACAACATATCATCTTATTATTATCTTTTCCATAACGATAATTATTTCGTATTTCTTTAATATTTACGCTAAAAAATCAGGAATCCCTGCTGTATTATTATTAATCGGATTAGGGATTGGAATCAATTATGCTTTGCGTTTTTCTGGCTTTCCGAAACCTGACTTGCTTCCTGTACTTGAAGTATTAGGTGTTGTGGGTTTAATCCTAATTGTATTAGAAGCGGCATTGGATTTACAATTACTAAAAGAAAAAATTGGACTTATTGTTAAATCCTTTTTGGTGGCATTAATTGGGCTTGCTGGAACTGCCTATTTAGCAGCTTTAGCACTCAATCTTTTAATGGAAGTTGAGGTGTTAAACGCCTTGTTGTACACTATTCCTTTGTCTATTTTAAGCTCTGCAATCATCTTGCCTAGCATTGATGACTTGGATGAGGACAAGCGTGAATTTATGATTTACGAAAGCACCTTTTCGGATATTGTTGGGATAATTGGTTTTTATAGTGTCTTAACTATGGTGGGGTCAAGTTCTGGAGAAAGTGTATATGGTGAGGTATTTGGCAACCTAGCGTTAACCGTTATATTCTCAGTTATCATTTCTTATATTCTTATTTATATTTTCCAAAATATAAAAGGACATGTAAAACTATTTTTACTGATTGCTATCTTACTTTTATTATATGCAGTTGGGAAAATGCTCCATATGTCTTCTTTATTAATCATTCTTATTTTTGGTATGATTTTAAACAACTACAAAGTATTTTTCAAAGGAGGATTAATGAAATTATTGAATGTAGAAAAAGTAGAAGAGGTGCTAGGAGATATGAAAGTAATTACTGCTGAAACTGCTTTTGTGGTTAGGACTTTCTTCTTTATTATTTTTGGTTGGTCAGTTTATTTAGGGAGCTTGTTAAGCTTTAAGGTAATTGGTATTGGCTTAGTTATTTTAACAATTATATATATTGTTAGGGCAATTACTCTCTTTATTTTTAACGGGAAGGATGTAAACCCACAACTGTTTTTAGCCCCAAGGGGATTGATTACTATACTCTTATTTTTTGCTATACCTAAGGAGTTAAGTATAGGTGCGGAATTTCAAGGAGTGTTACTATTTGTGATTTTGGTTAGTTGCCTTGTGATGACATGGTCCTTAATTTCCTATAAAAACAAACTCGCTCAAATTGGGGAATATGAAGATGAGGAATTGTTGGGGGAAAAAGAAATTGAGGAGAAAGAAAGTGAAGCCAAGGAATAACAAGGCATATCAAATCATAGCTCATCTTTTTTTCTACTTTTGCACTCTCATTTTATAAAAATAAATTACAATGATTGATATTAAAAAAACACTAGGCGTTTTAGGAATTAAAGCATCTAATAATGGTACTTCAACAGGAGCTAATTCTTTTGGTGGTGGTGCTGAAATTGAATCTTATTCTCCGGTAGATGGAAGTTTGATTGGAAAAGTTACTGCAACTACTCCAGAAGAATATGAAAAAGTAATGCAAGCTGCAACAGCTGCATTTAAAGATTGGAGACTAAAACCTGCTCCACTTAGAGGGGAGATTGTTCGTCAGTATGGGGGAAAATTAAGGGCTTATAAACAAGAGTTGGGAGAGCTTGTTTCTTATGAAATGGGGAAATCTTTACAAGAAGGTTTAGGAGAGGTGCAAGAAATGATTGATATCTGTGATTTTGCGGTTGGTCTTTCTCGTCAGCTACATGGTTTAACTATGCACTCTGAGCGTCCAGGACACAGAATGTACGAACAATATCATCCGCTTGGTGTGGTTGGAATTATTTCTGCATTTAATTTCCCAGTTGCTGTTTGGAACTGGAATACAGCATTAGCATGGATTTCAGGAGATACTTGTGTTTGGAAAGCGTCAGAAAAAGCACCTTTATGTGCAGTTGCTTGTCAAAATATCTGGAATGAAGTAGCGAAAGAAAATGATTTACCAGAAGGAATTTCTTGTATCATAAATGGAGATTATGAGGTGGGTGAAATGATGACTTCTGATGATAGATTACCTTTAATTTCTGCTACTGGCTCAACAAGAATGGGTAGAATTGTGGGTGCTGAGGTGGCTAAAAGATTCGGAACATCATTATTAGAATTAGGAGGAAATAATGCAATTATCATTACTCCAAATGCTGATTTAGAAATTACAATTATTGGCGCATTGTTTGGTGCTGTTGGTACTTGCGGACAAAGATGTACTTCCACAAGAAGATTAATTATTCACGAATCCGTTTATGATGAGGTTAAGAATAAATTAGCGAAAGCATACACACAATTAGCTATTGGAAATCCTTTAGATGAAAGTAATCATGTTGGACCGCTTATTGATAAAGATGCTGTAAATATGTATTTAAATGCTATTGAAAAAGCAAAAGAAGAGGGTGGGAATGTGTTGGTTGAAGGTGGTGTGTTAGGGGGTGAGGGTTATGAAAGTGGTTGTTATGTAAAACCAGTAATTATTGAAGCTGAAAATCATTTCCAAATTGTACAAGATGAAACTTTTGCTCCTATTTTATACATCATGAAATATACTGAGTTAGAAGAGGCGGTTGAAATGCAAAATGGTGTAAAACAAGGTTTATCATCTGCTATTATGACAACTAATTTGCGTGAGGCTGAAAAATTCTTATCAGTTGCTGGGTCTGATTGTGGAATTGCAAATGTTAATATTGGAACTTCAGGGGCTGAAATTGGTGGTGCTTTTGGTGGTGAAAAAGAAACTGGAGGAGGAAGAGAAAGTGGTTCTGATGCTTGGAAAATTTACATGAGAAGACAAACAAATACAATTAATTATACTGAAGAATTACCTTTGGCACAAGGAATCAAGTTTGATTTGTAAAACAATTGTTGGTTGCTGTAAAATAATTAAAAACCCTGCTCTTTTTGAGTGGGGTTTTATTTTTTGTATTTTTGGAAAATGAAAAGATTTCAAGCCCTACTAATTTATTTTTTATTACCACTTCCTTTTATTTCTTTTTGTCAAACTAATTCAGATTGCAGTGATGTTACTATATCATCAGCAACTGTTAATGGTAGTTATACTGTAAATTCTTATTTAGAAAGTGACGGGATAAGAGGTGGTAATGATTATTATGGCTCGACAATATATTATCCAGAAAACACAAGTGGTTTATTGCCAAGTATTATTATTATTCCAGGTTATGCTAACCCAGAGTTAAGTATTCAAGCTTGGGGGTCTTTTTTAGCTTCTCATGGTATTGTGTGTATGACTATTGGCACTAATAGTATTTGGGATGAGGTAATAGATAGAAAAGAAGCCCTACAAGATGCTTTAATTAGTTTGAAGGCTGAAAATAACCGAACAAACTCTCTTTTATTTAATAAGTTAGATACTAACCTTATTGCCCTTGGTGGTTGGTCAATGGGTGGTGGGGGTGCTCAATTAGTTGCAGCTGAAGATCCTAATATAAAAGCAATTCTTGCTTTCTGTCCTTGGATCGATCCATCAGTTGTATCTCCTTCCTTGTTAAGCCACAGCGCGCCAATTCTCATTTTTAGCGGACAAATTGATGTTGTAGCTCCGCCAGGTACTCATGCTGATATACAGTACAACTACACCCCAAGTTCTACAAAAAAACTTAAATATGAAGTGTTTGGTGGTGGGCACACAATTGCAAACACCCCTTTAGGTGGGTTTGGTGAGGTGGGAAGAATGGGTCTTTCTTGGTTAAAAAAATACCTTGTTAATGACAGTTGCTACTGCCCTTTATTGTTAGATATACCAACTACAGCCTCTGACTATGAAACCAACATAGATTGCTCCGCCCCTACTGGTGTTGTTGATTATATAAATGATTTAATTGTTTATCCTAATCCAGCAAGTGGTACAATTACTTTGAGGGGGGGGTTAGCCAAAAACAATATTTATAAAATTATATGTATAGATGGTAAGGTGTTAAAGAGTGAAGTCTTAAAAACCTCTAAAATTGATGTTTCTTTTTTAAAAAAGGGAGTCTATTTTTTAGACTATGAAAATAAGAAAATGAAACTAATTAAACGTTAGTTTTCTTTTTTATCCACAACTATTCTTTCGTCTCTATTTGCTAGTTCCCATGCGGTTAAAAAAACCAAGCGCGTAATAGTTTCAATTTTTTTAAAATCAATTTTTTCTACAGTGTCGGTTACTTTGTGATAGTCTTCATGGATACCATTAAAATAGAAAATTACAGGAATATTATTCTTTGCAAAATTATAATGGTCTGAACGGTAATAATATCTATTAGGGTCATCCTCTTTATTAAATGTATAATCTAAATCCAATCCTACATATTCCTCATTTACTGCCTCACTAATATTATGTAATTCTGTACTTAACATATCAGATCCTATCAAATATACATAATTTGGGTCAGTATGAAAATCACCTATTCTTCCAATCATATCTATATTCAAATTAGCTACCGTATTTTCCAAAGGATAAATAGGATGGTTAGTATAATATTTACTTCCTAATAATCCTTTTTCTTCTCCAGAAACTGCCATTACTAAAACTGATCTTCTTGGTCCGTGTCCTGCATTTTTAGCCAACATAAATGCTTCTGCAATTTCCATAGCAGCAACAGTTCCACTTCCATCATCATCAGCACCATTAAAAATTAAACTATCATGTTTACCTAAGTGATCATAATGAGCTGTTACTATAATTAACTCATCTTTTGAATCACTACCTTCTATAAAACCAAGAACATTTTCTCCTTTAATTTTTTTCTTTTGTCCAAGCATCTTTTTCATAAAAGACATATCACAATCATCACACTTACATAAATGTCTTCTTGATTTTACTTTAAATTTTTGATAGTATTTTTTTCCTTTATAAGGAGGTATTCCTATATTTATGAAATGATTCATAATATAGTCAGCAGCCATTTTTTGTCCAGGTTTTCCTGTTTCTCTACCTTCTAATGAATCAGATGCAAGTATTATAAGGTGTTTTTCTAAATCAGAAGCAATTATCGTTTCTGCATATTTTACATTTTCTTGAGAAAATGCGATAGTAGTTAGTCCTACAAATAATAGTAATAGTTTCTTTTTCATATTAACAACAAGCTATTTTATTTACTCTTCTTTCATGTCTTCCTCCTTCAAAATCTGTACTTAAAAAAGTATCAACAATTGCAGTAACTTCTTCCCAATTTAAATGACGAGCAGGCATAGTTAGTATATTTGCATTGTTATGTAAACGAGCCTGTTCTGCAATGTGTGAATTCCAACAAAGTGCTGCACGAATATCTTGATGTTTATTGGCTGACATATTAATTCCATTACCTGTTCCACAAAACTGTATTCCCAGTTCATTCTCATTTTTTTCAATAGATTCTGCTAATTTATGTGCAAAATCAGGGTAATCAACACTCTCTAATGAATAACACCCATAATCAGTAATTATATTACCTTTACTAGATAAGTAATCTTTTAATTGTTCTTTGTAATCAAATCCTGCATGATCACATGCTAATCCTATTTTCATAATTTATGGTTTTAACAGTCTGTTAATATTTATATAATTTACCCTAGTAAATGTTTTTGAGTTATTAAAAAACCTTATTCTTAAATTGTTGATAAATGAATAATTAAAAATAATAAGTTCACTTAGCTTATATTATTAAATTTTCTAGCTCTTTTATTAATTTTTAAAACAACCAAACTTATTGTTTTTTACTTTTTACTTTTAAGTGTACTTATTAACTTTTTAACTTTGTAAAAATAAGTTTATTTATTAAAAAATAGCTGTCAATTTACCTTATTAACATTTTTATTTTTTTGTTAATATATTATTTAAGTTCTTGATTTTTAAAATTAAAAAATTAACATTTATCATAAATAATTGTCAATTAAATTTAAAAAATAAGTAAAGCAATTTTAAAGTAAAATAAATTTCAACTAAACTAACAGCTATATATATTTATCATCTTTCTTTTTAATTTTAAATTAATCAATACTTATATATAATATGATTACTCTTAACTCTAATTTTCAATCCAATTATTTTTAATACTTTTAACCCTCATTAAAACTTAAGTTATGAAAAATATTTTTACACTTTGTATTGCTTTAATTTTAGGATTAACAATAAATGCACAGCCAGTTACTTTTTGTGATGATTTTGAAGGATATCAAAATGGAGATCCTATTGCTCAAACTTCACCTTCTTGGAATACCTGGGGAGAATTAATGAGTGGAACAACCGCACCTTTTACTGATGATGCAAATATAAGTTCAACTCTATCATTAAGCGGAAATAATTCTCTTTATTTATTCTCTGGAGCAATTCAAGGATTACAAGATATTATTTTACCATTTGGATCTGGAACACCTTATACTACTGGAACATTTGAATTTGTTTCTAATTTTTATGTTAATCCATCTACTGGTGCTTATTTTAATTTTCAAGCAGATAATATTCCTGGATCAACTTGGAGTTTAGATGTTAAAATGGATTTTGGTACTATAGTTTTAGAAAACACAGGAAGTGGATTAAATTATTTAACAGCATCATATCCTGAGGGAGTTTGGTTTGAATTAAAAATTATAGCAAATTTAACAACTAATAATTGGGAATTATTTATTGATAATCAAAGTTTAGGAAGTTTTACTAATACTGTAAATCAAATAGCTTCTTTAGATTTATATCCAATTATAGGTCATCAATTTTATATGGATGATTTATGTTATACTTATACTCCTTTTATTCCTTTAGCATATGATATGGCTGCTGTTGATTTAAATATGGTTTCTAATTTAGCTTTAACTTCTGCTCCTTTTACTGTTTCTGGTGATATTGTAAGTATTAGTGCAACAACTATTACATCTTTAGATGTTAATTATTCAATTAATGGTGCTACCCCTATAGTTGATAATTTATCAGGTCTTAATTTATCTCTATTTGACACATTAACTTTTAATCATAATATTACATGGAATCCAGCAACTATAGGGTCATATTTTGTAGAAATTTGGGCGTCTAATTTAAATGGAAATCCTGATATGGATTCATTAAATGATTATTTTTCAGATAGTATTCATATTTGGAATGCACTAGCTGTTAAACAACCTCTAATTGAAACTTTTACTAGTTCTACTTGTGGTCCTTGTAATCCAGCTAACGTAACTGCTGAGGCACTTTTCGCACAAAATCCAGGTAAGATTACTTCTATAAAATATCAGGCTGATTGGCCTGGTTCAGGAGATCCTTATTATACTGATGAAGTTGGAAATAGAATTGCTTACTATGGAATTAATTCTGTACCAAGAATGGAAATAGATGGTGGTTGGGATCAAAATGGAAATAATATTACTCAACAAATTGTAGATGATTATGTGAATGAATTATGTTTAATTGATTTATCTTCAAATTATTCAATAAATGGAAAAACTGTAGATTTTGATATTACTATTGATCCTTTAGAAAATTTTAATTCAAATAATTTAGTTGTACACTCAGCTATTATTGAAGAAACAACTTATAATAATATTAAAAATAATCTTGAAACACAATTTGAACATGTTGTAAAGAAAATGGTTCCAAGTGATAATGGAACCCCTATTAATAGCTTAGTTGCCGGACAACAAGTAACATTAAACTTACAACATATTTTTCAAGGAAATTATCGTTTACCATTTGATGCATCTAGTCCAATTAATCATACTATTGAACATTCAGTTGAAGATTTTTCAAATTTAATGGTAGTAGTATGGATACAAGACATAGCTACTAAGGAAGTTCATCAATCTGCTTATGCAACATTATCAACATTCACTCCAATATCTTATGATTGTATAAATGAGGCTTGTATAGACCCTGCTACTGGAAACGGACAATACACCAGTCTTGCTAGTTGTCAAAGCAGTTGTAATTCAACATCAATTGAAGAAAACAGTAAAACAATACAACTTATTTATCCTAATCCTGCAACTGATAAAATTTATATTTCAAACTTAAAAGAAGATAATATATTTGTTAAAATATATGATATTAAAGGGAAGTTAGTTTTAGAAAATAAAATTTCAAATAAAGAATATTTAGATATTTCAATACTTTCAAAAGGAATGTATCAAATTAAATTTGAAGGTAATGATTGGAATGAAATAAGAAAATTAATAAAAGAATAATTAAACTAAAATAAAATCCATTTGCTTTCTTTCTAAGTCAGCTCTTTGGACTTTTATTTTTACTTTTTGCCCTATTTGGTAACTGACTTTTGTTCGGTATCCAATTAGGGTATATTTTTTTTCATCATAAATATAATGATCATCTTTTATACTACTCACCTTAACCAAACCTTCACATTTATTTTCGGTAATTTCAACATATAACCCCCATTCTGTAACCCCAGAAATTACCCCTTCAAAAGTTTCTCCAACCTTATGTTGAAGGAATTTAACTTGCATGTATTTTATAGAATCTCGCTCAGCAGTTGAAGCTACCTTTTCCATTTCAGAACAATGTTTACATATTTTTTCAATATTTTCCTTATCAGCTGATTTTTCACCATTAATATATTGTTCTAAAAGTCTATGTACAATTAAATCAGGATAACGCCTAATAGGTGATGTAAAGTGAGAATAGTAGTCAAAAGCCAAACCATAATGTCCAATATTATCAGTGGTATAAACTGCTTTTGCCATTGAACGAATAGTTAGTGTTTCCACCATTTGTTGTTCATTTTTACCCTTTACTTTTTTTAGTAAACTATTTAAAGAAGAAGATAATTTAGGAGTAGATGTACTGTCAATTGTATGTCCGAATTTTTTAACAATATTATTTAAAGTTGATATTCTATCTGTATCAGGAATATCATGAATTCTATACACAAAAGTTTTAGCTTCTTTTTTAGGAAAACCAATGTGTTTTGCAACTGTTTTATTAGCTAAAAGCATAAATTCTTCAATCAAATGATTGGTGGATAAACTCTCTTTAAAATAAACATCAATAGGGTTATTATCTTTATCTAAAATGAATTTTACTTCAGTACTTTCAAAATTTATAGACCCATTTTCTTGTCTTTTCTTTCTTAATATTTTTGATAATTTATCTAATAATAATAATTCAGTTTTTAACTCTCCTTCCTTATTGTCAATTACATCTTGTGCTGATTGGTAAGTAAACCTTACATCAGAATGGATAACCGTTTTTTTAATTTTATAATCAACTAAATTAGCTTTTTCATCCATTTCAAAAAGTACAGAATATGCTAAACGATCAACATTAGGTTTTAAAGAACAAATATTATTTGAAAGTACTTCAGGAAGCATGGGAATTACTCTATCTACTAAATAGACTGATGTAGCTCTTTCAACTGCCTCCTTATCAATTATACCCCCTTTTTCAACATAATAAGAAACATCAGCAATATGTACACCAATTTCCCAATTTCCATTGTTGAGTTTTTTAACAGACAAGGCATCATCAAAATCTTTTGCATCTTTTGGGTCAATCGTAAAAGTGGTTGTTTTTCTGATATCTAATCTGGAATTGATTTCTTCTTTGGAAATAGTTTCTGAAATTTTATTAGCTTCTTGTTCTACTTTTTTAGGAAATTCAGGAGCAAAACCATAATCATATAAAATTGAGTTTATTTCAGTATTATGGTCATCAATTTCCCCAATAATTTGCACAACTTTTCCTATAGGATTTTTATAATCAGGTTTCCATCCTTCAATTTTTACGACTACTTTTTTATTAAGATATTCCTTTTTAATTGTTTTGGGAGGAATAAACACATCAAAAGAAACTTTCCTATCATCAGCAATTAAAAAATAATTAGAAGATGCATGGTCAATTATACCTACAAGTTCTTCCTTTTTTCTTTTGATAACCTTAATAACTTCCCCCTCTTGTTTGTTTTTTCTTTTTTGGAAAAGAAGAATTTCTACCTCATCTCCTGCTAAAGCAAATTGAGCATATTCTTTTGGGATAAAGACTTCATTCTCCTCATCAATATTAGCGTAAGCCCCTCTATTATTTGTGTTTTTTATAGTAGTAATAAGGGTTGATTTTTTTTCCATCAATCTAAATGCTCCTCTATGTTCTTCAGTAAGCGTACCAGAATTCACCATTTCTTTCATCACATCAATAATCTGGATTTTAACACCCATTTCTTTCACTTTCAGTATTTTAGAAACCTGCTTGTAATTAAGTTTTTTATTTGGATTTTCCCTAAAAACAAGTAATATTAAATCAAATAATTTTGAATTTGAAAAATCTCCTTTTCTGGATTTTTTATTTTTTTTCTTTTTCTTCATAATGTGTGTGGCAAAAATATGTTTAATTTTACCAAGTGATACAAATGAAAAGTAAACATATCATTATCTTATTGTTAAGTGTTTTAATGCTCAGCTCCTGCCGCACTAAAAAAACCTTTAATGGAACATCAACTTTAGAGTGTACGGATTATAATGGAAATTCATCAACTACAAAATCTAAGAAAAAATCTAAATGGAGATTAGTACTATATAAAGATGGAAAAAAAATAGGTAAGAAATCAAAGAAAGGAAAAAGCAGATTATTTAAAAATAAAAATTAATTTTTTGTAACCATAATTATTAATGGTCGTTCATTATAATATATGAAAAACGACTATGAAAGCTTTTTTAATCACTATAACAATCCTTCCCTTTTTTTTGTTTTCCCAAACAGATCAGAAAATACTATTTAATAGCTATAACTCCCCAATTACTGAAAACAACATAACCTCTATTGCTACTGATAACAATGGGTTAAATTGGATAGGAACACTTGAAGGTTTAATGTGTTTTAATGGAGATAGGTGGTTTACACTAAACACCCAAAACAGTAAATTACCATCAGATAAGGTTTTGTGTGTTGAAACAGTAGCTGATATAAAATATATTGGTACAACTGAAGGTTTGTTAATTATAAAAAACAATAATTGGGAAGTTTATAATACTAAAAACAGCTCATTACCATCTAATAAAATTAGAAAGATAAAAGTAAACAATAATATAGTTTGGTTAGCAACAGAATCAGGATTGGTAAAGTATGAAAATGAGTTTGAGGTAGTACTAAGTAAAACAAAAAATAGTATAAGAGATGATGATTTTATAGCTTTAAATGTTGATAATGATGGTGTGGTTTGGGCAGGAACAAATAACGGTCTTTACAACTACAAAGAGAATATTTGGAGAATTTTTACAACTCAAAATTCAAATTTACCAAATAATCATGTTTGGAGTATTGTTATTGATGGTCAAAATAAAAAATGGATTGGAACAAAAAATGGATTAGCAACTATAACAGATAGCGGCTGGTTTTTATTTGATAAGAAAAATACACCCCTAAAATCAAATGTTATAAAATCTATTGTTTGTGATGATTATGATAGGGTTTGGGTAAGCACCGAAAGGGAAATAGTTTCTTTTGATGGTGAAGATTGGAAAAAACATAAGTTAAAAAATAAAAAGTCTTTGATAATTAACCTTTTTGTTGATGTATTTGACAACAAATGGATAAGCACCTCAAAGAATGTAGTTGTATATAATACTGAGGGTGTAGAGTTTAACAACAATATTACAAACGAAAGTAATGTTATTGTAAGTAAATAGAAATCAAAAGAGTAGGGTTTATATAACAACACAACTTTGGTTAATACGCAAAAAGTCCAGCTATTTAGCTGGACTTTTTGTTTGCTCCCCCTCTAGGACTCGAACCTAGGACCCTCTGATTAACAGTCAGATGCTCTAACCAGCTGAGCTAAGGAGGAGTGTTATTTAAAACGGCTGCAAAAATAACACAATGGTTGAAATAATAAAATATATTTGCAGAAAAATATTATATGAGTGTTTTAGTGGTAGGAACAGTGGCTTTTGATGCAATAGAAACTCCTTTTGGAAAGACAGATAAAATAGTTGGAGGAGCGGCAACTTATATTTGTTTATCATCTTCATTTTTTATAAATAAACTGAATTTAGTATCGGTAGTTGGTGAGGATTTCCCCAATGAAGCTATTCAAATGTTAAAAAACAAATCAGTTGATATTGAGGGACTTCAAATTAAAAAAGGAGAAAAAACATTCTTTTGGTCAGGAAAATATCATAACGATATGAACACAAGAGATACTTTAGATACTCAATTAAATGTGTTAGAAAATTTTGATCCTATTGTTCCGGAAAAGTTCCAAGAATCAGAGTTTTTGATGTTAGGAAATTTGATGCCAAGCGTGCAGAAAAAAGTACTAGATCAAATGAAAAAACGCCCAAAACTAGTGGTTTTGGATACTATGAATTTTTGGATGGACCTTTTTATGGACGATTTAAAAGAAGCTTTGAAGGAAGTTGATGTACTTACAATAAATGATGAAGAGGCAAGACAGCTTTCAGGAGAATACTCTTTAGTAAAGGCTGCTAAAATTATTTTAGCAATGGGGCCTAAATACTTGATTATAAAAAAAGGAGAACATGGTGCTTTGTTGTTTAATAATGAAGAAGTGTTTTTTGCACCAGCATTACCTTTGGAAGAGGTGTTTGACCCAACAGGAGCAGGAGATTCTTTTGCAGGTGGGTTTATTGGATATTTAGCAAAAACAGATGATATTTCATTTGAAAACATGAAAAGAGCAGTGATTAACGGTTCAGCTATGGCATCTTTTTGTGTGGAAAAATTCGGAACACAAAAACTAACTGAAATAAATCAAGATGATGTTGATGCTAGAATAAATAAGTTTATAAACTTAGTTCAGTTTGATATTGCTTTAAAATAAAGAACTTCCTTCATTCGCAACATTATTTTCGTACCATTGATCAATTAACAGATTTTTACCATCAGCAGCTTGTACCGCTAAAGTATCACACCTTTCATTTTCCTTATTGTTGTTGTGTCCTTTTACCCAAATAAAACTTACTTTTTGTTTTCTGTAGATTTTTAAAAAACGAATCCATAAATCAGGATTTTTCTTCTTATTGAAATTCTTCTTTTCCCATCCGAATACCCATTTTTTATCTACAGAATCTATAACATACTTGGAATCAGAGTAAATTGTTATTGAAGCCCCTTCTTTTTTTATGCTTTCCAATGCAATAATTACCGCCAATAACTCCATACGGTTGTTGGTAGTTAATCTATAGCCTTTCTGTAATTCTTTTCTGTGATTACCACTCATCATTACAATACCATACCCCCCATTTCCTGGATTTCCTTTAGCAGAACCATCTGTATAAATAATGATACTCATTAGCTAAATAGAATTTTAATATTACTACTAAATAATTTAACTGCTATAGCTAACAAAATAATTCCAAATACCTTTTTTAAAACAGCAACTCCACCATCACCTAGAGCCCTTTCTATTTTTGAAGTCATTTTCAAGACAATATAAACTAGTGCAATATTTAAAACAATAGCAATCATAATATTAACAGTATCAAATTCCGCCCTTAATGATAGTATGGTTGTCATAGAGCCAGCACCAGCAATAATAGGAAATGCTAGTGGAACAATTGATGCTGTTTTTGGTGTGGCATCATCATTATTGAAAATGTCAATACCTAAAATCATTTCAAAAGCTAAAGCAAAAAGAATGAAAGATCCTGCTATAGCAAATGAGTTAACATCAATACCAATAAAAAGGATTAGTTTTTCTCCAACAAATAAGAAAAGTAGCATAAGTATAAGAGCAATAAGTGAAGCTTTTGCTGGGAAAACAACTCCTGATTTTTTTTTGATATCAAGGATAATTGGTATAGAACCAATAATATCAATTACAGCAAATAAAATCATTGTTGCTGACAATGTTTCTGTGAGAGAGAAATCCATAATTATAAGCTCTTTAATATTTTTTCAATAGCAATAGGAAAGTATTTATGTTCCAAATTACGAATCTTTTTGGTTAGTGTATCTAAAGTTTCTTTTTTTGAAATAACACATTTTTCCTGTAGGATAATTTCCCCTTCATCATAATTTTGATTTACAAAATGTATACTAATACCGCTTTCTGTTTCTTTATTTTCCAATACTGCTTTATGAACTTTACTTCCATACATGCCCTTTCCTCCATATTTTGGGAGCAAAGATGGGTGGATATTGATAATTTGATTTGGATAGTTTTCCACCATAGTTGTTGGCAATTTAAGCAAAAAACCCGCTAATATGATAGCATCAACTTTGGCGCTTTGTAGTTTTTGGTGTAAATCATCAAAATTATTAAGCTCAGATTTGGTGATAAAATCCACAGGAATATGTAGTTTTTCAGCCCTTTTTACAATGTAGGCATCTTTCTTGTTTGTGCAAATCAAAACCACCTCAATATCAGATGAGTTTGCAAAATAATTGCAAATATTTTCGGCATTAGAACCTGACCCAGAAGCGAATATTGCGAGTTTTTTTTGCATTGTAAATTTTTATCAAAAATAGTATAAACAAAGATATGTTAAAATAGAAAATAGGAAAGGTTGCAAGTTCTTTAATTTATAGTTTTATTTGCACTTTAATAATTAAAACATTTAGATATGTCAGATGTAGCAGAAAAAGTAAAAGCAATTATTGTTGATAAATTAGGAGTTGATGAAAGTGAGGTAACTAATGAGGCTAGTTTTACTAACGATTTAGGAGCTGATTCATTAGATACAGTAGAACTTATTATGGAATTCGAAAAAGAATTTGATATTCAAATTCCAGACGATAAAGCTGAAGCTATCGCAACAGTTGGTGATGCAGTTTCATTTATTGAAGCAGCCTAACAAACTCAAATGAAAAGTAGAAGAGTAGTTGTTACTGGGATAGGCGCTTTAACGCCTATCGGTAATAACTTACAGGATTATTGGAAAGCTCTACAAGATGGGGTAAGTGGTGCTGCACCAATTACTCATTTTAATGCAGAAAACTTTAAAACACAATTCGCTTGTGAGGTTAAAGGTTTTGAAGTTACCGATTTTATTCACAGAAAAGAAGCTAGAAAATTAGATAAGTTTAGTCAGTACGCAATGGTTGTTGCTGATGAGGCTTTTACTGATTCTGGTTTGAATGTAGATAAAATTGACTCTGATAGAGCTGGAGTAATTTGGGGTTCAGGTATTGGAGGAATGCAAACTTTCTATAACGAGTCGGTGAATTTTGGAAGCGGAAACGGAATGCCAAGATTTAATCCATTCTTTATTCCAAAATTAATTTCTGATATTCCTGCAGGACACATTTCTATAAAGTATAATTTTAGAGGCCCTAACTTTACAACCGTTTCGGCTTGTGCATCTTCTACTAACGCATTAATTGATGCGTTTAATTACATTAAATGGAATAAAGCAGATATCTTTATTGCTGGTGGTTCTGAAGCTTGTGTATACGAGCCAGGAATAGGTGGTTTTAATGCTATGACGGCTTTGTCAACCAGAAATGATGACCCAAAAACAGCTTCTCGTCCTTTTGATAAGGATAGAGATGGTTTTGTAATGGGAGAAGGAGGTGGAGCTTTAGTAATTGAAGAGTATGAACACGCAATTAAAAGAGGAGCAAAAATTTATGCTGAAATTGTTGGTGGCGGTTTAACTGCTGATGCACATCATATAACTGCACCACACCCTGAAGGCTTAGGAGCTTGCAATGTTATGCGTTTAGCAATTGAAGATGCTGAAATTCCTGTAACCGATATTGATTATATTAATGTGCATGGAACATCAACTCCATTGGGTGATATTGCAGAAACTAAGGCAATTAAAACTTTGTTTGGGGATCATGCTTATAAAATAAATATTAGCTCTACAAAATCAATGACAGGGCACTTGTTAGGTGCTGCTGGAATTATTGAGTCAATTGCTTGTGTTATGGCAGTTAAGGATGATGTTGTTCCTCCCACTATTAACCATAAAACGGATGATCCAAATATTGATAATAAGTTGAATTTAACTTTCAATAAAGCACAAAAAAGAATAGTGAATTACGCTTTAACTAATACCTTTGGTTTTGGGGGGCATAATGCCTCTGTATTATTTAAAAAATATACATCATAACTTTTTTTAATAGAATATTTGAAAGACTTGCTTTTTATAATAAGAGCAAGTCTTTTTTGTTTAAAATACTAGGGTATAACCCATCAAATAAAGAAATATACCTAAAAGCCTTGCAGCACAAATCTTATAGTGTTAAGGAAAATAATGAGCGCTTAGAATTTCTGGGAGATGCAATTCTTGATTTCATTGTTGCTAAACAATTGTATTTGGAAAACCCTGATAAAGAGGAGGGGTTCTTATCACAACAAAGGGCAATAATAGTTGGCCGAAAACATTTGAATTTAGTTGGGAAAAAGGTGTTTTCTGATTCAGATATTAAAAGCAAACTGAAAATAATTCCTAAAAGCGTGTATGGTAACACACTTGAATCAATTATAGGAGCTATTTATATTGATAAAGGAATAGAAAGAGCTCAACATTTTATTCTTGAACACATCTATAGTTCTGAATTTATTGAAGAACTATCAGATACTGATTATAAAAGCAAACTTTTAAAAGCATCACAGAAATCAAAAATTAAGGTAGAATATAAAGTACTCAGGAAAGAAGGGCTTGACCATAAACAAGAATTTTTGGTAGCTGTACTTATTGGAGGTGTTAAAAAAGCAGAAGCAAAAGCATCATCAATTAAGGAAGCAGAACAAAAAGCAGCTAAAAAAGCATATAATAGTGTATTTTAGCCCTTATGAAAACACGGTTTACATTAGAGTGTACTGAGGAGATTGGTTTTGCTGTACTAGCAATAAACAGTCATATTAAAGGGTACAAACTGTGTTGGAATATTAATAATTCAATGCAACTAAACTTTGAAAAAAAGGACGACCACAATATTAAAGAAGAATTATGGTTTGCAAGATATAGCTATATTTGTGATGATGGAGTAGAGTATAATTTATTGGCAAACCGATCAAAAAAAGGATATTTAATACCTAGTCAAAAGAGTGTAAACTATTTTTTGATTGTAAAAAATGATTATTGGAAAAATGAAAAGATAGAGTTTATTAGAAGACTGAAAAGTATAAATGATATTCTGCTTGTTTTTGAGTTAGACACTACACTGATTAAATATATTGATAGATTTATTTTAAATGATAAGAAAAACTAAAATAATAGCAACAATTGGCCCAGCAACAGCATCTAAAGAGATGTTGAGTAAAATCATTCAAAAAGGGGTGAATGTATGTCGATTAAATTTCTCACACCTTGAGCATGATGTTGCAAAAGAGATTATCTCGAATATAAAAGAGATAAACCAAGAACTGCATGTGCATACAGCAATTTTGGCTGATTTACAAGGTCCTAAAATTAGAGTAGGGGAATTTGAAAAACCGATTAAACTTACAAAAGGAACTGAAGTAGTTTTTAGTACAAAAAGCAAGAAGAATACTATTTACATTAACTACCAGAACTTTGCAAAAGATGTAAAAACCAAGGATAGAGTTTTGTTAGATGACGGAAAAATAGCTTTAGACGTTGTTAGTACTAATAAAAAAGACACTGTTGTTTTGAAAGTAGTGTTTGGAGGTTTATTGCAGTCAAGAAAAGGAGTTAATTTACCAAATACAAAAATTTCATTACCCTGCTTAACAAAAAAAGATAAAGAAGATTTAGCTTTTGTATTGGCTGAAAAAATAGAATGGGTAGGTCTTTCTTTTGTTAGGTCAGCAGAGGATGTGAGCATCTTAAAAAAGGTAATTGAAAAGCAAAAACTACATCATAAGGTAATTGCAAAGATTGAAAAGCCAGAGGCAATAAAAGATATAGATGCAATAATTGATGCAACTGATGCAATAATGGTTGCTAGAGGAGATTTAGGGGTTGAGGTACCGCCACATAAGGTTCCTGTTTATCAGAAAATGATAGTTGAAAAATGCATAACACAGGGTAGGCCAGTAGTGATTGCAACACAGATGTTAGAAAGCATGACTGAAAATCCAACAGCAACAAGGGCAGAAGTAAATGATGTGGCAAATTCAGTAATTGATGGTGCTGATGCAATGATGTTGAGTGGAGAAACATCTGTAGGAAAACATCCTTTAAAGGTAATAGATACTATGCGGAAAATCATCAGAGATGTTGAAAACAGTGAGCATAATATATCTAAAAATACTGTAGATAGACCTTTGATAAATAATAATAGACTATTGAGTAATGCAATATGTTCTAACGCTACAAATATTGCAGAACAGACAAATGCAAAAGCAATAATTACCGTTACTTATTCAGGATTTAATACGATAAAAACATCAAGCTTTAGACCTAACGCATTTATTTACGCATTTACAAATAACCATACAATTTTAAATACCCTAAGTTTGGTGTGGGGTGTAAGGGGTTTTTATTATGATAGAGGGACAACAACTGATCAAACAATAAGAGAAACAAAAGAAATTTTAAAAGATGGAAATTTCTTAAAAAAAGGAGATTTAGTAGTAAATTTGGCCAGCATGCCAGCCCAAGAAAAAGGCATGACAAACATGATGAAAATTAGTAAGATTAAATAAATTAGAAAATGATAAATACAGCATTATTAGCAGAAATTTGTAAGGTAGCAGGAGCTCCAGGACATGAGCAAAAAGTTAGAGAAATTGTACTAAGAGAGGTAGAATCCTTAGTAGATGAAATAAGAATTGACAACATGGGAAATGTTGTTGCAATTAAAAAAGGAAAAGAAAGTAAAAAAGTAATGATTGGCGCTCATATGGATGAGATTGGCTTTATTGTTACTCATATTGATGATAAAGGGTTTGTGTACTTTCACACTTTAGGTGGTTTTGACCCAAAAACATTAACTGCACAAAGAGTGATTATTCACGGAACAGAAGATGTAATTGGGGTAATGGGTGGCAAGCCAATTCATTTGATGAATGCAGCTGACAGAGCAAAAGTGCCAACAATAAAAGATTATTTTATTGATACAGGAAGAAGCAAAGAAGATTTAGATAAGATTATCTCAGTTGGTGACACCATTACAAGGAGTAGTGAATTGATTGAAATGGGAGATTGCATAAATTGTAAATCTTTGGATAATAGAGTTTCTGTTTTTATCCTTATTGAAATGTTCCGTGAGATGAAAAAAACTCCTCCTTATGATGTGTATGGCGTATTTACTGTACAAGAAGAAATAGGAATTAGAGGAGCAAATGTTTCTTCTATGGATATAAATCCTGACTTTGGTTTTGGTTTAGATACTACTATCGCTTGGGATACTCCAGGAAGTACAAAGCAATTTCAAGTTTCTGCTTTGGGTGATGGCGCTTGTATTAAAGTGATGGATTCTGCTACTGTGTGTGATTACAGAATGGTAAAATACATGAAGGAATTAGCGAAAAAGAAGAAGTTAAAAACGCAATTAGAGATATTACCTGCAGGAGGAACGGATACAGCAGGAATACAAAGAATGAACCCAGGAGGAAGTATTGCTGGGGCAGTTTCTATACCAACAAGACACATACATCAATCTATTGAAATGGTACATAAAGAGGATGTAAGAGGAGCAATTGATTTATTACGCCACTCAGTAGAAAACTTGCATACTTACGATTGGAGTTTTAGATAGGCTATACAAAATAAGATAAAAGAAAACCACTCGAAAGAGTGGTTTTTTATTTAATTAATATTCACTTATTTTGAACTTGGGATTTTACCATTTATCCATTCTTCCACTTGTTTTTCAGCTCCAGGAAGCATTGACATTTGTTTTGTCGAAAGGTCAATAACTACAAATGCCAAAATATGGAAATCATCCTTATTGAATTTATTTCCAATATCTTCTTTTTCTACTTTTGAAAAATAACCTAAAAGCCTCAGTTTTGCTCCAATCTTTTCATAACCACTTGTCACTAAGCTGCCAACCCAAAACTGCCCACCATCTTCTAGCTTTACTTTATAATACGGTTTATCTATATACCCCTTTTCAACTTGAATTACTTCAACATTACAAGCTATTATTTTTCCATTCCAATTTTTAATATTATGCTCTGCTATTTTCAATTGTTTGTTCTCAAAATTTATAGCACAAGCGTTTTGAGCTTTAATGTTTGTTATTGTGAATAATAACACAATAACTGTCGTTATAAGTGTCTTGAAAGTCGTTTTTATCATTGTTAAATATTTTTCAGTAGAATTAGAAGTTAAACTACAAAAAATAAATATTAAAAGGTTAGAGAATCCCCAACCCAATAGCAATTGCCATGATCATAATCATTACTGCAACAGTAATTTGTACAAAGGTGGTAGTTATTTTCTTTAGTAGTTTTTTGCCGATTAAAGCACCAGCAAATGCAGCCAATACAGCCGCTAAAAGCAGGTTAATATTTTCTTCTATTCCCATAGAACTGTATTTTGTAAAATAAACCGACACTCGTGAAATATCAATCACTGAGGAAATCATAACACCAGTAGCGATAAAACTCTCTTTGCTCAATCCGCACTTAATTAAGAATGCACTTCTTAGCGCTCCTTGATGACCAGATAATCCTCCAAAAAAACCGCTAATAACACCTCCAAAAAATAGTTTATTTTCAGCAAATTCTAATTTTTTGAAAAAAGGCAATAACTCCAAAAATGCAAAAGCAAACATTAAAAATGCAACCGCCATTTTTATAGGAGTAAATACAAATTCTTTCGTCCCGATACTATAAGTAAACCATTCTGCACCTTCAGAAAACGACATTAAAAGCCAAGCCCCAAAAAATGCACTAATTATTGCAGGAACTCCAAACTTGATAACAACTCTCCAATTAGCTTCAGTTCCTACTAAATACATTTTAAAAAAATTGTTCAGTAAATGAACAACTCCTGTTAGGGCAATTGCCATTTCCAAAGGAAAGAATAGTGCAAAAACAGGCATTAGGATAGTACCTAAACCAAAACCCGAAAAGAAAGTAAGTAGTGATGCAAAAAATGCGGCTAAACAGATTAAAAGAATTTCCATCTAGATTTAAATGTTTTTGTCAAACTGCTTTAAGAAACGAACATCATTCTCAAAAAATAGGCGCAAATCTTTTACTCCATATTTTAGCATAGCAATTCTTTCAATTCCCATTCCAAAAGCGTAACCTGTATATTTTTTAGAATCAATTCCACAGTTTTCTAATACATTTGGATCCACCATTCCACAACCTAAAATCTCTAAATACCCTGTATATTTACACACATTACATCCTTTGCTATTGCAAATATTACAGCTAACATCTACTTCTGCACTTGGTTCTGTAAACGGAAAGTAAGAAGGCCTTAATCTTATTTTTGTTTTTTCGCCAAACATCTCTTTTGCAAAATATAATAGTGCTTGTTTTAAGTCTGCAAAACTTACATTTTCGTCAATGTACAACCCTTCCACTTGATGAAATATACAATGCGCACGAGCAGAAATAGCTTCATTTCTGTATACTCTTCCTGGCGATAAAGTTCTGATTGGAGGTTTATTGTTTTCCATATACCTTACCTGTACTGATGAGGTGTGTGTCCTAAGTAAAACATCAGGATTAGTTTGAATAAAGAAAGTGTCCTGCATATCTCTTGCAGGATGTTCTTCTGGTAAATTTAAAGCTGAAAAATTATGCCAATCATCTTCAATTTCTGGTCCTTCACTTACGGTAAATCCAATTCGGTTAAAAATTTCTGCAATTTGGTTTCTCACCAATGAAATAGGGTGTCTACTGCCTAAATTATCTAAAGAAACAGGACGACTTAAATCAATCTCTTCTCCTTTTTCTTCTGTCTCAAAACTTCCTTTATACTCATCAACTTTGTCTTGTGCATTTTGCTTAAGCGTATTTATAGCTTGTCCAAATTCTTTTTTACTTTCATTAGGAACCTCTTTGAATGCAGCAAATAAAGCATTCATTTCCCCTTTTTTACCTAAAAACTTTAGGCGAAATTCTTCTGTCTCTTTCTCTGATTTTGGAACAAAATTTGCAACTTCTTGTAGTAATTCCTTTACCTTTTCTAACATTGTAATAATTTGTATATATTTGCTAATTCAATTACAAAGAAACAATAATTATGCTAAATAGGATTTTTAAAACTGTATTATTAGGAGTTTTTGCTCTAGTGATCACAACTACATTTACTTCTTGTAAAAAAGAAAAAGAAACAATAGCAGTAATTATTGTAAAAGATGTTAATGGAAATGTAGTGCCAGAAGTGTTAGTTAAATTATCTCCTGAACCAATATTATCTCCAAGTGGAGAGCTTCCTGAATCTGAACTAACTAAAACAAATTATACTGATGCAAATGGAAGAGTTCAATTTACTTATGAGTTAGAGGCAATATTAAATGTTAAAGCAACTATAACAATTGATAATGATGATTTTGAAGGGACAAATATCATTCGAATGCTAAAAGGGAAAACAACTACAAAAGTAGTTGAGATTTCAGAGATATAAACAAGCTACCCTAAGTACTTAATTATTGCTTCCTTCATGAGTAGTCCTTGTTTGTTCTCATCTAGGTTTTTGAGTGCCTTAAGCTCTATCCAATGAGGCCAACCCTCTTCATCAATCCTATCAAATTTGTAATAACCAAAAGGGGTTAGAATTTTACAAACAGCTACATGTAAGATGTCTAGTTTTTCTTCACGCCCAAATCGTTTTATTCCCATATTCAATTCTTGTACACCAATTAAGTAAAGGATACCTTTTAAACTCATCTCATCATCAAACTTTTTTTCAAGTTTAAGTACTAGTTCACCCCATTTTTTATTCACATCTTCCATACTGCAAAAGTAATTTTTAATACCTTTACTTTCATGAATTATTTAGATATTATAATCGTAATTCCATTAGTATACGGAATGATTAAAGGTTTTTACAATGGGTTAGTTAAAGAAATTACTGCTTTACTTGCTTTGGTAGTTGGTGTTTATGTGGCCATTAACTTTTCAGAATATCTGGAGCCAAAAGTTGTAGAGGTATTAGGAGGATATGAACAGTTTGTTTCAATTATAGCCTTTGGTGTTTTATTTTTGGTTACTGTTTTGTTGATTAAAACTCTAGGATTTGTTGTTGATAAACTTACAAAGGCTTTAGCTCTTGGTATTGTAAGTAGATTTTTGGGTGGTATTTTTGGGCTGTTAAAAGTGCTAGTAATTTTTAGTTTTCTCCTATTTGTTATTACGGATTATAATTTAGTTGATAAAAAGACTAAAAATGATTCAGTATTATTTAAGCCTTTAGTTGATGTTGCGGCAATAATTACACCACAATTAAAAAAGCATCAATCTATTTTAGATAAGGTAAATAAAGAGGCGGAAAAAGCCAAAGAAAAAATAGATGAAAAATCTAGTCCTGAATAGCAACTACTCCAGGTAATTCTTTCCCCTCTAAGTATTCTAGCATTGCACCACCTCCTGTTGAGATGTAAGATACTTTATCTGCAAAGCCAAATTGTTTTACAGCAGCAACAGAATCACCACCACCAACTAATGAGAATGCTCCATTTTTTGTTGCCTCACAAATAGCTTCTCCTATTTTTTTTGTTCCGTTTGCAAAGTTTTTCATTTCAAAAACTCCCATTGGTCCATTCCAAATAATTGTTTTGGAATCAAGAATTGCATTTGAAAAATGAGCAATACTTTCCGAACCAATATCAAGTCCCATAAATCCGTTTTGCACATTTGTTATTGCTGAACTTTGGATATCTGCATCATTATTAAAGTCATCAGCATTTACAGAATCAGAAGGTAATAATAATTGTACCCCTTTTTCCTTGGCATCAGTAATTAGTGTTTTTGCTAATGCTACTTTTTCATCTTCCACTAAGGAATTTCCAATACTACCTCCCATTGCTTTTGCAAAAGTATAAGCCATTCCCCCTCCAATTATAAGGTTGTCTACTTTATCAAAAAGAGAAGTAATCACATCAATTTTCCCTGTTATTTTTGCCCCACCAATAATAGCTGTAAAAGGTCGTTCAGGGTTATCCAAAGCTTTTTCTAAAGAAGAAATCTCATTGCTTAATAAGAGTCCGAAATATTTATTATCTGGAAAGTAATCAGCAATAATTGCTGTTGAAGCATGCGCTCTATGTGCAGTTCCAAATGCATCATTTACATATACATCTCCAAGGTTCGCCAATTGTTTGGCAAAACCTATATCTCCTGATTTTTCTTCTTTGTAAAAACGTAAGTTTTCTAAAACAAGAACATCTCCATTTTCCATATTTTCAACATCAGCAATAGTATTTTCTCCTACACAATCACTGCTAAAACTAACAGGAGTTGCAAGTAAGTCAGAAAGATGTTTTACGGTATGTTTTAGTGAAAAACGCTCTTCAAAACCATTTTTTGGCCTTCCAAGATGTGACATAATAATTGCTTTACCTCCGTCTGCCAGTACTTTTTTAATTGTAGGAAGTGCAGCTTGTATCCTGCTGTCATCAGTAATCTTAAAATATTCATCTAGAGGAACATTAAAATCAACACGGATTAAAACTCTTTTTCCTGATAAGGATATATTGCTTATATTTTTCATGCTGCAAAAGTAAAATAAATGCTAAAAATCGCCACAAATTATTTATATTTGACATAAATAAATTTTGAATGTTATTTAAGGAGATAGTAGGGAGTTTAAGCACGAAAAGACAACTGATTGAGTGGGTTAAGAATAATCGCGTTAGCCATGCTCAGCTTTTATCTGGAAAAAGTGGTAGTGCTAAATTGGCATTAGCGTTAGCTTATGCTCAATTTTTGAACTGTGAAAACAGAATTGAAGATGATTCTTGTAATACTTGTTCTTCCTGTTTAAAATATAACAACCTATCTCATCCTGATTTACACATTATTGTACCTGTTTTAAAGGTGAATAGTATTAAAGCTCCGGTAAGCGACCATTTTATTGGGCAGTGGCGGGAGTTTATAACGGATAATTATTATGGTTCGTTAAACGATTGGATTGATTCTTTTGGAACTGAAAATAAAACAGGACAGCAAGGAACAATTTATAAAGATGAGGCAAATAATATTCATAAAAAACTGAGCCTTAAAAATTATGAGGCTGTTTATAGGGTGGTGCTGATTTGGATGCCAGAAAGAATGAATTTAGAGGTTTCCAATAAGTTATTGAAGTTGTTTGAAGAACCTCCTAAAGGCACTATTTTTCTTTTAGTAACTGAAAACGCAAATCAGTTGTTGCCAACTATTATTTCTAGGTTGCAAACAATAAAAATTGCTGATTTTACGGCTGAGGATATTGTTAGTCATTTTGGTGAAAATGTACTGTCATTAGAAAAAGCAAAACAGTTAAGGAATTTAACAGATGCTGATTTGGGAAAAATTAGTCAAATCCTTACCGATAAAGAAAGTAATCTGGATTTGTTCAATGATTTTTCATCTTGGATGCGTTTGTCATATAAAATGGATGTGCAAGGAATTTCAAAGTGGGTAGATGAACTTTCAGTAAAGGGAAGAAAACAGCAGAAATTATTTTTGTCCTATGCAATAAAAATGGTCAGGGAGTGCCTTATTTATAATTTTGCTAGTAATTCACTCCTTAAAACAAATGAAAATGAACTTGCTTTTTTAACTAAATTTTCACCCTTTATACATGAGGAAAATAGTGTTTTGATAGTTGAGAAATTAGAAGAATCAATAAAAGCAATTAACCGAAATGCAAATGCTAAAATCTTATTTTTTGAGCTCTCACTTCAAATGGTGAAATTCTTAAAACTTAAGCGTAAGTTTGCAGTAAAATAAAACAAATGGGTTGTAGTAATTGTAGTACATGTGAGGTTTCCGAAAAAAGAGGGTCAGCTAATAGCACTGTCTTTGATTGGCTATACCAGATTGATGCCCCAAAGAGTGATAATTCAAATCTTGTTGAAGTGCAATTTAAGCGCGATAGAAAAGATTTTTATATAAATACTGATAATATTGATCTTAATAGTGGCGATTGGGTTGCTGTTCAAGGGGATAAGTCAGGACACGATATTGGTAAAGTTACCATGAAAGGGGAGTTAGTTGCTTTGCAGATAAAGCGTAAAAATAGAGATGTTGAGAAAGATCCAATAAAAAAATTATATCGAATAGCTTCTGAAAATGATTTACAAAAATGGAAGGATGCAGTAGCTAATGAGGATGAAATTTTGGTTAAAGCAAAACGAATTATTGAGGATCATAAGTTAGAAATGAAGCTTACGGATGTTGAGTTTCAGGGAGATAATTCTAAAGCAACATTTTATTATACTGCTGAAAAAAGAGTTGATTTTAGGGAGTTAATAAGAGAATACTCAAGAAATTTTGGGGTAAGAGTTGAAATGCGTCAGATTGGAGTTAGACAAGAGGCTGCTAAAATTGGTGGAATTGGCTCATGTGGTAGAGAACTTTGTTGTTCTACTTGGATGACAGACTTTCCTTCAGTATCTACTAATGCTGCTAGATATCAACAACTTTCAATTAATCCACAAAAAATTTCAGGACAATGTGGTAGGTTAAAGTGTTGCTTGAATTTTGAATTGGATGGATATACTGAGGCTCTTAAAGGTTTTCCAAGTACAAAGGTGCAGTTAAAATCAAAAAAAGGAAGTGCTAAATTTGTAAAATTAGATGTTTTTAAAGGAGTGTTATTTTATTTTAACCCTGATACTCCAGGAGATTTTTTAGAATTGACAATTGATAATGTAAATAAAATTATTGCATTAAATAAAAAAGAAGAGATTCCTGCTAGCTTTGAAAGTTTTATTGTTGAGGTTGAACAAAAAGAAGTTTCATTTGAAGATGCTATGGGTCAGGACAACATTGGTCGTTTTGATAAGAAAAAAGCGAAACCTAAAAGACAAGATAGAAGAAATAAATTCAAGAAAAATAGAGCAAAGGCAAGAAATAAAAAGAAAAGCAGTGAAAGTAAATAGTTGGATATTTCTTCTTGCAATAGTATTTACTTCATGTAATAGTAATATTGTTTTTGATGACTACAATTCTTTTGAAAATCAATCTTGGAATGCAGATAGTTCAGTAATTTTTAATTTTTCAATAACAGATACTACTGTATTAAATCAGTTAGTCGTTAAAGTAAGGCATACAATTGATTATGAATTTCAAAATTTATTTTTATTTGTGAAAGCTGAAGAATTAGATACGTTAGAAATACTGCTTTCTAATAAAGAAGGGAAGTGGTTGGGTAGTGGAATTAGCGACATTAGGGAAGTTGAATTTATTTGTGAAGATTGTCCAAACTTTGATAAAAAGGGAAACTATACTATTGAAATTGAACAAGCAATGCGTTACGGAAAATTGAATAAGATTCAAAATTTAAATAATATTTCAGCAATAGGAATTAGTATTCAAAGACAAGATGAGTAAGTTCAAAATTATATCATTATGGCTTATAATTATAAGTCCTTTTTTAGGATTGTTTTTTCTAGTACAATTAACGGCAATAGGTGTTCTTGGTGACTTACCAACTTTTGATCAATTAGAAAATCCGAAAAATAATTTAGCTACAGAAATTATTTCAGAAGATGGAATTGTTTTAGGAAAATATTTTTTTGAGAACAGAAGTAGAGTAAGGTATAATGAGATTCCAGAGAATTTAATTAATGCATTAATTTCAACTGAAGATGTACGCTTTAGAGAGCACTCAGGAATTGATGGAAGAGCATTGCTAAGAGCAATATTTGGTGCAGTAATAGGAAAGAGTAGTTCTGGTGGTGCAAGTACAATTAGCCAACAATTAGCTAAAATGTTGTTTACCGAGCAACCTAGTTCTGGTATTGAAAGAGTAATGCAAAAATTAAAAGAATGGATTATTGCTGCACAACTTGAAAAACGATATACAAAAGATGAGATTTTAACCATGTATCTCAATCGTTTTGATTGGGTGAATAATGCAGTTGGAATTAAGTCGGCAGCACAAGTTTATTTTAACAAAGCACCAATTGAACTAGATGTTGAAGAATCTGCAATGTTAGTTGGGATGTTAAAAAACCCTGCTCTTTACAATCCTAACAGGAGATTAGAACTAACTCAAGGAAGAAGAAATGTTGTGCTTTCACAAATGAAAAAGTATGAAGTTCTTTCAGACTCATTGTATGATACATTAGTACAACAGCCAATTATTCTTAACTTCAAAAAAGCAAGTCATAATGAGGGTTTGGCTCCTTATTTTAGAGAATATTTAAGAGGAGAGTTAAAAAAGTGGTGCGCAACACACACCAAACCTGACGGAACAAATTACAATGTATATACGGATGGATTAAAGGTTTATACCACCATTAATTCACGCTTACAACAGTTTGCTGAGGAGGGAATGCAAACTCATATATCTTCCTTGCAAAAAGATTTTTATACTCATTGGAAAGGATATACAAAAGCGCCTTATCCTGATGATTTTGAATGGGAGCAAATAGATGCTATTATTGATCAAGGAATGAATCGATCCGAGAGGTATAGAAAACTTAAAAAAGCGGGTAAATCTCAAAAAGAGATAAGGACTATTTTTAAGAAAAAAGTACCTATGACTTTGTTCTCTTGGGATGGAGAAATTGATACTATTCTTTCTCCTAGGGATTCTATAAAATACAATAAGTTTTTTATCCATAGTGGAATGATGAGTATGGATCCAAGGTCAGGACATGTAAAAGCTTATGTTGGAGGAATAAATTATAAGTATTTTAAGTACGATCATGTTAAAATAGGAAAGCGACAAGTAGGCTCTACATTCAAGCCTTTTTTATATTCTTTGGCAATGCAAGAAGGGTATACTCCTTGCTATGAAGTATCTAATGTGCCAGTTGTTTTTGATAAAAAAAGGTGGGGGTTAGAGAAAGATTGGGTGCCCAAAAATTCAGGGGATGATTTTGATGAAATGTCTTTAACCTTAAAGTTTGGTTTGGCAAATTCTATTAATACCGTTACTGCTTATATCATGAAACAATTTGGCCCTCATGCAGTGGTTGATTTGGCAAAAAAGATTGGTATACAATCTAAGATTTTAGCAGTTCCTTCTTTGTGTTTAGGAACATTTGATTTATCGGTTTATGAAATGGTTGGAGCATATTCAACCTTTGTAAATAAAGGAATGTGGACAGAGCCAATTTTTGTTACTCGAATTGAAGATAAAAATGGAGTAGTTTTAGAAGATTTTGTGCCAAAAACTCAAGAAGCCATGAGCAAAGAAACAGCTGATTTAATGGTGAGAATGTTACAAGGAGTAGTGGATGGAGTGCATAGTCCTGTAGCTGGTGTTAAAAAAGGAACTGGAGTACGATTGCGTTTCAGATATGGTTTTGAAAATGAAATGGGAGGTAAAACAGGAACTACTCAAAACCAATCAGATGGATATTTTATGGGAATTACCCCTAATTTAGTTACAGGAGTTTGGAGTGGTTGTGAGGATAGAGCAGCTCATTTTAGAAATATACACTATGGGCAAGGAGCTAATATGGCATTGCCTGTTTTTGCAGAATATATGCAAAGGGTTTATGCTGATACTTTGGAATCAGGAATTTACCCTATTGATTTTGATATTCCAAAGGCAATTGATTTAAAACTAGATTGTGGAGAAGCAATAAATAATACTGGGGCAGATGAATTTGATGAAGAATTTTAAATTATGATAAATAAAAAAGTAGAAAATATTGAACAAGCACTTGAGGGCGTAAAAAGCAATATGACCTTTATGGTTGGTGGTTTTGGTCTTTCAGGTATCCCTGAAAATGCAATTGCAGCACTTTCTAAAATGAATATTTTTGGATTGACCTGCATTTCTAATAATGCAGGGGTTGATGATTTTGGATTAGGACTTTTGCTTCAAAGAAAACAAATCAAAAAAATGATTTCCTCTTATGTTGGTGAAAATGCAGAGTTTGAAAGGCAAATGCTTTCAGGTGAATTGGAAGTTGATTTAATTCCTCAAGGTTCTTTGGCTGAAAGATGCAGAGCAGCAGGGGCAGGAATACCAGCATTCTTTACTCCAGCAGGATATGGAACTGAAGTTGCGGAAGGAAAAGAGGTAAGGAAATTTAATGGTAAGCCACATATTCTGGAAACAGCACTTACAGCTGATTATGCATTTGTAAAAGCATGGAAAGGTGATACGGCAGGAAACTTAATTTTTAAAGGAACAGCTAGAAATTTTAATCCTTTAATGGCTATGGCAGGAAAAATTACAGTTGCTGAGGTAGAGGAATTAGTGCCAGCAGGAGAACTAGATCCTAACCAAATTCATATGCCTGGAATTTTTGTACAAAGAATACTTCAAGGAGAAAGATACGAGAAGAGAATAGAACAAAGAACAGTTAGAATTAAAGAATAATGGCTTTAGATAAAAATCAAATCGCACAAAGAATTGCTCAAGAACTAGAGCATAATACCTATGTAAACTTAGGAATTGGAATCCCAACATTAGTAGCAAACTATATTCCTAAAGGAATTGATATTGAATTTCAATCAGAGAATGGAGTACTTGGAATGGGCCCATTTCCTTTTGAAGGAGAGGAAGATCCAGACTTGATAAATGCAGGAAAACAAACCATTACTACTATGCCGGGTGCAGTACTTTTTGATTCAGCTACTTCTTTTGCTATGATTAGAGGGCAGCATGTTCAGTTGACTGTTTTAGGCGCTATGGAAGTATCCGAGAATGGAGATATTGCCAATTGGAAGATACCAGGAAAAATGGTAAAAGGTATGGGGGGTGCTATGGATTTAGTAGCCTCTGCTGACAATATTATTGTAGCTATGATGCATACCAACCGTGCAGGAGAAAGTAAGATTCTGAAAAAATGCACTTTACCAATTACAGGAGTAAATTGCGTAAAAAAAGTGGTTACTAATTTAGCGGTTTTAGAAATAACAGACAAAGGGTTTCAACTCTTAGAAAGAGCTCCAGGTGTAAGTGTTGAAGAAATTAAAAATGCAACTGCTGCAGATTTAATTATTGAAGGTGAAGTTCCTGAAATGGTGCTCTAAGAGCACTTTAATAAAGGATGTTAAGAAACAGAAACCCCTTTACTTTCCAAATGCCTTTTTATATCTTCTAACTTTCCTTCAGGAATAGCATCAATTAACTTTTGGGTATAAGGTGTTCCGGGTTTATTGTAAATTTGGTCAGCATCTCCCATCTCTTCAATTTTCCCTGCTTGCATTACTACCATTCTGTCACTCATGTATTTTACAACTGATAAATCATGTGATATGAAGATATAGGTCAAACCAAACTCCTCTTTTAGTTCGTTCAATAAATTTAAAACTTGTGCTTGCACCGAAACATCTAATGCTGAAACCGACTCATCACAAATAATGAATTTAGGGTTTACGGCTAATGCTCTTGCAATACCAATTCTTTGTCTTTGTCCTCCAGAAAACTCATGAGGATAACGGTAAAAGTGAGCAGGATCTAAACTCACTCTTGTTAATAGTTCTTCAACTCTTTTCTTTCTTTGCTCATCATTTTCTAAAATTCCATGTACTTGCATAGGTTCCATAATTGCATTTCCAATGGTCATTCTTGGGTTAAGTGACGAGTAAGGGTCTTGGAAAATAATTTGCACATCTTTACGGAATACTCTTAGCTCATCTGCATTCATTTTAGCAATATCTTGCCCTTTGTAAATCATTTTCCCTTCAGTTGGCTCTTCAAGTCTGATAATTGTACGACCACAAGTTGTTTTTCCACAACCTGATTCTCCTACTAAACCTAAAGTTTCACCAGGATACACATCAAAACTAATATTATCTACTGCCTTCACATGGTCGCTAACTCCTCCAAAAAATCCATTTCTTATTGGAAAATAAGTTTTTAAATTTTTGATTTGCATGATAGGTTCTTTTGCATACAACTCTTTGTGCCTTGCAACTCTTTCACTTTCAGGAATTGCTAAATCTTTGGTAAATTCTGCTACTGAAATTCCATTGTCAATTATCTCTCCACTTTCATCAATTTTCATAAAATCAGAAACGGTTGGCAGGAAAGTATAACGCTTATCCAATGGTGGGCGACAAGCTAAAAGCCCTTTAGTGTAAGGGTGTTTTGGGTTAGTGAAGATGTCCCAAACATTCCCTTGCTCTACAATATTTCCTTTGTACATCACTACTACTTTATCAGCTAGTTCAGCAATTACTCCTAAATCATGAGTAATGAACATAATTCCCATATCATGCTCTTTTTGTAAGTTTTGCATCAACTGTAATATGGTTTTTTGTACCGTTACATCAAGAGCGGTTGTTGGTTCATCTGCAATTAAAACAGAAGGCTGGCAACTCATTGCCATAGCAATCATTACTCTTTGTTTTTGTCCTCCGGAAATCTGATGAGGGTAAGTACTAAAAATTCTTTCAGGAGTAGGTAATTGTACCTCTTCAAAAAGTTTTATTGTTAATGCTTTTGCAGCTTTTTTATCTAGTTTTTGGTGGAGCATAATTGCCTCCATTACTTGATCACCACAGGTAAATACAGGATTTAATGATGTCATTGGTTCTTGGAAAATCATAGCAATATCATTTCCTCTAAACTTACGCATTTCCTCTTCTGAAATCTTTAATAAGTCAGTAGCTGTTCCGTCATTTTTATGAAAAATAATTTCTCCTCCACTAATTTTACCTGGAGGACTTGGAATTAATCGCATTGCTGAAAGTGAAGTAACTGATTTTCCTGAGCCTGACTCACCAACAATACCGATTGTTTCTCCTTTATTAAGGGTAAAACTCACACCATTTACAGCTTTTACAGTTGTTCCTTCTGTGTGAAATTCGGTAACTAAATTTTTAAATTCCAATAATGTATTTTCCATCTTATGCTTTATTTTTTAGGTCGTTAAAAATAGAATTTAAATTCTACTTATACAAACTCAATATTTTTTTCTGTTATTAATTCTTCTCCTTTGTATTTTAATAGGATTTGAGCCACTGTCAAAGTATCTTTTTGGCAATATGTTTTGATGCGTTCTAAATCGTTTTCTTTCCAATATATTCCTGCTACTTGGCTGCCATCTATATTGTCTTTTGGTGTTGGAATATTAAAAAGTGCAGCCAATAATTTTATTGATGTATAGTTTTTATAATCTCCAAAACGCCAAAGCTCCATGGTGTCTAAATGATTTACTTCCCAAGGTTTTTTACCTGCAATGTCCAATAATTTTGGTAGTTGCAATCCATTGATAAGTGTTCGTCTTGCAATAAATGGGAAGTCAAATTCTTTTCCATTATGCGCACAGAGCTGATGATGCTTTTTGTTAAATTGTGTATTTAGTAGTTTATTAAAATCAGTTAAAATTTTCTTTTCATCATCTCCATAAAATGACTTTAATCTAAAATGATTTTCTCCTTTTTCTAAAAATAAATAGCCAACTGAAATGCAAACAATTTTAGCAAATTCAGCCATAACCCCTGCTTTAATTTTATAAAATTCGCTAGGTGAATACTCATCTTTTCTTTGCCAAGCAGTTTTTTCAGCCCATAGTGTTTGGAAAGTAGTGTCTAAATCTTCAAAATTTTCTTTTACAGGAACAGTTTCTATATCTAGAAAAAGGATATTTTTTATTTTGATGTCTATTAACATTTTAAGGATACATTTCTAATGCAGCATCAGTAAAATTATATAAATCTTCATGATGTCCATCTGCTAAATAATTTCCATATTTTCTTCCCAAACGCACAACAATCATATTTTTTTCAGGAATACATATTACATATTGCCCCCAAAGACCTCTTGCATAATAGATGTGCATGTTTTTATAGTTTGTCATCCAAAACTGATAACCATAGTTCATATTCTTATTTCCTTTTTCATCTAGTAAGTTTGCAGTTGTTGTTGCATCTTTTATATAATTACTATCCAAAAGCTGTGTGCCATTCCAATTTCCAAAGTTCATATAAAGTTTGCCTAAACGAGCAAAGTCTCTAGCGTTTGAATTGATACAGCAAAAGCCTTTTTCATCACCACCCTCAATATCAGTATTCCAAAGTGCAGGATGCTTAGCGCCCATAGGTTTCCAAAGTTTTTTTGATGCATATTCGCTTATTGTTTCTCCTGTTGCGGCCTCAACAATAAAGGTTAATAACTGGGTGCAAGAACTATGGTATTTAAATACTTTTCCTGGAATTTCAATCACTTTTAAGTTGTTTACCAAATCTCTTAAATGATTTCCGTAATACGATTCTGCTGTCTGCCCAATAGGATTGTAATAATCTTCAGTCCAGTTTAGCCCAGAACTCATGGTGAGTAAATCTTTTATCGTTAATTCTGTATTTCTTCCTTTACAAAAATTTGGTAAAAAATCACATACTTGCTGGTCAACACTTTTAATTTTTCCTTCATCTATTGCAATTCCAATCAAGGTAGATACCCAGCTTTTGCTCATTGAAAAAGAGTTGGACATAGTATCGGAAGAATAGCCGTGCCAATACTCTTCATGATGGATGCTATCATTTATGATAATTATAAAAGCAACAGTTTCTAGGCTTTCATTTACAGGCTTGATAAACTCAGGTAATTGGACTTTGTTATAATGCTTTGCAGTTGCCCACTCTTGATGTTCACCTACCTGAATTGTATTTGCAGGAAAATGAATATAATCATCAATATATGATGAGGTGTACCCTTTTAAATAAGTGATAGATATTGCCTTGTACATCCAGCTTTTCCCACTTACAAGAATGAGTAAGTTGAGTGCAATAAAAATTATAAGTAAGTATTTTAATGCTTTTTTCATGTTAAATAATCTCCATTTCAAATAGCTCAATTAAATGAGATTTAACTTTATTTTTTACTTCTTCAAAATCTAATTCCCTGCCTAGCTCTTGTTGTAAAGAAGTTACTTTTTTGTCAATTATTCCGCAAGGGATAATATTTCCAAAATAGGATAGGTCAGCATTTACATTAAATGCAAAACCATGCATAGTAACCCATCTACTACTTTTAACACCTAATGCACAGATTTTTCTTGCTTTTGGTGTTCCTACATCAAACCAAACTCCAGTTTCTCCTGATGATCGTTCAGCTTCTAAACCATATTCTTTTAAAGTAAGTATTACAGCCTCTTCCAAAAAGCGTAAGTATTTATGAATGTCCGTAAAAAAATTATCTAAATCTAAAATTGGATAGCCAACAATTTGTCCGGGACCATGATAGGTAATATCACCTCCTCTGTTTATTTTATGAAAAGTTGCCCCCCTGCTTTTTAGATAATCTTCATTTACCAAAAGGTTTTTTTCATCACCACTTTTCCCTAAAGTATAGACATGAGGATGTTCACAAAAAATTAAATGATTTTTGGTAGCAACTGTTTTGTTTTCCTTTCGGTTGCTTGATTTTACGGCAAGTATTTCTGCAAAAAGTTCTTCCTGAAAATCCCAACACTCTTTGTAATCAATCAGTTCTAAATCCTTAAATGATACTTTTTTGTTCATTATATCTTCCCTAGTTCTCCTTTCAAAAAGTTAATTATATCAATTTCAATTGCATCAACATTATTCATTTCAGACAAGTACCAGCTTACCCAATCTCCAAGGTTTATATGATAAAGAGAATTTTCAATTAAAGAATCCCCCTTACTCCATATTTCAGTTATGTTTGAAGTAAATTTAGCAATTACCTTTTTGTTAATATCCATTCTTATTTGATTTCTTTCATAGTCAGATTTATTACGGAAATAAACAACAGCCAAATCTTCAACATTTGTACGCCAACCCAATAATTCATTGTGATTCATTTCAGGAATAACATGGTGCCAACATAACATCTTAGAATTTTCATTTATCTGCTGACGGAAACGAATAGCAACACCTTCAAATCCATTTGCAACATAAATTACAGGCGTTTGCTTGTACATTTTTTTTGCTAAATCCATTGCTTGTTTTTGGATATTAGCTTTTTCTGTATTTAGTAATGTAATTGCGTTATCAAAATCTGATTTAAATGAAGCATCAATAATTCCGTAATGGTTCAACATAAAAAATAGTTCAGTAAACGCATAGCCAAACATAGCTCTTGGTGGTTGATTTCCTGGAATAATTATTTTGTTATATTTATTTTCTTCAGCAATAGTTTTTAGTTTTCCACCTGAAGTAATCACTGCAATTTCAGCTCCTCTTGCCTGGCATTTCTCCAAAGCATAAAGCGTTTCTTCTGTATTTCCAGAATAGGAATTTGCAATAACAAGCGTGTGCTCATTTACAAAATTAGGAATGCTGTAATCTTTTGTTGCAGCAATAGGAATACTCACTTTTGGTGAAATAATATCACTTACAATTGTTCCGCCAATACCAGAGCCACCTAAACCACAAATCAAAACATTTCGGATTTCTTTGGTATAAGGAGTTAAGTTCGTATTGTTTGCAATCTCAATTGCTTCTGATAAATGATTGGTAAAATCATTGATATAGTCGTTCATTTTCATCCTAAATAGCTTTTGTTAAAAGAAGCCGAAATTACGAAATAATAGGATAAAAGAATTCCTATCTTTGCAAAAAATTTAACAGATGACCAGAGTACTTTCCGAGCAAGAATTAGTGAGAAGAGAATCCTTACAAAAATTAAGAGATTTAGGAGTTGATCCTTATCCAGCTGACCTATTTGATGTAAATACAACTTCAAAACAGATTAAGGAAAAGTACAAGGAGGGAGAGGAGTTAAATGTAGTGCTTGCAGGAAGATTGATGAGCAGAAGAATTATGGGTAAAGCTTCTTTTGCAGAGTTGCAAGATGCAGATGGAAAAATTCAGATTTATGTAAATAGAGACGAGGTTTGTGAAGGGGAAGATAAAACTATGTACAATACAGTTTTTAAAAAACTATTGGATATTGGTGATATTATTGGTGTTACAGGAACTGTTTTTATCACTAAAGTTGGTGAGGTATCAGTAAAAGTAAAAGAATTAAAAGTGCTTACAAAATCCTTACGCACATTGCCTTTACCAAAGGTAGATGCTGATGGAACAGTACATGACGCCTTTACTGATCCTGAAAAAAGATACAGACAGAGATATGTAGATTTAGTTGTTAATCCTGAAGTAAAGGATGCTTTTATTAAGCGTACAAAACTTACTAATTCCATGCGTGAATTTTTGAATAAGAAAGAATATTTGGAGGTAGAAACGCCAATTTTACAACCGCTTTATGGTGGGGCTGCTGCTCGTCCTTTCAAAACTCACCACAATACTTTGGACATGGAATTGTACCTTAGGATTGCAAACGAATTGTATTTGAAAAGATTGGTTGTAGGCGGTTTTGATGGAGTGTATGAATTTTCAAAAGATTTCAGAAATGAGGGGATGAGTCGTTTTCATAATCCTGAATTTACACAAATGGAATTGTATGTTGCCTACAAGGATTATGCTTGGATGATGGATTTGGTGGAAGAAATGGTAGAAAAAATTGCCATGGATTTACATGGAAAAACTGAGGTACAGGTGGGAGATAATTTAATCAATTTCCAAAGACCTTGGAAGCGTTATACTATGTATGAAGCAATTGAACATTTTACAGGAATTGACATTTCAAAAATGGATGAGGCTACTATGGCTGAAACCGCTAAAAAATTAGGAGTTGAGGTGGATAAAAGTATGGGTAGAGGAAAATTAATTGATGAGATTTTTGGAGAAAAATGTGAAGGGCAATTAATACAACCTACTTTTATTACGGACTATCCTGTTGAGATGTCGCCATTGGCTAAAAAACACAGAGAGCATGAAGGTTTAGTAGAGCGTTTTGAGGCAATATGTAATGGAAAAGAAATCTGTAATGCCTTTTCGGAATTGAATGATCCTATTGACCAAAGAGCACGATTTGAGGAGCAATTGGAACTTGGAAAAAGAGGAGATGATGAGGCAATGTTAATAGATGAAGATTTCCTAAGAGCGATTGAATACGGTATGCCACCAACTGCAGGTTTAGGAATAGGAATTGATAGGTTGAGCATGATTATGACCAATAGCAATTCTATACAAGATGTATTGTTTTTTCCACAAATGAAAGCTGAGAAAGGAGGGACTGAGGAATAGACTACCTTGCTAAAAGTTTTTTGGAAACTTTATATGTTGCAGAATACAAAAGACCTTCTTTTCGAGTTTTAAGTGTCTTAAACTCTTTTTTATACCAATCAGGATTAGTTGCTTTCTTTTTATGATTTTCATGTGTTGAAGCCTCATGAGATTCATCTTTAGACCATGGTTTAATAGTATAAACACTCAATCCAAAATGTTCTGCTCTATCTAAAACAATCCCAAAATCGGATTCAGAAAAATATTGAACTCCTTCAGCTCCAAAGCCATCATTTAGGTTATTTAAATCCGTAAATATATTTTTTTCTAAAAATTGTGATTGCTCCATTGCGTTTTTGATGAGGGTTTTTGTATAAATTATAGATTGCAAAAGTAGGCTAAATTTCTCACATCTGACAGCTGAAAAGGTAGGGGGTGGCAAACAAGTTTATTTTTCATAAATCTTTTTGGATTTTACCTTCCCAATCAATTTTTCTAATTCTTCCTTTTTAGCTTCCATTACTTTTTTGACTGAACCAAAATGAGAGATTAGTAGCTCCACAGTTTTTGGGCCTATTCCATCAATTTTATCCAATGAAGTACCAAGGATCTCTTTTCCTCTTTGCTTGCGGTGGTGTGTAATGCCAAAGCGGTGGGCTTCATCTCGTAATTGCTGTATCAACTTCAAACTTTCTGATCGTTTGTCCAAATATAACGGCACACTATCTCCAGGAAAATAGATTTCCTCCAAGCGTTTGGCAATACCAATAATGGCTATTTTTCCTCTTAGTTTGAGCTTGTCTAAACTCTTTACTGCTGAGCTTAATTGTCCTTTGCCCCCATCAACAACAATCAATTCTGGCAAAGGCTGCTCCTCTTCCAAAAGGCGTTTGTATCTTCTATACACCACCTCTTCCATACTTGCAAAATCATCAGGACCAACTACCGTTTTAATATTAAAATGGCGATAATCTTTTTTACTTGGTCGTGCATTTTTAAACACTACACAAGCTGCCACAGGATTTGTTCCTTGTGTATTGGAATTATCAAAACACTCAATGTGCCTTGGGCGGTATTTTAAGTGTAAATCCTTTTGCATTTGTTCCAAAATACGCTTATTGTCTTGCTTTTCAATGTTATTGATTTTGCGTTTTTGCTTGTCTAACTGCATGTATTTTGCATTCCTCAAACTCAGGTCAATTAATTTTTTTTTGTCTCCAATTTTAGGGATAGTAATACTTAAGTCCTCCCAAACATTTTCTAAGGAATGGGAACAATAGATAGTTTTTGACGTACTCTCAAATCTTTGTCTAAGCTCAATAATTGCTAATTGCAATAACTCTTCTTCTGTTTCATTTAGTTTTTTATTCAGCTCCAAAGTATGTGCCTGAATAATTGCACCAGAATTTATTTTAAGGTAATTCACAAAAGCAGTGTCTTCATCCGAAAGAATAGTAAACACATCCACATCATTAATCTTAGGATTTACAATGGTTGATTTTGCCTGATAGTTATTGAGTAAATCAATTTTATCTTTTACTGATTGAGCTTTCTCAAACTCCATTTTTTCAGAAAAATGAAGCATAGCTGTTTTTAAATGTTGTGTTACCGATTTGATATCTCCCTTGATAATTTGTTCGATATGTTTAATTCCCAATTGATATTCTTCAGCAGTTTGTTTGTCCTCACAAGGACCTAAACAGTTTCCTATATGGTACTCTAAGCATACTTTGAATTTCTTTGTGTTGATGTTTTTATCCGTTAAACTTAGGCTGCAATTTCTTAAAGGGTATAGTTGATGAAAGAAATCTAAAAGTGTTTTTACCAAACGAACAGAAGTGTATGGTCCAAAATATGCTGAGCCATCTTTAATTACATTTCTTGTTTGGAAAATTCTTGGGAAGGGTTCATTTTTTATGCAAATCCAAGGGTAAGTTTTCCCATCTTTTAAGGCAACATTGTATTTGGGTTGATGTTTTTTTATCAGATTATTTTCTAATAAAAGGGCATCAATTTCAGTAGGAACAACTACATATTGTATGTCCTGAATCTTACTGATAAGTACTTTTGTTTTTCCGTGTTCTTGCTTTTTGTTAAAATAGGAACTTACTCTTTTTTTTAGGTTTTTTGCTTTTCCAACATATAATAAAGCTTCATTTTTATCATAGTAACGATAGACCCCTGATTTTTCAGGGATAAGTTTTAATAAGCCTTTTATGTGTTCGGTTGCAGGCATTATCTACTTAGAACTACCGAGAAACTGTCAAGAAATTGTGCGAATACTATTTGAGTAAAGGTGGTTAAGATAAAAAGTAGTAAGCATTTTCTCATAGTCCGTAAATATAGTATTTTTGGGGAGTAAAATAAACAAAATGAGATTAGCAATAGTTGGAGCAACAGGAATGGTTGGAAAGGAAATGTTAGAGGTTCTTTCTGAAAGGAACTTTCCATTAAAAGAGTTGATTCCTGTAGCTTCCGCAAATTCATGCGGAAAGACTATAAATTATCTTGGGAAAGAGCATGAAATTATTTCATTAAATGACTTACTTGCTAGAAAAGTTGATTTAGCATTATTTTCTGCTGGGGGTAAAATTTCAAAAGAATGGGCCCAAAAATTAGCTGAAAGAGGAGTTAAAGTTATCGACAACTCTTCATTTTGGAGAATGTCAGAAAATCATAAATTGATAGTTCCAGAAATTAACGGGAAAGAACTAACCAATGAGGATATGATTATAGCTAATCCGAATTGCTCAACCATACAGTTGGTAATGGCTTTAGCTCCTTTACACAAAAAATATAGCGTAAAGCGAGTTGTTGTTTCTACTTATCAATCAATAAGTGGTACAGGAAAAAAGGCGGTTGAACAACTGGAAAATGAAGAATTATCCATAGATGGAGATATGGTTTATCCTCATCCTATTTATAAAAATGTATTGCCTCATTGTGATGTGTTTCAGGAAAATGGATACACCAAAGAAGAGATGAAATTGACTAATGAAACTAAGAAAATTCTTGATTCTAAAATTAATGTTTCTGCAACTGCAGTTCGTGTTCCTGTAGACGGTGGGCATTCTGAAAGTGTAAATATTACTTTTGAGAATGATTTTGAAATTGAAGAATTAAAGGATGTTTTATCAAGTATGGAAGGTGTTGTCGTACTGGATAACCCTGAAAATAATGAATATCCTATGCCGATAAATGCAAAAGGGAAGGATGATGTTTTTGTAGGTAGGATAAGAAGAGACTTTACTCAAAAAAATACATTAAATATGTGGGTAGTAGCCGATAATTTAAGAAAAGGAGCTGCTACTAATACTGTGCAAATTGCAGAATATTTGTTAAAGAATAATTTACTTTAATTAAACTCTTTTCGGTAAAAAAGCAAAATCGTAAATATACCCACTGATATACCTGCATCAGCAATATTGAAAACAGGGCGGAAAAAGATAAAATGATCACCACCAATCATTGGCAGCCATTCAGGATAATGACTGTTTATTAACGGGAAGTAAAACATGTCAACTACTTTACCATGCAGCAAGGAGGAATAACCTCCAAATTCAGGCATAAAGCTTGCGATATTATGGTAACTTTCATTAAAAAAAACTCCATATAATGTACTATCAATAATATTACCGATTGCCCCCCCAATAATTAGTCCTATTGCAATTAGAGCTCCATTTGGCATTTTGTTTTTTACAATATCAAATACATATTTTATTCCTAAACTAACTACTATTATTCTGAATAAGGTGAGCAGAGTTTTCCCTGTATGCCCACCAAATTCCATGCCAAAAGCCATACCATTATTTTCAGTAAAGTGAATAATGAACCAATCAAAAATTTGAAATTCTTGTCCTAAAACAAAATGTGTTTTGATCCAAACTTTAAGAATTTGGTCAAGTAAAATAAGAATAAAAGCGGTAAGAAATATTTTTTTCAAAGTAGCTTATTGAGCGTTTTTAGCTTCAATACTTAGTGTAGCGTGAGGAACAAGTTTTAATCTTTCTTTCGCAATTAATTTACCTGTACTTCTACATATTCCATATGTTTTATTTTCAATACGGATTAAAGCATTATTAAGACTTCTAATAAATTTTGCTTGCCTTTCAGCTAACTTAATATTTTCTTCCTTTGAAAGTGTTGATGACCCTTCTTCAAATTGCTTAAAAGTAGGAGAAGTGTCTTCTGTTCCATTGTCAGAATCATTAGCTGTAGCAGCTCTAAGAATATCTAAATCGTCTTGAGCACTTTCAATTTTATCAAGAATGATTTGTTTAAATTCTTGAAGTTCATCTTTTGTATATGTAGTTTTTTCAGCCATTGTAATTATTGTTTTTTAATACTAACTTTTGCAGTTATTTTATCCACTAACTCAATCTCATCAGCTTCATTATCAGCAATCTCTATAAATTCTAATTTGTCTGATAAAGTTTCATCACAAATATAAGCGAAATTATTTTGAATGGCCGAGCTTAATTGAGCATTATTTTCAACTAAGATATTAACCTTATCAGTTACTTCAAAAGCCTTGTCTTTTCTTAGGTTTTGTATTCTATTAATAAATTCACGTGCTAAACCTTCTTCTTTTAACTTATCAGAAAGAGTAATGTCTAAAGCAACCGTTACTCCATCATTATTAGCAACAATACAGCCAGGAATATCAGCCGAACTAATTTCAACATCTATTAAATCAATTGTGATTTCATCATTAATTTGATAAATTTCATTCTTTTCTATTTGCTTAATATCATCAGCTGTAAACTTGGCAATAACTCCTGAAATTAATTTCATATGCCTACCAAACTTTGGGCCAAGTGTTTTAAAGTTTGGTTTTATTTGTTTGGTTAATACATCAGAATCCTCAGTTAAATAAGCTATTTCCTTAACATTAATTTCACTTAATATAATTGAAGAAATTGCTTCAATATCCTCTTGCATTTTTGAGTTTAAAACAGGAATCATTATTTTTTGTAATGGCTGCCTTACTCTAATCATTTCCTTTTTCCTTAACGATAAAGCAAGAGAGGTAATATTTTGTGCTAATTGCATTTTTCGTTCCAAATCAGTATCTATTTTAGTGCTGTCAGACTTTGGGAAATCAGCTAAATGTACAGATGTTGCAGATTGCAAATTGCTTATGGAATTTAAATCCTGAAACAACCTATCCATAAAGAATGGAGCTATAGGTGCAGACAAAAGTGTAATCTTTTCTAAACACTCATAAAGTGTTTGGTAAGCAGAAACTTTATCAGAATTATATTCACCTTTCCAGAAACGCCTTCTGCTTAAACGAACATGCCAGTTACTTAATTTATCCATAACAAAATCTTGAACCAAACGAGCAACACGAGTTGGCTCATATTCTTCATAAGCGTCTTCAACTTGCTGTATAAGTGTATTCAATTCTGAAAGAATCCATCTATCAATTTCAGCTCTATTCTTAACAGAAACATCCTCTTCAGAGTAATTAAAGCCATCAATATTTGCATATAATGCAAAGAAGGAATAAGTGTTGTAAAGTGTTCCAAAGAATTTTCTTTGTACTTCTTGTATTCCGTTTTCGTCAAACTTTAAATTATCCCAAGGTTGTGCATTGGAAATCATATACCACCTTGTTGCATCTGCACCATATTTATCAATAGTTTTAAAAGGGTCAGTTGCATTCCCTAGTCGCTTGGACATTTTATTTCCATTCTTATCCAAAACTAAACCATTGGAAATAACATTTTTATACGCAACAGAATCAAAAAGCATTGTTGAAATAGCGTGCAAAGTAAAGAACCAACCTCTTGTTTGATCTACTCCCTCAGCAATAAAATCTGCTGGATAATTTTGTTCAAATATTTCTTTATTTTCAAAAGGATAATGCAATTGAGCATATGGCATTGAGCCAGAATCAAACCAAACATCAATTAGATCTAATTCTCTTTTCATTGGTTTTCCATCTGCTGAAACTAAGATAATGTCATCAACATAAGGCCTATGTAGATCAAAAGAATTATAGTTTTCTTCTGAAAAATCCCCAGCAATAAAATCAGATAAAGGATTAGTTGTCATAATTCCTGCAGCAATTGATTTTTCAATTTCTGATTTTAGCTCTTCTACCGAATTAATACAAATTTCTGAATCACCTTCTTCTGTTCTCCAAATAGGAATAGGAATTCCCCAAAATCTTGAGCGGGATAAATTCCAGTCTACTAAATTTTCTAACCATTTTCCAAAACGACCCTCTCCTGTTGATTTTGGTTTCCAATTTATGGTTTTGTTAAGCTCCAACATCCTGTCTTTATAATCAGTTGTTTTTACAAACCAACTGTCCATTGGGTAATATAGAATAGGCTTGTCCGTACGCCAACAATGTGGATAGGAATGTTCGTATTTTTCAGCCTTAAAACAAAGATTTTCTTCTTTTAGTTTGATAACTATCTGAACATCAGCAGGAAGTTTTGGTTTCTCATCCTCAGCAGTATAAAATTCATCTTTTACATACATTCCCGCAAAGTCAGTAACTTCATCAACAAATTTTCCTTGCTTGTTTACGAGTGTTAAGCTACCAATTCCATTTTGTTTACATACCCTATTGTCATCAGCACCAAAACTAGGAGCTAAATGAACTATTCCTGTTCCATCTTCAGTAGTTACAAAATCTCCAAGAATAATTTTAAATGCATCTCCATCTTCTGGTTGAGCATAAGGTAAAAGTTGCTCGTATCTTAAGCCTTCTAGCTCCTCTCCTTTTAATTCTGAAATAATATTAAAGGGTAAGTTTTTATTCCCAATCACATAATCCCCAAACTTTAAATCAGAATTATCGTCATTAAAATATTTGTTTGACAGGTCTTTAGCAACAATAACAGTTATTGGATTTCCTGTATATTGATTTAATGTTTCAATTAAAAGATAGTCAATCTTTTTTCCAACAGCAAGAGCAGTATTAGAAGGTAAGGTCCATGGTGTAGTTGTCCATGCTAAACAATAAACATCATTTTTAGTTTTGTTAAAGATAGACTCTGAATCAGCATTTGAAATTAGCTTAAACTGAGCAACTGCAGAAGTATCTTTTACATCACGATAACATCCTGGCTGGTTTAACTCATGTGTGCTAAGTCCGGTACCTGCTTTAGGAGAGAATGGTTGAATAGTATGTCCTTTATAAAGTAACCCTTTTTTGTGCATCTGTCCTAATAACCACCATACACTCTCTATATATTTATTGTCATATGTTACGTATGGGTTATTCATATCTACCCAATAACCCATCTCTTCAGTAATGTTTTCCCAGCTTCCTTTGTATTTCATTACATTTGTTCGGCAAGCTTTGTTGTAATCTTCAATTGAGATTGTAGAGCCAATATCTTCTTTAGTAATTCCTAATTCTTTTTCAACACCAAGCTCAACAGGAAGTCCATGTGTGTCCCATCCAGCTTTTCTGTTTACCTGAAACCCTTGTAATGTTTTATAGCGACAAAATAAATCTTTAATTGTACGGGCAATTACATGGTGAATACCAGGCATCCCATTAGCTGAAGGAGGTCCTTCATAAAAAGTAAAAGTAGGGTTTCCTTTTCTGCTTTCAATACTTTGATTGAAAACATCAGATTTTCTCCAGTTTTCTAAAACTTCTTTATGGGTTTTAGATAAACTTAAATGTTTGTATTCCTTGAACTTGCTCATGTTTTATGCTAAATATAATGCGTGCAAATATAGTTTTTGCATTTTAGATAAGCAATGCTAATTTGGCTTAAAAAAATAGCAAAAGAAACAGAAAAATTTGTTTATCTAATTAGAATAATTTCAGAGGATTCTTGGTGCTTCCAACCTTCAAAATCTTGATAATATATTTCATAAATATAAACCCCTAAAGGTAGCTCTTCTCCTGATGATTGGTGTTTTCCATCCCAACCATTATTGCAATCTAAATCATGAATATTATCAGTTGAATATACCAATTCACTAAAGCGACTGTAAACATTAAACACAAAAGTTTCTTCTCTTATTCCATGATGAGAAATGCAGAATTTATCATTTATCCCATCTAAATCAGGAGTAAATGAGTTTGGAATATAAATCCAATAATCATCAGTAATTTGAATATGCTTAAAGGTGGTATCTATACAACCGTTACCATCTTGAATAATTAAACTTACTTGATACATAGCTAATGAATCACTATAGGTATGATAAGGGTTTTCTGAAAAATCAGGAGGAGTGTTGTCTCCAAAATCCCATTGCCAACTAACAATATTTCCTTCTGATTTATCTATTAACTGAGAAGTAGTAAATAAGATGGTCATGCTGTCAGGTTGTGCTTCAAAATTAGCTATAGGAGAGGTTAAGACTGTTACCATAGCCGAACCGTTAATTGTCCCTGTAGAATTAGCATCAGTGAAGCTAGTTAGTGTATAATTTCCCTCTTGTTTAGTGTTAATAATGTATGGGTTAATTGAAGTAGTAATTGAGGGTTGAACAATTCCATTTATTGCATAAGAAAATGTATATGGAGCTACAGCATTATTAAAATAAACTTTTACTTGAGCACTTATTTTAGCATTATTACATATTGTATCATTTCCATCAATAAATGCACTCATTTTATAAATATGTAATGTTATAAGATCATTGTATGTGCCATAAAAAGAATTATTTGCAACTGATCCATTTAAGAGAGTGTTACTGTCGGTTTCCCAAGAATTAAATACATATTGAGGGTCTATGTTGGGGTTAATTGTATTTAGATCATCAACAAATACAGTTTCAGAATATGGGAAAATTGAAACAATATTTCCATTAATATTAATTGAAGTTGTAGTTCCAGCAGGATTGACATCATATGTAATAGTTGGCTTCTTATAAATATATAAAGTTACAGTATCATTGTAATAAGCGTAAAATGAATCTGTCATATTAGTGGCTATTGGCATTAGTGTAACACTATCTGAACTCCAGGTGTTAAATCCATATAAAGGGTCAATATTTGGCGATATATATGCAGTATCTCCTATTATATAATTTTTTGAAGAAGGAAAAGTATTTATTATAGTACCGTCAACAGTAATTGTTGTAGCAGTTCCTGCAGGGATAACATTATATACTATACTTTTTGTTGGAATAAAATAGGCGCGAACTATTACATCACCTTGTAAGTCTAGTACTAAAGTATCAACATTTGGGTCATATATATATGTATTTGTTGAAATAACTTCCCAGTGATCAAAAGACCCACTTTTCACCTCAAAAGGAAGGGATATTCCACCAAACCTTTGGTCAGTCCAAGGGGTATTTAAATTATTAATAATATTTCCATTACTCATTTCTACCTCACCTATCCCTATAATTTCTACTGTAACATCATAAGGACCTGTAATTGCAGTGTCACAATCTACAAATCCAGAATTCATGCTATCACATCTTGCTAGAATAAAATTTCTTAAATCTTGAACATTTCCCTGCCATGCTGCATATGTACCACCCCATGTTGTTATTTGTCTTGGCATTTCGGGGTCGATTACCGCTATCATACTATCTAAGATATGTATCATAAAAGTGCATGAGAATGAACTATTTGCTAAATCTTGCCATCTATTGACATAATCATCATGAAATTCTTGATTAGTAAGCATTTCATTCCAAATTGGAACATGTCCTTGTCCACCAGTATTACCAAGAGAACTTGGATCACAAGGGTCTGCACCTACACCAGTGTTAGGGACTCCCGTATAATTTGTTCCGTGTCCAAATGTATTATCCATATCCCATAGAGTGTACCGCCATTTCTTTTTATCTCCATTGGGGTCCATTCCTCTCCACCATGCAGTATTCCAATTTAACCAATCAGCACACACAACATAGGAGTTCAATAAAAAATAATCAATTAAACTTCCAGTATTAAACTGACTCTTTGCAGTATTGTAATTTGCTTGATTAACCATTGGATTAGTAGCTACATAATTTACAAAGGTATTCCAATCTGGTTGTGCGTTTGGAGCTCCAAATTCAGTCCAAGTCCCCCCCCAAGTTTTAAGATATTGTAAATTATTTTTATCTTGATCATAATAATAGCTTGTGAAATCCTGATCATCTACCTTTTCTCTCATTTCATAAACCCCCCAATAAACCCCATTCAGATATAGAATACAAGAAGATGTAGACCTTTCGTCTAATCTTAAATCAGCAATTTGTGAAAGGTGATTGACATATGCATCTCTAATATGAGCTCCTGAACCTCCATAAGAAAATGGATAATTGTCATTTGCAGCAGCCTTTACAATAACTCTTTGAAATTTATCTCTGCTTTTAGTGTTAAAGATCTTATCTTGTAAAGCGTAGTTATAACCAAACTGATCTCTCATGACGTAGTCAAATCCTCTTTGATCATATGCCCAAGAATCATTACCATGTTTATTGTATTCTCCAGTTCCTTTATCTAGTAAAACACCATTTTCATCAAACCATTCAATTGTGCCAGTTGGCTCAAGTCCACTTACAGACCAAGAAGGAGTTCCAGTTAATAAATCAGCTGTTCCATTTCCTAACTCATTTCCAGAAACAGACAATATAGGAATTGTATGGGTATCATTAATAAAGAAGGTATGGTAGTCAATAAAACTTGGTGGAATGTTAACTGTTGAACTATAACAAACTGCCTTGATTACTGTTGTTGCTGAAATAGTTATTGCTCCAATATATAGGGTTGAGGTGTTGTCAGGTTCATCACCATTTGTTGTATAGTAAATGGTTATATTAGGGTCAGGAGTAGTTAATGTTAAATTTACTGTAACAGAATTATAGCCTCCAAACTGAGAAAATACAGGGGTTGTGGCATATTCTTGCATTGCACCAACATTACTTGCATTTGGTGTTCCTGCAGTGAAAACACTCCATAATGCTGATCCATCAGTTTCTCTTCCCCTAGAATGAGAGTTCTGATTAGGTAAAACACGTATGGAATCTTGGAAAACACCTCCAGCATCAGAAAGCATAAAAACTTCATTCCCTTTTGTTTGTGTTATTTTAAAGTTGGAATGAGCATTTCCACCAATTAATACATCTCTACCAGAACAATAAATAAGAGCAACACTGTTTGCGGGAATAATAAAAGAAGATGGAAAAATCCATTTTGTGGGATTATTAGGTTTATCAGTTAGTGCCCATCCATTTATGTCAATAGGGGCGGCAGTAGGATTATAAAGCTCTACCCAATCCTCAAATTCACCATAATTATCAGCAAAAGTATTATAATTAGCTGCAGAATATTCGTTTATAAGAATTTGCCCATTTGCTGAAAACAATGCAAAACAGACAACTAAAAGTGTATATATTAGTTTGTTCATGCTACAAAAATACGGAAAATTTACGATTTACTAGGAAACCTGGATTCTAAAATCTTATGTGTTCAAACTTATAGTCTGTCTAAAAGCCCTTGCAGCACATTTTTTCTACTTTTGCTGACTATTTTAATACAATTTGATGCAAAATAATATAAAGGAAGATTTACATTTTTTTAATGAATTGATTAATGAGTTAATTAATGATGAATTAAAGAACCCAGTAGCAGGAGCTATACCTGCTACTGAATTAAATTCAAAGTTTGATTTAGCACTAAAGTCAAGCCCGGCTATTGCTGCCGATTTTAAAAAAGAATTAAAAAACCTAGTATTAAATACACCTAAATCTTCTTCAAAATTATTTTTTAATCAGCTATTTGGGGGTAGGCATAGTAAGGCAATTTTAGGTGATTTATTAGCAGTAATGCTAAATAATAGTATGGCAACTTATAAAATTGCAGGTCCTCAAGTTGCAGTTGAAAAGGAAATAATTAAACAAGTAAATCATCTTATTGGATATCCTCAGGGGTGTGGAGGAACTTTTCCAACAGGAGGCTCAATGAGTAATTTTATGTCCATGGTGATGGCAAGAGATAAGAAGAATAGTGAGATTAGAAATAAGGGAATGCAAGGAAAATTAGTTGCTTACACTTCAGAGAATTCACATTATTCTATTGCTAAAAATGCAGCATTTACAGGAATAGGAAGAGACAATATTAGGTATATAAAGTCTGACAATAAAGGAAGGATTAATTCTGTAGCATTTAAGAATCAAGTAGAGTTAGATATAGAAAATGGCTTTACTCCATTTTATATTAATGCTACTGCAGGAACTACTGTTTTATGTGCTTTTGATTCAGTAGATGAGTTGGCATTAACTTGTAAAAAACACAATATTTGGCTTCATCTGGATGGTGCATTTGGTGGGTCAGTTATTTTTAGTGAAAAATATAATCATCTTGTAAATGGGATTGAAAATACTGATTCCTTTTGCTTCAATGCGCATAAAACTTTAGGCGCTCCTTTGAGTACTTCAGTTTTAGTAGTAAAAGATAATAGAGATTTATATAACTCATTTAATAATGATGCTACTTATTTGTATCAAACAGATGATGAAAATTATAATTTAGGGCAAACTTCATTTGAGTGTGGAAGAAGAAATAATGCACTAAAACTATGGACGCTTTGGAAAGCAATAGGAACAACTGGGATTTCTCAGATTGTTGAACATGAATTTCATTTAGCTGATACTGCAAGAAATTATGTAAAAGAAAATTCAGATTATACACTGTATAGTTTTGATAATTCCCTTTCTATTTGCTTTAATTATAAAGATTATGATCCAGAGGATTTATGTACTAAGCTATATCAACATAATAAGTTAATGGTTGGTTTTGGTCATTTTAAAAATAATGCTTTTGTAAGACTGGTGACTATTAATGGAGAAAACTCAACTGAAGAGATCCTAAATTTCTTTAAAATATTGGAAGAGTTTGTTCAAGAAAATTCTGATTTGATAAAGAGGATATAATTTATATCTTTACATCATGCAAAATGACTTTATAATTGTATTGGCTTGGCCAGAAGGAATGGTAGCTGCAGCTGGGTCTTGGTACGATAAGGTGTTAGCTAAAGATGGAAAGTATAGAGTAGGACATTCAGCAATGGTTTTAGTAGATTCAAATACAAAGCAAATGAATTATATGGATTTTGGTAGGTATCATACTCCTCTTGGTTTTGGTAGAGTTAGAGATTTAGAGACTGATCCAGAGTTGAAGTTAAAAACTACTGCTAGTATTGAAAAGGGAAGGATTACTAATATTGAAGAAATTTTATTAGAGATAGATAGTTTGCAATCAACACATGGAGATGGAAAGTTATTTGCCTCTGTGCTTGATAATATTTGTTTTAAAAAAGGATATAAATATGCTAAATCAATTCAAGATAAAGGAATAGTTGAGTATGGCCCTTTAGTTAAAGGAGGTACAAATTGTTCTCGATTTGTAGCAAGCACTATGTGTGCGTCTAATCCAGATTTACATACCAATCTAAGATTAAAATTTCCATTTTGTTTGTCGCCATCACCTAAGCGAAATGTAAGTATTGCAAATCATAACTATTATATATTAGATAATAGTGATTGTAAACAAATACATAAAAGTTTTTTAAAATCATATTTTACAAGTATTGAGCGCATATAAAATGAAAAAATCATTAATGCCAAATAATATTCCTAATACAGCACAATGGCTAAGTGGTGTAGGTGCAGGTTCTTGGTTTTCAATTTCAAAAGAAAAAACAGAATACAGAATAAAACGATTTTCACCTGAAGGAATGTTGGAATGTGATAGGCTATTCACGGTTGATGATGAAAGTTTTGACATCAATAAGGACTATCAATTTACATACCTTTCACATTGCAAAGAATGTACAATCATACAAAACAAAATAACATATAAATTTTACAACAATGAATATTAAAGTATATGGTGCCGATTGGTGCCCAGATTGCGTAAATGCAAAGAATTTCTTAAACTCAAAAGGAGTGGAGTTTGAATACATTGACATTACCGATAACCCGGAAGCTATTGCCTTAGTGGAAGAGATAAATAATGGTAGAAGAGTAATCCCAACTTTACTGGTTGATGGCGTTAGTCATACAAATCCAGGTATTGCTGGTTTAATGAAGCTTATCGCATAATAAACTGTAATTTTACAGCCCTAAAAAAAGAAACCTATGAGTGATTCGATAAAACATGAATGTGGAGTAGCAATGCTCCGATTACTTAAACCTTTGGAGTTCTATCAAAAGAAATACGGAACATCCTTATGGGGTTTAAATAAAATGTATTTATTGATGGAAAAGCAACACAACAGAGGGCAGGATGGTGTTGGTTTGGCAAACATTAAGTTGGATGTCGCTCCAGGGAAAAGATACATAAGCAGAAAAAGATCGGTAGCAACAAATCCTATTCAGGATGTATTTAAACAAGTAAATAAAAGGTTTGTGGAGTTGGAAGAAAATGATCCAGCAAAACTAAAAGACCCTAAATGGTTGAAGGAAAACATGCCATTTACTGGAGAGTTATTTTTAGGACATTTGCGTTATGGTACTTTTGGTGGAAATACAATTGAACAATGTCATCCTTTTTTAAGACAAAACAATTGGAAAACAAGAAATGTTGTTTTAGCAGGTAACTTTAACATGACAAATGTTGATGAACTTTTTCAGCAGTTAGTTGATTTAGGACAGCACCCAAAACAAAAAGCGGATACCGTTACAATTTTGGAAAAAATCGGTCATTTTTTAGATGAGGCCAATGATGAGATTTACTACAAGCATAAAGATGATTTTAGTAAGAAAGAAATAACAGCTAAGATTGAGGAGGAATTAGATTTACAGGATATCTTAGTTCAATCTGCAAAATATTGGGATGGAGGTTATGTAATGTGTGGCTTGATGGGGCATGGAGATGCTTTTGCATTGAGAGACCCAAATGCTATTCGCCCAGCATATTATTATAAAGATGATGAGATTGTTGTAGTTGCATCAGAAAGACCAGTTATACAAACTTCATTCAATGTAAATATTGAAGATGTTAAGGAAATTAAAAGAGGGCATGCACTCATCATTAAAAAGGATGGTACAGTTGAAGAAAAACAAGTCCGTGAGCCATTAGAAAGAAAAGCTTGTTCGTTTGAGCGTATTTATTTTTCAAGAGGAAATGATGCCGGAATTTATAATGAAAGACTAGAATTAGGTAAGCGTATCTTCCCAAAGATATTAAAGTCTATAAGCAATGATGTAAAGAATACTGTTTTTTCTTATATCCCAAATACTGCTGAGGTATCTTACTTTGGTTTATTAAAAGGATGTCATGCTTACTTAAATGAAGTAAAAACAAAGAAGATTCAGGAGCTAGGTAATAATCCTTGTCATGATGAAATTGCTAAAATTATGGAAATTTCTCCAAGAGCTGAAAAGATAGCAATTAAGGATGCAAAATTGAGAACCTTCATTACTTCTGATGATAGTAGAGATGATTTGGTTGCTCATGTTTATGATGTTACTTATGGTACCGTAAAGCCTACTGATAATCTGGTTATGATTGATGATAGTATTGTAAGAGGAACTACCTTAAAACAATCAATTATTAGAATATTGGACCGTTTAAATCCTAAGAAAATTGTAGTTGTTTCTTCCGCTCCACAGATTAGATATCCTGATTGTTATGGAATTGATATGGCAAAAATGGGTGATTTTATTGCTTTTAATGCAGCTGTTGA